>JACCDQ010910899.1_pt1 | contig 23127 bp, 18 predicted proteins | sample 7446031 | NCBI WGS metagenome assembly JACCDQ01 (sample SAMN15323442, study PRJNA562643) | freshwater metagenome | isolation source: river surface water | place: USA:Blue River Watershed | collected 2017-08-17 | reverse complement strand
TATCTACGCCGCGCAGTTCCTCTTCACCCACCGAGAATGCAACCACCGGTACGTCCTTGGCCTTCAGGCCGGCATTGCCCAGCTCCTTGTAGAAGGGCACGTTGGAGTCGCCGTTGATGGTCGACACAACCGCCGTCTTGCCGCCCTGCGAGAACTTCTTGATGTCGGCAACGATGGTCTGGTAATCCGAGTGACCGAACGGGGTGTACTTCTCGTCGATGTCCGACTCCTTGACGCCCTTGGACTTCAGGTAGGCGCGCAGGATCTTGTTGGTGGTACGCGGGTACACGTAGTCGGTACCGAGCAGCACCCAGCGCTTCGCGCCGCCGCCTTCTTTCGACATCAGATAGTCGACGGCCGGGATCGCTTGCTGGTTTGGCGCAGCGCCGGTGTAGAACACGTTCTTCGACAGCTCTTCGCCTTCATACTGCACAGGATAGAACAGCAGGCCATTCAGCTCTTCCACGACCGGCAGCACCGACTTGCGCGACACCGACGTCCAGCAGCCGAAGATGACAGACACTTTGTCTTGCGTGAGCAGCTGCTTGGTCTTTTCTGCGAACAGCGGCCAGTTCGATGCGGGGTCAACGACGACCGGCTCGAGCTTCTTGCCCAGCACGCCGCCCTTGGCGTTGATCTCGTCGATCGCCATCAGCACGGTGTCCTTCAGGACAGTTTCGGAAATGGCCATGGTGCCCGACAGGCTGTGCAGCACGCCGACCTTGATGGTGTCGGCGGCCAGTGCGGCCGGTGCGAAAGAAATACCGCCAGCGGCGATCGCAGCGATCGCGGCCAGGGTCTTCAGGTTGGTGCGGCGATTCGACATTTTTATGTTCTCCACAGGTTTCAGGTTTGCGAACGGGTTATCGCTGCGACCTCTACAGCAACCGCCGTGCCAAGGGAGAACAAATGCCGCTAAGCCCCGGTATTCATTGGGCTTTTTATCAACAAGACGAAAAAATGCTGTGCGCAGCGCGCAGCGGATCAGCGCGAAGCTGGTGCGCAATATTTTGGGGCGAGCGCGTGCCCGCCCCAAAGTGGACTCAAGAATTGCACCGCGATGGTGCCCGCGAAGGGCGCGACCGCGGTGAAGAGGAGGGCGTGGTGCCGGTCAGCACCACGCTTGTGAAGGACTAGTGACTGATCATCCAGGGCCGCTTGGTCGGGAACATCTTGTTGCCGTTCTGGCCGGTGACGGTCGCCGTCTTGCGTGACGACGAACAGCAACCGCAACCGGCCGGATGACGTTGGCTCATATAGTTCTTGGAGCTCTTGGGCTCGTGCCTTGCACGTTCATTCGCATCCATCGCCTTGAGCGTCACGCCATCCAGATAAGCGAGCCCGGCGCTGGCGACCAGCACCCGCGGCGCGTCCGTCCCGCAGGACGGGCAGGCCGCAGGCTCGTTGCGCGCCGAGATGCCCCGGATCGCTTCGAAGCCGCCGCAGGACGGGCATTCATAGTCATAAGTCGGCATTGCTGCGTCCTCTTATATAGACAGGTCCGTATTACAGGTCGGGCGAGATCGGCATCTGGATCGAACCGTCCAGGTGCTTGATCGGACCGGCTGCCGTCGGGTTGATGTCAAAGTCGAAGATCTCGGTCGGCAGCCACAAGGTCGCGCACGCGTTCGGTATGTCGACCACACCGCTGATATGGCCCTGCACCGGCGCTGTACCCAGGATCGAGTACGCCTGCGCGCCCGAATAGCCGAACTTCTTCAGGTATTCGATCGCATTCAGGCAGGCCTGGCGGTATGCGACGTTCACATCCAGGTAGTGCTGCTTACCCTGTTCGTCGACCGAGATGCCTTCGAAGATCAGGTAATCCTTGTAGTTGGGCGTGATCGGGCTGGGCTTGAAGATCGGATTCTTGATGCCGTACTTGGCCATGCCGCCCTTGATCAGGCTCACGCGCATGTGGACCCAGCCGGCCATCTCGATGGCGCCGCAGAAGGTGATCTCGCCATCGCCCTGCGAGAAGTGCAGGTCACCGACCGACAGGCCCGCGCCATCGACATACACCGGGAAGTAGATCTTCGAACCGCGCGACAAGTCCTTGATGTCGCAGTTGCCGCCATGCTCGCGCGGCGGCACGGTGCGCGCGCCTTCGGCGGCGATCTTGTTGGCGACATCACCGGTCGCTGCACCGACGTGCGCGGTCTTCGCGAACGGCGGGTTGGCCAGCGGCGGCACGCGGTCCGGCTGGGTGGCGATGAAATCGACTTCGCGCTCATTCCACGCGTCGAGCATCTTCTGGTCCGGCAGGCAGCCGATCAGGCCCGGGTGGATCAGGCCGGCGTACTGCACGCCCGGCACATGGCGCGAGCTGGTGAACATGCCGTGGAAATCCCAGATCGACTTTTGCGCGAGCGGGAAGTGGTCGGTCAGGAAGCCGCCGCCGTTCTGCTTCGAGAAGAAGCCGTTGAAGCCCCACTGGCTGTCATCCTTGGCGCCGATGTCGAGCAGGTCAACGACCAGCAGGTCACCCGGCTCCGCGCCCTTGATGCCGACCGGCCCCGACAGGTAATGCACGGTCGACAGGTCGATGTCGCGCACGTCGTCGGCACTGTCATTGTTCTTGATGAAGCCGCCGGTCCAGTCATAGGTTTCGAGGATGAACTCGTCGCCCGGCTTGACCCAGCAGGCCATCGGGATGTCCGGGTGCCAGCGGTTGTGCACTTTCTCGTTGCTCGTGGCCGGCTTGCTGAGGTCGACCTTGATCAGTGTTTCTGCCATGTTGCGCTCCTTGTTGTTTGGGGGTTGCCAGTGAGTTCTTCTGATCAGACGGAGAGGTAGCGACTGATGGTCGCTGCGTCCACGTTGGCCCGCGTGTCCTCGTACGCGAATCGGCCCTTGTCGATCACGAAGAAGCGGTCGGCGATCTCCAGCGTGAACGACAGCACCTGCTCGGACACGATGATGGTCAGCTCGCGGATCTTGCGGATCTCCTTGAGGCTCTTCGCGATGTCCTTGATGATCGACGGCTGTATGCCCTCGGTGGGCTCGTCGAGCAGCAGGACCTTGGGATTGGTGGCGAGTGCGCGCGCAATCGCGAGCTGCTGTTGCTGGCCGCCGGACAGGTTGCCGCCACGGCGGCCCTTCATGTCGTACAGCACCGGGAACAGCGCATACAGTTCATCCGGCACCTTGCCGTTGGCCGACGCCGGCAGACCGGTCTGGATGTTCTCCAGCACAGTCATGCTGGGGAAGATCATGCGGCCCTGCGGCACATAGGCGATGCCGTTGGCGACGCGTTCATGGCTCTCCATGCCGGAGATCTCGGTGCCGTCGATGGTGACACTGCCGCCGCGCGTCGGCAGGATGCCCATCAGGGTCTTGAACAGCGTGGTCTTGCCCATGCCGTTGCGGCCCATGACGGCGACGATCTCCTGTTTGTCCACCGTGAAATCGAGGTCGTGGATCACCTGGCTCTGGCCGTAACCGGATGCGAGCTTGCTGACGTTGAACATGGTTGGCTCCGATCGCTGAATGAGGTTAATGGCCGAGATAGACTTCGATGACCTTGGGGTTGTTTTGCACCTGGTCCATCGAACCGGCAGCGAGCAACTTGCCCTGGTGGAGCACAGTCACCTTGTGCGCGATGGACTTCACGAATTCCATGTCGTGCTCGATCACCACCACCGAGCGGCCCTTGCTGATGCGCGCCAGCAGTTCGGCCGTCTTCTCGCGCTCGGACACCGACATGCCGGCCACCGGCTCATCGAGCATCAAGAGTTCCGGCTCCTGCATCAGCAACATGCCGATCTCGAGCCACTGCTTCTGGCCGTGCGACAGCAGATCGGCCGTCATGTCGAGGAAGTCGGTCAGGAAAATGTCGGCGGCGACCTGCTTCACGCGGTCGATCACGTCCTGCGTGCGCTTGAACACCAGTGCGCCGAACACACCACGGCCACGCGGGAAGGACATCTCGAGGTTCTCGAATACCGTCAGCGCTTCGTAGATCGACGGGGTCTGGAACTTGCGGCCCACGCCCGAGTGCACGATCTGGTGCTCGGAGAGTTTGGTCAGCTCGATGTCCTTGAACTGGATGCTGCCGGAGGTGGACTTGGTCTTGCCGCAGATGAGGTCGAGCAGGGTGGTCTTGCCAGCGCCGTTGGGGCCGATCACCACATGCACTTCATTGCGGTCGACGTACAGATTCAGGTCATCCACGGCCTTGAAGCCATCGAAGGACACGGTCAGGCCTTCGATCGCCAGCACCGGACGGTTGGTGGTGATGCCACCGATAGGGGATGCACTCATTTCGATACCTCCAGGCCGGTCAGATCAAGTTCCTTCGCGGGGGCCGGGCTGGCGACAGTCGCCGCCTTGGCAGGCGCTGCCGCTTTCACCTCGGGCAGCGCCGGCTTCCTGCCGGCCAGCTTCGCGAGCCATTTCTTGCCATGGGTCTCGTACAGGCCGGCCACGCCATTCGGGAAGTACATGACGACGGCGATGAACAGGCCGCCCATCAGGAACAGCCACAGCTCGGGCATGGTTTCGGAGAAGTAGGTCTTGCCGTAGTTGACGATCAGCGTGCCGTACACCGCGCCCAGCAGCGACATCCGGCCGCCGACCGCGGCGTAGATCACCATCTCGATCGAGGGCACGATGCCGACGAAGGACGGCGACATGAAGCCGACCTGCAGCGTGAACATTGCGCCGCCGATGGCCGAGATAGCGGCCGCTGCCACGAAGGTGAACACCTTGAAGTTGGCCACGTCGTAACCGGAGAAGCGCACGCGCTCTTCCTTGTCGCGCATCGCCACCAGCAGGCGACCCAGCTTCGAGGTCAGCACATAGCGGCCGAACAGAATGGACGCCACCAGCAGGCCGCAGCAGGCAAAGTACAGGATCAGCTTCGCGTCATCGGTACGGATGTCCCAGCCCAGCATGGTCTTCAGATCGGTGATGCCATTGACGCCGCCGGTCCAGCCCTGACGACCGATGATCAGGATGGTCAGGATGGCAGCGATGGCCTGCGTGACGATCGAGAAGTACACGTCACCGACACGGCGCTTGAACATCGAGATGCCGACGATGAAGGCCAACAGCATCGGCACTGCCAGCACCAGCGCTATCGTCAGCGGGAAGCTCTTGAACGGCAGCCAGATTGCCGGCAGCTCGGTCAGCTGGTTCCAGTCCATGAAGTCGGGGATGCCCGGCGTGGACTGGATCTTGGTGCTGATCGGGTCGGAGGCTTCCAGCTTCAGGAAGGCCGCCATGCAATAGCCGCCTAGGCCGAAGAACACGCCCTGGCCGAGCGACAGGATGCCGCCATAGCCCCAGCACAGCACGAGGCCCACCGCGACGAACGCATACGACAGGTACTTGCCGACCATGTTGAGGCGGAAGTTGTTCAGCGCCAGCGGGAAGATCACGAACAGCAGCACGCACAGCACCAGCAGGCCGATCGCCCCCTGCCTGCCGCCGAGTACTTTCTCAAACGCGGAATTCATGTTGGGTCCTTTCGATTCGGGGATTCGGGATTACTTGCGGACCTTGACGGCGAACAGGCCTTGCGGACGCATCAGCAGGATCAGGATCACGATCGACAGCGTCAGCACCTTGGCCATCGAGCCGGTCAGGAAGAATTCCGACGTCGACTGGGTCTGGGCGATAGCGAATGCCGAGACGATGGTGCCGATCAGGCTTTGCGCGCCGCCGAACACGACCGTCAGGAAGGTGTCGACGATGTACAGCGAGCCGGAGGTGGGGCCGGTCGAACCGATGGTGGTGAACGCCGCGCCGGCGACACCGGCCACGCCGCAGCCGAGCGCGAAGGTGGTGCGGTCGACCTTGCGGGTGTTGATGCCGACCGCGCCCGACATCAGGCGGTTCTGCATGGTGGCGCGCACTTGCAGGCCCCAGCGCGAGCGGTACAGCAGGATGAAGATGGTGCCGGTCAGCACGGCCGTCATCGCCATGATGAACAGGCCGTTGAGCGGGATATCAACGCCTTCGAAGGGCTGCACCGAACCCATCAGCCAGTCGGGCAGGGTGGCGGTTACTTCCTTCGGGCCGAAGGTGGAACGGAACACTTGCTGCATGATCAGCGACAGGCCCCAGGTGGCCAGCAGCGTGTCGAGCGGGCGCTTGTACAGGTGCGAGATCATCAGGCGCTCGACCCAGTAGCCGACGAAGTAGGCCACGAGGAACGCCAGCACGATCGCGCCGAAGAAGTAATACGGCTGCAGCGCCGGCGCATAGTCCGTCGTCAGCTTGGAAAGCAGGTAGGTAGCGTAAGCGCCAATGGTCAGGAATTCGCCATGCGCCATGTTGATCACGCCCATCTGGCCGAAAATGATCGCCAGGCCCAGCGCCATCAGCAGCAGCACGCAAAACACGGACAGCCCGTTAAACCCCTGCATCATCAAGATGCCGCCAAATTCAGATAACCAGTCCATGTTGACTCCTTAAGTGCGCTGCGCGTCGCCGTCCTGCGCGACGGGGCGGCGTGATGCGGTGATTGCCGGTTGCTGCGTGATGCGAACCGTCGGGAACGAGAAACTCGAAACGACGGCTTGAAACGAAGCGGGCGGCGACGGCGCCGGGTTTCCCCTTTGCCGCACGCCGCCCGTCAGCCGATTACTGGTAGCCCTTCGGGAAAGGATTCGGCTCGATCAGGCCCGACTCATAGATCAGCTTGAACTGACCGTTCTTCTGGATCTGGCCGATACGGGTCTTGGACCACAGGTGGTGGTTCTCATGCAGCTTGACGTAGCCTTCCGGCGCGGTCTTCAGCTCGATGCCAGGCGAAGCGGCAACGACCTTGTCCACATCGAAGGAACCTGCCTTCTCGACAGCGGCCTTCCACAGCCACGGGCCGAGGTAACCCGCCTGGGTCACGTCGCCGATAACGGCATTGGCGCCGTACTTGGCCTTGAACGCCTCAACGAATTTCTTGTTGTTGGCGTTGTCCAGCGACTGGAAGTACTTCATCGACGAGTAGAAGCCTTCGGCGTTCTCGCCGCCGATACCCAGCATTTCGTCTTCGGTCACCGAAAGAGTCAGCACGACCTGGGTCTTGCCGGTCACGCCTGCAGCCTTCAGCTGCTTGAAGAAGGCAACGGTCGAACCGCCAACGACGTCAACGAACACGACGTCCGGCTTCTTCAGCTTGATCTTGTTGATCAGCGAGCCGAACTGGGTGTTACCCAGCGGGTAGTACTCTTCACCGACGACTTCGCCCTTGATCACGTTCTCGATGTGCTTGCGCGCGATCTTGTTCGAGGTACGCGGCCAGATATAGTCGGAGCCGACCAGGAAGTAGCTCTTGGCTTTCTTCTCTTTGGCGACCCAGTCGAGGCCGGCGAGGATCTGCTGCGTGGCTTCCTGGCCGGTGTAGATCACGTTCTTCGACTGCTCCAGGCCTTCATAGAAGGTCGGGTAGTAGAGCAGGCCGTTTTCTTTTTCGACCACCGGCAGCACCGCTTTGCGCGACGCCGAGGTCCAGCAACCAAAGATGGTCGCGACACGGTCGCTCACCAGCAGCTTCTTGGCCTTCTCGGCGAAGGTCGGCCAGTCGGACGCGCCGTCTTCCTGGACAATCTTGATCTTGCGGCCAAGGACGCCGCCCATCGCGTTGATCTGCTCAATCGCGAGGCGCTCGGCCTGGATCGCGCCAGTTTCGGAAATGGCCATCGTGCCGGTTGCCGAGTGCAGCTGGCCAACGATGACTTCGGTATCGGTGACAGCCAGCTTGGTGGTGTTGACAGCGGCGGTGGCGGGCGGCGCAGCGAGGGCAAAGCCCGGCAGCGCGACGGCCGCAGCAGCGGCGAGGCCGATCAGGGCCTGGCGGCGACCTGCAGATTTCAGTTGGTCAGACATGCGATTTCCTTTCACAGGAGGTCGTTACGGAGATGACAGGGGAGACTGCCGCTGGCCTTGCAGAGAGGTCGCATCGTCTTGTGCGGCACCGGGACTGCAGGGCTTGGAGCGAGAGTAGGTTTTTGCGACGCGCTGCAGCAATACGCCGTTTGACGTAGCGGCATGCGCAACAGGGAGGGAGCGTCGTGCGATGCGATGCATGGCACACCGCGTGGCCAGGTAGCTGCACGCGGCATGCCCCAGCATGGCGCGGCACTCGCCACAGGGCAGCCGGCGAAACAGCCCCATGCTGGCGCATGGCGCGCACCGTTCGAGTGCGATGCGCGGCGGCGCGGCCGTGGCGATGAAGGCTTTAGCGGCGATGTGCGCTCGCCTACGTCAAATGACGTAGGCCGATGACGCACAGAGTTGTTCGGTTCGGCGCGGGCATGGTGTAAAACTTGCTCAACAAAAAAGAACACCACCGGTGCAGGCCGCCGCACCCGCAGCAGCAGCTGCTGCTGCCGCATGAATCGCTTCACCGGCGTTGCTGCCACACCCGATCACAACGCCCAACGGAGTGAACCCTTGAATTCGACTTCGGTCCAGCGCATCGTCAAGAGCCGGCGCGACTACAACAGCTGGGTCGCGACCGAGACGCTGGAAGACTATGCACTGCGCTACACGCCACAGTCGTTCCGGCGCTGGTCGGAATTGCGCATCGCCAACACGGCGCTGGGCGCGGTGTCCTTCCTCGCACTGGAAGCCATCGGCGGCGCGATCACGGTGTCCTACGGCTTCACGAATGCGCTGTGGGCGATCGCGATCGTGTCGCTGGTGATTTTCCTGACCAGCCTGCCGATCAGCTATTACACCGCGCGCTATGGCGTGGACATGGACTTGCTGACGCGCGGCGCGGGCTTTGGCTACATAGGCTCGACGATCACGTCGCTGATCTATGCGAGCTTCACCTTCATCTTCTTTGCGCTGGAAGCGTCGATCATGGCGCAGGCGGTCGAGATGGAGTGGGGGCTGCCGCTGGCGTATGGCTATGTGCTGTGCTCGGTGGTCATCATTCCGTTGGTGATTCATGGCGTGACCCTGATCGGCCGCGTGCAAGCGTGGACGCAGCCGCTGTGGGCGGTGCTGATGGTGCTGCCTTTCGTCGCCGTATTCCGCAAGGAGCCGGACGTCGTATCGCGGCTGATGGCCTTCACGGGCGGTCAGCCCGAAGGCGCGCACTTCGACTGGGTGCTGTTCGGCTCGGCAGCCACGGTCGCGTTCTCGCTAATTGCGCAGATCGGCGAACAAGTCGACTTCCTGCGCTTCCTGCCCGAAAAGACTGCAGCCAATCGCGGACGCTGGTGGTCGGCGCTGCTGATCGCCGGCCCCGGCTGGATCGTGATGGGCGCCATCAAGATGCTGGCCGGCGCCTTGCTCGCCTACCTCGTCATCGACCATCGCTTGCCGCCGGACGATGCCATCGAGCCGACGCAGATGTACCTGGTCGCCTTCGGCTACCTGTTCTCCGACAGCAGCTGGATCATGGGGGCGACCGCGGTGTTCGTGCTGATATCCCAGATAAAGATCAACCTGACCAATGCGTATGCGGGTTCGCTGGCCTGGTCGAACTTCTTTGCCCGCGTCACGCACAGCCATCCGGGACGCGTGGTGTGGGTGGTGTTCAATGTGCTGATCGCGATCCTGCTGATGGAAATCGGCGTGTTCGCGGCGCTCAAGGAAGTGCTGACGCTGTACTCGATGGTGGCCATCTCGTGGGTCGGCGCACTGGTGGCCGACCTCGTCATCAACAAGCCGCTCGGCCTGTCGCCGAAATACATCGAGTTCAAGCGCGCACACCTGTACGACATCAATCCGGTCGGTGTCGGCGCGATGGCCATCGCCACAGCGCTGTCGCTGGCGGCGCTCGCAGGCAGCTTTGGCGACGTGGCGGCGGCACTGGCGCCCTTCATTGCGCTGCTGTCGGCCATGCTGCTGGCGCCCGTCATTGCGCTGGCCACGCGCAGCCGCTACTACATCGCACGCGAGCCGGCCGGGGCGATCGATCCCGCCGCGGACTCCGGGCACGCCCCGCACGCTGCACACACTGCACACACTGCACACACTGCACACACTGCACACGCGCACGATGGCAGCCGCCAGTGCGTGGTCTGCGAAAACAGCTTCGAGCCGGCCGACCTCGCGCACTGTCCCGCGTATGCGGGCACCATCTGTTCACTGTGCTGTTCGCTGGATGTGCGCTGCGAGGACCGCTGCAAGACCGACTCCCGGATAACCGAGCAATTCCACCGGCTGGTCGACGCCATGCTGCCGGCGCCACTGGCGCGCCGCATGCATACCGACGTCGGTCACTACCTGGTCATGCTGACGCTGTGCACGGCGGCACTGCTGGCGGTACTGGGCACGATCTACGCGCTGGAACTGCCAGACATCGAGACCCTGCCGTTCTATGACCTGCACAATTTGCAAGGGCTGTTCATCAAGCTGTTCGCCGCCTTTTTCCTGATGACCGGCATCGGCGTCTGGTGGCTGGTACTGACGGCCGAAGCGCGGCGCAACGCGCAACAGGAATCGGAGCGCCAGACCCGGCTGCTGCTGGCCGAAATCGAGGCGCACGAAAAGACCGACCTCGAACTGCAGCGCGCCAAGGATGCGGCCGAAGCCTCCAGCCTCGCGAAGAGCCGCTTCGTGACCGGCATGAGTCATGAGCTGCGCACGCCGCTCAACAGCATCCTCGGCTACGCACAAATCCTGCAAGGCGACGCACAGATACCGCCCAGGCGACAGAACGCCGTATCCGTGATCCGCCGCAGCGGCGAACACTTGCTGTCCCTGATCGACGGCATGCTCGACATCGCGCGCATCGAGGCCGGCAAGATGCGGCTCGAATCCAGCGAGCTGCCGCTGCGCGAGTTCCTCGACCAGATCGTGCAGATGGTCGCGCCGCAGGCCGCGCAAAAAGGGCTGCGCTTCAATTTCATCGAGTCCGGCCGCATACCGCAGGCCGTGCATGCCGATGAAAAGCGCCTGCGCCAGATCCTGATCAACCTGCTGGCCAATGCGGTGAAGTTCACCGATGCGGGCTCGGTCACCTTGCGCGTCACCTATGCGCGTGAGATCGCAACCTTCGAAGTCGAGGACAGCGGCATCGGGATCTCGGCCGAAGACATCGAGCGCATCTTCCTGCCGTTCGAGCGCAGCCAGTCGGCCAACCAGCGCAAGGAAGTCGGCACCGGCCTCGGACTCGCGATCTCGAACATGCTGGCGCACATCATGGGGGGCGAACTGACCGTGCAGAGCTTGCCGGGACAAGGCAGCACGTTCCGGCTGCGCATCTACCTGCGGGAAGTGCGGGAGCCGGTGCGGCCGGCGGATACCACCCTACGGCCGGTCGGCTACCTCGGTCCGCGCAAGCGGCTGCTGGTGGTGGATGACCATGCATCGCAGCGCGTGATCCTGCGCGAGATGCTGGAACCGCTGGGCTTCGAGATCGCCGAGGCCGATTGCGGCGAAGCCTGCCTGGCGAGCGTGGCGCAGCAAGCTCCGGACCTGGTGCTGATGGATGTCGCGATGCCGGGCATCGATGGCTGGGAAACCTGCGCGCGGCTGCGCAGCGCCGGGCACCAGGAGCTGCCGATCATTGTGGTGTCGGCGAATGTGTTCGACACCACGTCGAAGAAGGCTGTGAGCATGGTCTGCAATGACTTCATCGCCAAGCCTTTCCTGCTCCCTGACCTGCTGGCCAAACTGAAGCTGCACCTCGGCATCGAATGGCTGCCGGGTGTGCAGCCGGCGCGGCGTACCGCACAGGCGGTGCAAGTGGTGCCGCCCAAGGCAACGCTGGCGCGCCTGCTGGAACTGGGAGCGATCGGCTACGTGAAGGGCATTACCGCCGAGCTGGACGCACTGGAGCAGAAGCATCCGATGTATGCGCCGTTCTGCGGCGAACTGAGGACACTGGTGGAGCGCTTTCGCTTGCCGGAATACATGAACCGTTTGAAGGAGTGGGTCTATGACGACGTGGACCGCGGAAGCCGCATTGCAGGGTGATGTCGCCCTGATCGTGGATGACGTGCCGGACAACCTGGCATTGCTGTCCGATGCGCTGTCCGAGGCAGGCTATACGGTGCTGGTGGCCACCGATGGCCAATCGGCAATTGAGAGCTTGCAGCGGGTGGTGCCTGACATCATCCTGCTCGACGCCGTGATGCCCGGCATCGATGGCTTCGAGACTTGCCGCCGCATCAAGCAGATGGCATCCACCCAGCATGTGCCCGTGATCTTCATGACCGGCCTGACCGAGACCGAACATGTGGTCAAAGGCTTCGCCTCGGGCGGCATCGATTACGTGACCAAACCCATCGACCCGGCCGAGGTACTGGCGCGCGCCGCCACCCACATCCGCACTGCGCGCATGATCACGCAGGCGATGAAGGTAGTCGATGCGTCGCCCAATCTCGAGCAATACCAGCTGACGCCGCGCGAGACCGAAGTGCTGGACTGGGTCGCCAAGGGCAAGACCAACCGCGATATCGGCGAGATCCTCGGCATGAGCCCGCGCACGGTGAACAAGCATCTCGAGCACATCTACGTGAAGCTGGGCGTCGAGACCCGTGCAGCGGCGGCGGCACTGGTCGCAGCGCGCCGCGCGGCCTGAGCACACACCGGAACGCAGCACATGCCCGAGTGTGCGCTTTGTCGCTGAAAGGCGCAGTACGTCGATTTACTGATACGTCGAATGACGCATCTGAAAATTCGCGCGATTCCATTACCTTTGCTGGCAACGCGCTGTGATGGCGACGACGTCCTTGTTGTCGGTCATCCAGCCCTGTCGAACCTCAAAGGGAGAATCGCATGTATCACGGTGATATTTCGAGCAGCAAGGATACCGTCGGCGTCGCCGTCGTGAACTACAAGATGCCGCGACTGCACACCAAGGCCGAAGTGCTGGCCAATGCGCGCAACATCGCGGAAATGATCAAGGGCATGAAGGTCGGCCTGCCGGGCATGGACCTGGTGATCTTCCCCGAGTACTCGACGCACGGCATCATGTATGACGCCAAGGAGATGTACGACACCGCTGCCGCCGTGCCGGGCGAAGAGACCGAGATCTTTGCCGAAGCCTGCCGATCGGCCAAGGTATGGGGCGTGTTCTCGCTGACCGGCGAGCGGCATGAAGAGCATCCGAACAAGGCGCCGTACAACACGCTGATCCTGATGAACGACAAGGGCGAGATCGTGCAGAAGTACCGCAAGATCATGCCCTGGGTGCCGATCGAGGGCTGGTACCCGGGCAACTGCACCTATGTGTCGGAAGGCCCGAAGGGGCTGAAGATCAGCCTGATCATCTGCGACGACGGCAACTATCCGGAAATCTGGCGCGACTGCGCGATGAAGGGCGCGGAGCTGATCGTGCGCTGCCAGGGCTACATGTACCCGGCCAAGGACCAGCAGGTGCTGATGGCCAAGGCCATGGCCTGGGCCAACAACAGCTATGTGGCGGTGGCCAATGCCGCTGGCTTCGACGGCGTGTACTCGTACTTCGGCCACTCGGCCATCATCGGCTTCGACGGCCGCACGATGGGCGAATGCGGCGAGGAAGAGATGGGCATCCAGTATGCGCAGCTGTCGACCTCGCTGATCCGCGACGCGCGCAAGAACATGCAATCCGAGAACCACCTGTTCAAGCTGCTGCACCGCGGCTACACCGGCAAGATCAACTCCGGCGAAGACGACAAGGGCGTCGCTGCGTGCCCGTACGATTTCTATGCGAAATGGGTCAATGATCCGGAAGGCACGCGCGAGATGGTCGAGTCCTTCACGCGCCCGACCGTCGGCACCGAGGAATGCCCGATTCCGGGCATCCCGAATCAGGCTGACAAGGTTCACAAGTAAGGCCACCTCCTCTCGTTCAGGCGAACGATTTTTACGTCCTTCGTAGACGCCGGCCCGGGGCGGGTTGGGCATGGCAACATGCCCACCTCTGGCTGGCGGTTTTTTTTTGGAGCTGCCATGTTGCATGCCACCGCTGATTTCGCCGCTGGCCGCGTTCCTGATGCCACTGCCGAGCCCGCCATGGATGCCGGCTCGACACTGCGCTCCACCTCGGCCGCCAGCTTCGATCCCGCCGTTGTTTCGCAGTACCGGATCACCGACGAACCGTATTACCTGCCGGTGCGCGACGAACTCGCACAGTTCGAGGCCGCGTATGCGGCACGCCTGCCGCTGATGCTGAAGGGACCGACGGGCTGCGGCAAGACACGCTTTGTCGAGCACATGGCCTGGCGGCTCGGCCGCCCGCTGGTCACGGTCTCCTGCAACGAAGACACCACGGCCAGTGACCTGATCGGCCGTTTCCTGCTCGATGCCAACGGCACTTACTGGCAGGATGGTCCGTTGACGCTGGCCGCACGCGCCGGCGCGATTTGCTATCTGGATGAAGTGGTCGAAGCGCGGCAGGACACGGTGGTGGCGATCCACCCGCTGACCGATGCACGACGCAGCCTGTCGCTGGATCGCAAGAACGAACTGGTGCATGCGCACCCGGATTTCCAGCTGGTGATCTCGTACAACCCGGGCTACCAGCGCATGCTGAAAGACCTGAAGCCGTCGACCAAGCAGCGCTTCGTGGCGCTCGACTTCCACTACCCGGCACCCGAGGTCGAACGCGACATCGTGATGCACGAAGGCCGCGTGCCGCGCGGCGTCGCGGAAAAGCTGGTCGCCATCGGCGGCAAGATGCGCAACCTGAAGGGCCACGGACTGGAAGAGGGCGCGTCAACGCGCATGCTGGTGTATGCCGCAACGCTGATCGGCAGGGGCATTGCGCCCCTCGCTGCGTGCAGCATGGCGCTGGTGCAGCCCATCAGCGATGATCCCGACATGCTGGACGCGCTGGAGAACGTGGTGCTCGGCTTTTTCGAATGAGCACCGCCGCGGCGACCCCGTCGACGGTGTCCGCGATGTCAACCGTGTCCACCGTGTACGGACTGGACCAGGCGAGTCCGGGACTGCGCCACTACCTGCGCGCGCTGTGGCGGCGCGACTTCAAGCTGCGGCCGTGCGAGAAGACGACGCAGCTGCGGCCTTTTCTGTCCGAGCTGGGCATTCACCTGCCGCGCCAGTACCACTCGCACCGCGGCCCCTTGCTGCGCGACCTGTACCGCGCCGCAGCGGCCCATGCGGCTGCGCATGCCGCCTATTCCAAGGTGATTTTCGAGCGCAGGAAGCTCAAGCCCGTGCAGTTGGCGATCATCTCGCTGCTGGAGGATGCGCGTGTCGAACTGCTGGCGATACGCGAGATGCCGGGGCTGCGTCGACTGTGGCTGAAATTCTTCGACCCGCGCGGCCGCGACAGCACCAGTGCCGAAGCCTTGCTGCTGCGGCTGGCGCATGCGCTGCTCGACCCCGAACGTATGGACGACAATCCCTGGGTGATGAAGGGAGTGCGGCTGTTTCACGCCTCGCAGAAGGAGGGCAGCAACCCGGAAGCCTTGCGCGAGGTCGGCTCGCAACTCGGCAACGACATCGGCCAGATGCGCGTGCAGTTCAATGCGAAGACCTATCTGGTCGAGCCGCTGTACCGTGACGACAACTTGTTCCTGTGGGATAGCGACGCGCCTCCAGAAGAGACGCGGCTGGACGACAGCGGATTCCGCAACAGCGACGATGCAGCGCAATCCACGAACAGGCTCGATGACGGCGCACCGAAGGAAAGTCATGTGCGGCCGCGCGAAGTGGCCAGTGGCGCGGAAGAGCAAGGCGATGCCAACAACGAACACCCGACCTATCCGGAATGGGACGAGCGGATAGGCATCTACCGACCGAACTGGTGCAGCGTGATCGAGCACGTGCCGCCCGTAGCGGACGCCACCGCGCTGCTGGAAGACCTGGCACGCCATGCGGCGCTGTCCTCACGTCTGGCCCGCTTGCTGCAGGTACGCAAGCAAGGACGTCCGCAACGGCTGCGGCGGCAGTCCGACGGTGATGAGCTCGAACTCGATGCGCTGGTGCGCATGCGTGCTGACCTGCGCCATGGCATCGTGCCCGATCTGCGCGTGCACCGGCGCACGCGACTGCAAAAGCCTGACCTGTCGGTGCTGCTGCTGCTTGATCTGTCGGCGTCAACCAATGAAAGAATTTCCGCAGCGCGCGAGGCGCCTGATTCACACCAGCCTCGCACGCCGGCCATGCCCGGCACGCTGCTGTCGCTGATCCGCGAAGCCAGCATGCTGTTGGGTGATGCGATTGCGCAAGGAGGCGACCAGCTGGCCATCCACGGCTTTCGTTCAAATGGCCGGCATGCAGTGAACTACCTGCGCTTCAAGGAGTTCGGGCAGGCCATGGATGACGCGGTCGCAGGCCGGCTGTCTGCCGTCGATGGCGCACTGTCGACCCGCATGGGCGCCGCCATTCGTCACGCGAGCCGTCAGATGCAATCGGTACGCACCGCGCAACGGCTGATCATTGTGCTCACCGATGGCGAGCCGCATGACATCGATGTCTTCCATCCCTCATTACTGGTGCATGATGCGGCGCGCGCCGTGGCGCGCTCAAATGCCGAGGGCACACCCGTGTTCTGCGTGTCGGTCGATCCTGCCGGCCATGGCTATGCCAGCAAAGTATTCGGCCCCCATCACTTCCTCATGATCGACAGCGTCGAACAACTGCCGCAGCGACTGCCGGAACTCTATCTGCGGCTCAACGCGTGGTGAATTGCCAGCGGCGCTCGACCGCCTGCCCGTCAACCCGGCCCGCAAAGCGCACGCTGTAGGTGGTGCCCGCGCGCAGCGGCTGCAGGGGAATGATGGCCGCGGCCGAGGATGGCGTATCGCGATCAGCGGCGGCATCGAGTTGCCGCACTTCGACGGACTGTCCGTCCGGGTCGCTGAGTGCGAAGCGATCGACCTGCAACACGGTATTCAGGTTCGCGTGCACGCTGACCGGATACCCAACTTCATCGACCTGTGGCACCGGGTCCGGGGTCTCCTGGTCACTGAAGAAATTCGTGCGCACCTTCGTTTGCGAAGGCAGTGGCCAGACGGCGATGCTGCCTTTGGCAATGCCGGTCGACCCCTTGATGCCGACCAGGTTCATCGTCAGCCAATGGAAGCTGCCACTGCGATGCGCCGCACCTGCACCGACGGCGTTGAATATCGGCTCCAGCACCACATAGCGATGGTAGATCGCACCGAGCAAGCCTTCGACGGCAGCAAAGCCATCAGGCACGCCATTGGCCGCAATCACTTCGCCATCAGCGAATGCCATGGTCAACAAGGGAAAACCGGCGGCACGCAGGCGCTCCGACGCCGTTGCAGCGACGAAGTCGGCTTTACTGCTGTCTTCAGCGTGCGTGACGACATCGTTCAGCTGCTGGTAGTGAGCGTGGCGTTCTGCGGCAAGGTCGAGTTGCGGATCGCGTCGCAGTGCCGGCATGCCTGCTTGTGCACGACGAAAATTCAGCCAGCGCACGCCGTCCGCAGCGACATCGCCGGTCGGCGCTGGAGCACCGGCGCCGGCCTCGGCTGCACTCAACTGTGCGGCATCGGGATCGGGACGCGGGTCGTTACCGCCGCAGGCCGACAGCAACGCGGCCGTCGCGAACAGCAACAGCGGCCGCCAGATCAATGTGAATGTAAATGCCGAGTCAGATGCCGAGCCAGATACCGATTTGCCTGCAGCCTGGCATGCCGAGGTCGCTGCCATACACGCGCTCCGCCGGCGCATGCTGAAGGAACACGCTTTCGGCCGCTCTGCAACTCCCCTCGCTGCTGACGCAGCGGGATTTTGACAGTGCGTGCGGCAGCGGGTTCAGCGCAGCACTCGCGCAGCACTCGCGCAGTACTAGCGCAGTACTTCAAAGCGCCCTTGCTCGCGGTTCTTTTTTACATTGTCCCAATCGAACAGCTGGCCGTTCATCGCGATATAGACACCGGGCTTCGCCAGTCGCGCTGCGGCACACGCAAAGCCCAGATTGAAGAAGGCATCGGAATCATCGATCAGGTAGGGCACCATCGCGCCGGTCAGCACGATCGTCTTGTCCGGCTTTGCCGCGCCCAGTACGGCGGCGGTCTCGCGCATGGTGTCGGTGCCATGCACGACCACGATGCGGTCTTCCTTCGACCGCTCGCAAGCTTGCCGCACTTGTTGACGGTGCTCGTCCAACATGTCGAGCGAGTCGAGCGCAAGCAAAGGCTCGAAGACGCAATCCTGCGCGATACGGGCGCGCTGCAGTGCGCCAGGCAGTACGCTGTCACGAAAATACAGATTGCCGGTCTGCGGGTCGTAATGCTTGTCGAAGGTGCCGCCGGTGGCGATGATGCGCAGGCTCATGGTCAGGGTCGAAGGATTTTTTTCCATGATAGCGCGGGCGGAAAACATGCAGGAAAATTCGCGGGCAACATCGCGGGCAAAAAAATGGAGTGGGACACCAGGGACCCACTCCCAAATTGCTGGACAACCCGAGCGACGAAGTCCGGGCTGCCCGCCATCCGAGACAAGATGGACTTGCATCGTAATTTCACGCGAGACTCTGCGCGAAATCACATGCCGGTTTGTCATGATCGTATTCGACACGCATCAGCAAAGCGCCGAATAGTTCCGTCATTCGAACAAATATTCTGTATTCACGCTGTCCGCGTCTGCCGTTACACTGGCCGCTGATTCCGTTTTTCGCAATCGGCTTTTCGAAACCGGTTTTTCGAAACCCTTACAGCCTTCGTCATTCGCGATCCATGAAGCCCATCGCACCCGGCACCGTCATCTTTCATCGCTATCGCGGCTACGGCGTTATCACGTCGGGCAACGTGATGACCGGCTGGATTTCGGCGCGCTTTGGCGGCGAGGGCCGTACGCTGGATTTGAATCTGTCGTGCGACCAGGTGCAGCATGCCGATGGCGAGCCCATCGAGTTCCGGCGATCGCCACCGGAGCGCATGCCGCACGGTCGCCTGATGGCGATGATGCGCGAGTTGCACAAGGCGGGTTACCAGCGGCTCTACCTGTACAGCTGGCCCAAGCCTTCCGGCTTGCACTGGCGCTGGCACCTGTTCACGGGGCCGCGCGATTGGGTGTCGCGCCCATGGCGCGAAGGCTGGTATGGCTCGGGCGCGGAGTACAACCTGAACCCGGTGCTGGGCTGGGGCGATGCGCCCGGCGCGAGCGCTCAGGAACTGGTGCAGGCCCTGGCGAAATTCGACCCGCACGGACTGTCACGCGCGCTGGGCCGTGATGAAGACCATGCCGCATGGTTCGCCGATGTCTGCGACGCGCTGCTGCCTAACTACACGTATACGCTGGGCTGGGACAGCCATGACGGCGCACCACCTGAGCACTTGCCGGTGATACCGCTGCACAGCCAGGTTGCGCCGTATGCAGGCCCTGCGCTGCCCTGGCCACCCGGTTGGGGCGGGCTGTGGCGACGCGGTGCGTTGAGCTCGCGCCGCGAGACGGTGGCTAGAACAGATCCCGCTGGCGCCCCTTCAGACGCCGCTCGTTGATCGACGCCAGCGAGACTTCCCGTTTGCCGGGAATCAGCTTCAAGGTCATGCCGGCTTCGACGTCAGCCGGCTGCACGACTTTCAGATAGACCCCCGAATAGCCCGACTGCAGCATCTGCTTGACCGCATGCGCATAGCCCATGCGCGCGGCGAACTTGAAACAAGGCTGGCGCGGCTCGGTCACTTGCAGCAGCAGTTCGCCGGCCTGCAAACGGTCGCCGACCCACAGGTCTTGCTCGAGCAAGCCTTCGGTCGTCAGGTTCTCGCCCAAGCTACCGTGCGCGAGTGTTACCGGCTGCTTGAACACACGCGCGGCCTCGGCCTGCCAGAAAGCGTAATGCTCACCCGGATATGCATAGACCGCCTTGTCGAGCCCGCCATGCACGGACAAGTCGGCTTGCTCGTCGCCCAGCAGGCCGAGCGGTCGCACAGCGACCTTGCCGGTGACGGCTTGCTTGCGAATCGCGGAGCGCACGGGTTGCGAATTGCTGTCGGCCTTCACGAACAGAGGGGCGACAATGCCAATATTCACGCTGAGGATTTTCATGTTTTTTCCTGCGCGAGTTCGCGCGCGTAGTCGGCGATAGCTTCGAACAAGGGCCGGAAATACCTCTCGTAGCTATCCTGTTCGACATAGCCCAGATGCGGCGTGGCGATCAGGTTTTCCAGTTGCAGCAGGGACGCGGTCGGCGGCAGCGGCTCGGTCTCGAACACGTCGATCGCTGCCGCGCCGGGACGGCCGGCTTTCAGGGCCGCTTCCAGTGCGCCGGGGGCGAACAGTTCGGCGCGGCTGGTGTTGACTAGCAAGGCATCAGGCTTCATCAGCGCGAGGTCATCGGCCGTGACCAGATGGCGTGTGCTGTCCGACAGCCGCAGGTGCAGGGTCAGCACGTCGGCGTTCGAGAAGAAGTCGGCACGGCTGTCGGCCACCTGCAGGCCGTCGGCGCGCGCGCGGGCCTGGCCCTCGACGCTGCCCCAGACCATCACCTGCATACCGAAGGCTTGCGCATAGCGCGCCACGCGCTGGCCGATGCGGCCGTAGCCCCAGATGCCCAGCGTGCGGCCATGGACGGCGCGGCCGAGGCGGCTGCGCTCCGGATGGATTGACGATTGCTGCCACAAGCCTTGCCGCAGCAAGCCCGCATAGGACAGCAGGTGGCGGCTGCCGGCCAGCACCAGCGCCCAGGTCAGTTCGGCGGTGGCCACCGGGTCGCCCGGGCCGTCCACCACCCGGATGCCGCGCTCGCGCGCGGCTTCAACGTCGAGGTGGGCGCCGATACGGCCGGTCTGGCAAATCATTTTCAGCTTGGGCAGCTTCGCCAGCAGCGCACGGTCGATGCGGGTGCGCTCGCGAATCAGTACCAGCACGTCGAAGGGCGCGAGCCGGATCGCCAGCTGGCCGGTGCCGCGCGCGCTGTGGTTGAAGACCTTGACGTCCAGCCCATCGAGCAGGCTGAAGCAGGGCAGGTGACGGACGGCATCCTGAAAGTCATCCAGAACGGCAATCTTGAGCGGGGAAACCATGACGGGAAGGGAGCGGGGGATTGCTTATAGGTAATTTTTCGAATCGCCAATTTTGGGCGGATTTGTCGGCAAATTATCGAATTTTGCCGGCATTTAGTTTTGGCTTTTTACCGATTGTCCCTACTGTTTTGACCGGAAGCAGGCAGGTCGCCAAGGTGGGGGGAGTAAAATCGCGCCCATCCTTTTTCATTTCATTTTAATCCGAGACAGCTGCGCCCTACGCACGCCGGCAACATCCTCCGCCGACCGTGCGATGCGACACTATCGCCGCATTCGACAAGACCGCCGTACGCCCGCCGCCGTCCATTGCGCCATTCACCGCGCCCTGTGTCGATTCCGGGTCGCCACAAGCTGACGACGATCCTGCCGGCCAGGCAAGCTTCATTGCATGGAGGTAGTTTTCATGAATCAGCCCGCGATGGCCGGTATCAAGCCGGTCAATGCCCCTGACTACGTCAAGAACCAGAAACTGATCGCCTGGGTGGCCGAGATCGCCGCTCTGACGACGCCGGACCAGATCGTCTGGTGCGATGGTTCGCAAGAAGAATATGACCGCCTGTGCGCGCAAATGGTCGCCGCCGGCACGATGAAAAAGCTGAGCCCGGCCAAACGCCCGAACAGCTACCTGGCCAATTCGGATCCGTCGGATGTCGCGCGGGTGGAAGACCGCACCTTCATCTGCTCGGAAAAGCAGGAAGACGCCGGCCCCACCAATAACTGGATGGCTCCGGCCGAGATGCGCAACACGCTGCATGGCCTGTTCGAAGGCTGCATGCGCGGCCGCACGATGTATGTGGTGCCGTTCTCGATGGGCCCGCTGGGCTCGCCGATTGCGCACATCGGTGTTGAACTGTCCGATTCGCCCTATGTCGCGGTGAACATGCGCATCATGACCCGCATGGGCAAGGCCGTGTATGACGTGCTGGGCGAGAACGGTGAGTTCGTGCCTTGCGTGCATACCGTCGGCGCGCCGCTGCAACCGGGCCAGGCCGATGTGCCGTGGCCGTGCAACGCGACCAAATACATCGTTCATTACCCGGAGACGCGCGAGATCTGGTCCTTCGGTTCCGGCTATGGCGGCAATGCGCTGCTGGGCAAGAAGTGCTTCGCGCTGCGCATCGCATCGACCATGGGCCGCGACCAGGGCTGGCTGGCCGAGCACATGCTGATCCTCGGCGTCGAATCGCCCGCCGGTGAAAAGCACTATGTCGCAGCGGCCTTCCCGTCTGCCTGCGGCAAGACCAACTTCGCGATGCTGATACCGCCGGCGGGCCTCAATGGCTGGAAGATCACTACCATCGGCGACGACATCGCGTGGATCAAGCCGGGCAAGGATGGCCGCCTGTATGCGATCAACCCCGAAGCCGGTTATTTCGGCGTCGCGCCGGGCACGAACGCCAAGACCAATGCGAACTGCATGGCCTCGCTGGAAGCGAACGTCATCTTCACCAACGTCGGCTTGACGGATGACGGTGACGTCTGGTGGGAAGGCATGAGCAAGGAAACACCGGCACACCTGATCGACTGGCAGGGCAAGGACTGGACGCCACAGATCGCCGCTGAAACCGGCCGCAAGGCCGCCCACCCGAATGCGCGCTTCACCGTGTCGGCCACCCAGAACCCGGTGCTCGACCCGGCCTGGGATGACCCGGCCGGCGTGCCGATCTCGGCCTTCATCTTCGGCGGCCGTCGCTCGACCACCGTGCCGCTGGTGACCGAAGCACGCGACTGGCTCGAAGGTGTGTACATGGCTGCGACCATGGGCTCCGAGACCACCGCTGCAGCCGCTGGCCAGCAGGGCATCGTGCGCCGCGACCCGTTCGCAATGCTGCCCTTCATCGGCTACAACATGAGCGACTACTTCGCCCACTGGCTGTCGATCGGCGAGCGGGTCGCCAGCTCAGGCGCGCAGCAACCGAAGATCTTCTGCGTGAACTGGTTCCGCACCGATGACAACGGCAAGTTCATCTGGCCCGGCTTCGGCGACAACATGCGCGTGCTGAAGTGGATGCTGGACCGTATCGCCGGCAATGCAGGCGGCGACGAGAACGTGTTCGGCGTCACCCCGCGTTACGACGACCTGCCGTGGGATGGCATCGATTTCAGCGCCGATGCGTATGCACGTATCACCTCGATCGAGATCGATGCGTGGCAAGCCGAACTGGCGCTGCATGACGAGCTGTTCGACAAGCTGCGCTATCGCCTGCCGGCCGAGCTGGAACAGGTAAAGGCACGCATCGCGCAGCGACTCGCGTCCTGAGCCTTGCCTGAACCG
>JACCDQ011840920.1_pt1 | contig 23132 bp, 2 predicted proteins | sample 7446031 | NCBI WGS metagenome assembly JACCDQ01 (sample SAMN15323442, study PRJNA562643) | freshwater metagenome | isolation source: river surface water | place: USA:Blue River Watershed | collected 2017-08-17 | reverse complement strand
TTCACAAGGAAACAAGAAACTTGTTTATGTAAATTATTAACAATGCCCTTTACTTTACGTTCTAATTTTAAGATTTTTTTATTTAGTTTTGATATCTTATTATTTGTTACACTATCTTTTAGTTTAGGTAGCCAGCGCGTCCCTATCAGCGAACTCTCTAACTAAAAAAAGAATACCGATAGAATTAATATTTCTTTAGACTGGCATATTTATCTTTCTTCTCTGCGATTGTATAAAGATATTAATTCTGATTTTCCAATACTACATTGGCGCGCTGTGTTATTAGAATTAACATAATCAAGTGTTTGAAAATTTTTAATTAATTTTTCAATGTCTATATTAGATTTAATCCAGTGGTAGCTTTTTGGTCTAAGTTCTGACAACCCGGTTTTAAAAATTTTGCCAACGCTTGAGCCGTACGCTCTTATAGCAAAATCTGCGTTTGTTGGAGGAGTCGGTTGATTTTTTGTATCTTTAGGCCCAAATGATAAAAATTCAAAATCTGGATGGTTTAGTATTTTAACACTCTTACTTCTTTTATTAGACATTTTTTTATATATCTGAAAACAACATTTCACATTTAAACTCGGGATAAAACTACTTGGACTGCTCGGGATGTCTTCGTCAAATACCAAATGAAAATTTAAGTTAATTCTATCTAATATACTATTTTTTCTAAATGTCTTTGGAATAATAAAAGCGATTACATTGCTAAATTCAGCAGCTTTATTAAAGAATTTAACCGCGAGTGAGCTATTTTTTCCAAATGGCGGATTTCCAATTGTTAAAATATTTGTATAATTTCCAAATTTAGCAATATCAAAATCAAAAAAGTCCATTTGTATAATATTATTACTTTCTGGCTGTATGTCTAAAGATAATAAATTATATTTATCTAATTTATTCGAAAAAGAGCCATTACCGGCGCTTGGCTCTACTATTAAATCAAAATCGCTAATATTAAATTTAGTTTCTAACGAACTAATACATTTTTTTGATATTTCGTCTTTTGTGTAAAATTTATCCAAGCCTTGTTGTCTAACTTTACCAGCGTCTGACATACTGTTATATGTTTGTTATATATTAAAAAAATCAATTTTTAAAAACGCAATACTTCATAAGCATATTCCACTTTCTATTATTGTATTTAACTCTAATAGCGTACTCCAAATCTTTAATATTTTTATTTTTATTGTGTTATGAAGTGCCGTGGGCGTAATTAGCTAAAGTGCGTTCTTTACATATATTTAACATTTCTTTATTGTCTATATGAAATATATAAAGAACTCCGTTTTTTTTAAGATTTTTATGTTCTAAGTGATAAGCAGTTAGCATAAAGTCACAGGGGTGTGAAGGTCTGATTTGGACATAATTAAAAACATCACAACTGCTACCGCCAAGAGAACATTTAAGCTCATAACTTTTTCCGTTGTGTGTAAAATCGCCATTGCCATCTGACGCTTTTTGTTTTTGCAGGATGTAACTGTTTGATAATGAAATCCATATTTATATTATAAGCTGTGGCGACTCTAATGTTAACTTCGTAGTTTAGGCTTTAACTATCTGAGTCTATATATATCAAATAAAATTCAATTTTAAACGAGATTATATATAATAATATTAACCAATATTCAGCCGCAGATAGAATTAATATTTCATTAGACTGACATGAAAAAAAATAATATTTTTTATACGATTTATAAATCAAACGAGCATTTTGATTCTATTTATATAATAGTTATCCAGACGAGATAATCTCTCATTAGTGCTTATTTTTGAATAGCATAACTTGACTCGTTTAATGATATACATCTGTCGTCCAACAACATACAACGATTGATTGAACACATTTTTTAATTTATCATATATATTGTCTTTATAATTATAGTCATAAGTTTGATAAGTCTTTAGAATAATTAATTGGACGTTTGCGTCTCTCTGTTTGTAATATTTCTTAGTATTAGCGAGCGTTCTACTTCTAACTACAGAGATTGAATATTTTAATGTAATTACGACGTTATCGCCATTAAATACTCTATCGCGATAACAAGCGAGGATAACTGTTGCCATGATATCTATATGAGTATTATTTATATTTCAATTTTTTTTTGCAAATTTTCATAGCGTTTCATAAGATTTTGAATGGCACCATACAATATGGCAATGAGTTGATCGTGGTTTACAGCCTTAACGTTATCAAAACCATACATAGAGCCTATGTCGTAAACCGCCTCTGGTATGATTTCTTTTACTTCTTGCGCAATGAACCCCAGTTTATGTTTATCTTCCTCATTAACAGTATCAGAGAATTCGTTCTTCCATTTATAATGTTTCAATTCTAATTTATCTATCAACTCTAAACATTCATCAATATCCATATCAACAATGTCTTCTTTTAATCTAATATCGCTATTTATTGTCCACATAGAATTTATAGGTTTGTAAGCCGAATCTGTCCCAAGTGCAATTAAAGGCATCGTAGATAAAGTATTGGAGAGGAAAGTATTAGTAATGAGCTCTCCGGTGTAGATACCTCCGTTGGGGCTTACATTAAATCCATACTTCTTCATTACATTTCCACCAGTCGGAAGCTTAGGTAGAGTAGTCATCGCTACCAAATTTCCATTACTGGCATCCGGAAGAGATAGCAATAGGAAGGAATCTAAGTAAGGAGAGAACGCGAAATCGCTTATAGAAGAAGGATTCGGAAGAGATACGTCAACCCAAGTCAAACCATCGTCAACACTATAAAGAATACAATTTGCCTTCTTAACCTCATCACAGACTACAAAAGCACCTAATTCTTCTATATACTTAATATTAGAAAATCCTCTACTGCCGTTGCTTTCCAAAATGTTGTAATTCTTAATAGTTGTCCAACTTATGCCGTCAACGGTTCTAATGATAAAGCCATTATTGCTCACACCAATAGTAGTGCCGTTGTAGACACTTCCATCCTCGCCATAGAAAATCTTACTGGCAAAATGCCATTCTGCTTTAGAAGGAAGAACGCCACTGCTAAAAGTATTTAAGTCGTAAGAATAATAATAAGAGTTTACCAATCCATTCTCTAAAATTATATGATTCTTATGGCAAAGAGCTATAGTGCTGACCGTCATAACTTTAGGAAGAGTAGAATAGACTACAAAATTCTGTAAGCCACCGCTTCGTATAATATTGCCTGTAATTAATGTATTCGTGTTGGTAGCTCCCATGATTAGAACATTTAAGCTATTACTGTAGAATACACAATTTACATTGAAATTAGAAATATTAACAACACCGGCATTGCCAGCTGTAATGTATTGAACCTGTTGAGTGTTTCTACACATGTAAGTGGCCGAGAATGGAAGTGCTTCTGTGTAAGAAGTAATGCCCTTAGTGCGAACAGCAGAAGTAAAACTCGTAGTATCAGGAGCCCAAGATCTGCCATTTGTAGAAAGAAGCAGTTGCTGGTCGTTGCCTTGAGTGTCTGTCTTCTTAAAAGCCATAAACATTTGAACAGAGGGAGACCACGATAAGTCCCATTTAACCTTAACTCCAAGAGAAATTGTCGGAGGCGCGGATAACTTCAGCTGAGATGTAAGAATAGTAGTGGAGTTAGAACATAGAAGGAACTCGCTTCTAACACTATTCCAAACAATCTTAGTTATAAGTTTAGAATCAAAAGATACTCGCTTGGTAATCCAAGATAAGCCATCATAACTAATACCAATATCTATATTGTTGTTAGAAGTAGCCACAAACACACCCAAACTCTCACTTCTGACTATAGAAGACCAAGTAGCTGTAGAGGCCGGAGAACTAAGAGTATTATTAGCCCAAACAGAACCATCGGCACTTGTTGAAATAGAGTTAACACCAGCGGTAGAAGCAACGGCCACAAATCTATTCAAAGAAGAACTATAAGACACGCCAACCCATGTATTGCTAGCGATTGGATAACCAACCCAGGATACACCATCATCACTACTCATGGCTCTATTTGTTCCCGAATTAGCAACTGCCACGAATTTACCACCGCCCCACACTACGGACTGCCAGGCGTTGGCAATTCCGGAAGCAGACACTTCCCAATCCACACCATTAATAGTTCTTAAGACTCCACCTCCGGTATTTACCGCCAATATCATGGCATCAACTCCGCCGTTTGCTTCTCTGCTAACTATGGAAGACCATACAGCAGAAAATCCAGTAGGCGCGACGTCTGTCCAATTCATACCGTTGGTACTCTTGGCTATACGATTAGTTCCAGAACTAGCAATCGCGACGAATATAGCAAGAGACGCATTCCAGCATACATCTACCCAACCACTGCTATTGAATGTAGAAGACGTTGGCAGATCAGTATGCCATTGAATGCCATCATAGCTATACAACAAGCGTCTGCTTCCACTGCTACAAACTCCGACATACAAGCCTAAACTTTCGCTGTAGGCGGTGGATGATACAGTTGTGCTTGTTATGCTGAAATTACTATTATATATTCCTAAGTCGTAAGAAGTTATAGTTGGTGGTGTTATTGTTAAAGGTGTCTGAACGAGACCCATTGTGGTAATTCTTTTTGTTGAAGATGCTGAAACAGCTACACACTTATTTAAATAAGGACTCCAGGCGAGACTTCTATATTCAGCTACCTGACTGCTTACTAACTGCCAATTGATACCGTCAAAACTTTCTATAATATGACCAGATGTAGATGCAGATACAAATACTTTTATTTCTGGAATCCAAATTACATTATACCACGCTACAGAAGTGACAGGAGAAGTAGTAGATGTCCAACTAATACCATTATTACTGTATGCTATAACGTTATTATTACCAACAGCAATGAATCTGCCTAACAATGAGCTCCAACACACAGAATTAAATGCCATACTTGAAGTACCGAAATTATTTGTAATCCAATTGACTCCGTTTGAACTTGTCATTATTCTGTCGCCAGTTCCTGAATTAGCAACAGCTACGAATAAATGTAATTCTTTACTCCAATAAACATATCTCCACAGTGCTGATTCATTTGAAGAAGTTGCTAACGTCCAAGTAATTCCGTTATAACTATACATAACACGACTCGTTCCTGATTCTGCTACTGCTACGAACATACCTAACTCTTTACTCCAGCAAACATTAGTCCATTGGTTAGCTTCCTGCGCAGAAGGGAAAGAATCCCATCTAATTCCATCTTTAGACACTCCCACTCTTCTGGTACCACTGCTTGTCACTGCGACAAATATCTCTAACTCTTCACTCCAGCATAAAGACGTCCATCCTTTACCTTCTATAGAATTATTTAATTTAGAAACCCAATTAACACCATCTGCACTGGTCATCAACCTATTAGTTCCAGAGTTTGCAAGCGCGCAGAATATTCCCAATTTTGGACTCCAACAAACACATTGCCAAGTATTAGTCTCTACTGGTGATATTATTCTGTTGAAAGAAGATATAGAAGAAGTAAAGGGTTGGGGGGCATAATCAAACTCCTTCACGCGCATAACTCTGTTAGACCCAGTTAAAGAAACGGATATGGGAGGGGACGTATTACCACTGGAAGCAACGCAATACCATTCGTTGGCCTCTACACTACTTGTTCTTGCGACCCAATTAGTACCCTCGCTACTGACCATTAATCTATTGGTTCCTGAGTTAGCAACTGCGATGAAGGTTTTAAAATTATCATCCCAGCAGACACTTAGCCAGCCATTACTCTCGCCACCGCTGGTTCTTGCCGTCCATGTGTATCCATCCGCACTGGTCATTACACGGTTGGTTCCACTATTTGCGACTGCTACAAATATAGAGCGAAGAGGACTCCAGCACACACCACTCCATCCATTGCCTTCTGTAGAACTCGTGCGAGATGTCCACAAACAGCCATCTAAACTGGTCATAACCTTACTACTGCTACCAGTCTGCGCAACTGCTACAAATCTAGATAATTCCTCACTCCAACAAACACTTCGCCAACCGTTGGTCTCCACCGCACTTGTTCTGCTTCTAACGGCTAAACTCTTAGTTCCTAAATCTGAAATATTTAGAACTCTATTATTTCCAGAAGTTGCGACAGATACGGCCATTTCTAAATCAGGACTCCAGCAGATACTGTTCCAACCGTTGGCATCTGAAGTATCCCATGTCGTCCAGATTAGACCATTGTTGGAGGTCATAATTCTTCCGCTACCAGTGTCCGCGACTGCGATGAAGATACCAGCTTCTTTACACCACTTAACATTTTGCCAGCTGGCAAGACCTCCAGACCTTAAAGTCCAAGTAATACCATCCGCACTGGTCATTACTCTATTAGAACCATCACTGGAAACGGCTACGAATAGAGCTAATTCCTTGCTCCAACAAACACTTCGCCAACTATTGGTCTCTCCTGCACTCGTTCTGGCCGTCCAACTGGTTCCAGTTATACTGGTCATAACTCTACTACTGCCGGATGAAGCGACTGCTACGAACATACCTAATTCTTCACTTCTACAGATACTTGACCAAGAATTAGACTCTCCTGAGCTTGAGTATTTATTTAATATTGTTTTTCTGGTAGGTGGTATAAATCTGTATATAGATGCTGATGTTCCGCATATGATATAAGTAGATAACTTAGGACTCCAAGCAGAAAGTGTCGGATTATGGCCTGTCGATGTAAATGTATTAATTGTCCAGTTAATTCCATCATAACTATACATTGAACACCAGCTTGTATTTGTAGTATTATACCCTGTTCCAAAGAAAACAGAATATGTGTCGCACCATTGCATGGCATATACATTTGTAATCGGTTGTGAAATTTCTGTCCAGACTATACCATCGGAAGATATTGCCATTCTCGCGCCATATGCCAAGAATATATACAGTTCTTTACTCCAGCACACACCTTCGTAATTAATAGCAGGAGAGGTTCTCAAAGTCCAGTTAATTCCATCTATACTTGTTGCAATTCTACTGGTCCCTACAGCACCAGTTAATAGTTGATTAGAAACTGCTACAAACATAGATAATTCTGAAGACCAACACAAGCCCGCCCACCATCGGCTGGCTAAAGCAGTGCTTGTTCTCTTAGTCCAGCTAATTCCATTAGTAGAGGTTGATAAATATTCAGTGCCATTACCTTGACCAATCGCAACAAATAACGATAATTCTGGACTCCAACATACTCTGTAGAGACCTAAATTGTTGTTACTAGAAGATCTTACCGTCACCCAGTTAATGCCATTAGAACTTGTAATAATCGACCCTTGATAACTAACAGCCACAAATAACGATAATTGAGGAGACCAGCAAAGTCCTTGAAATTGAGTACTAACTGTATAATTAGTTATTGTCCAGCTTATACCATCAGATGAATATCCAGTATAATACCGAGCATTTGTTGAGTCAGAGTCGCTAACTGCTACGAAAATAGATAATTCTTCACTCCAGCATACGTTAAGCCAACTAATACTACTGGATCCTGTAGTAGCTCCCGAATAATTATACCCCCCACTTCCATAAGTCATAACTCTACTACTTCCACTGCTCGCGACCGCTACAAATCTGGAGAGGTTGGAGCTGTATGCTATACTTCTCCATTGATTCTCTACAGTGCCAGTAGAAAGACTGGTTGACGCTAATTCTCCAGTAAAATAACCAGAAATATTCATCACGCGATTAGTTCCAGAGTTGGACACAGCAACTGCCATTTCTAACGACGGACTATCACAAATACTCATCCAGTTATTAGTATCATAGGAACCAACTAAGCTGGTCCAAGTAATGCCATCTCCGCTATACATCACACGGTTTACACCATCGCTTGATACCGCTACAAAGAGAGAAAGCCTAGAGAACCATATAACCTTATTCCAGGAATTGGTCTCTACCGCGCTAACTCTTGCAACCCAAGTAATGCCATCCTCACTGGTCATCACTCTATTACTGCCAGAACGAGCAACTGCTACGAAAAGGGATAGTGTTGGGCTCCAGCAAACACTTTGCCAGCTGTTTCCCTCTCCTGTGCTCAAGCGAGCAGTCCAAGTAATGCCATCCTCGCTGGTCATCACTCTGTTCGCTCCTGAGTTGGCAACAGCTACAAAGAGAGACAATTCTTCGCTCCAGCATACACTCCACCAATCATTTTCTTCCACCGCGCTCACTCTGCCTGTCCAGTTAATACCGTCGGCACTTGTTGCGATTTTTTGCACTCCACTGTTAGCAACGGCGACGAAAAGGGATAATTGCGGGCTCCAGCAAACACTACGCCATAAATTACTTTGTCTTAATTCTAATAAAGAAGTAGATAAATTCCATGTATAGGGACCCACGGTTGAAGGTGCTGTGTAATCGATAGGAGCAGAAATGGTCATAACTCTATTGGTTCCGGAGGCTGCGACTGTGCAGAATGTATTCAATTTAGGACTCCAACATATAGTCCGCCATCCATTACTATCATCACTACTCTGAATACTGGTCCAATTAATACCATCAGGGCTGGTAATTACTCTATTGGACCCGGCGTGCGCAATTGCTACAAATAAGGATAATTCTGAGCTCCAGCAAACACTATACAATGAATTAGCAGGGAACGTACGATAGGTCCAAATAATACCATCCCTGCTGGTCATTAGATTGTTAGTGCTGCCGTAACCAACTGCTACAAAGAGAGATAGTTCTGGACTCCAGCAAATACCCCACCAATTACCTACTGGGCACGTACGCTCGAACCAATTAATTCCATTAGTACTTGTCATTACAGCATCGGTTCCGACCGCTACGAATATGGATAACTGCGGGCTCCAGCAAACGTGATACCATGATTTAGATGGACATGTGCGTCCGGTCCAATTAATGCCATCATTACTGGACAACACAAGAGTGGCCCCAGATTCTGCGACTGCTACAAATATAGACTTTTGAGGACTCCAGCAGACAGCTCTCCATGCATGGAGAGCTGGAGTCGTGCGTTGTGTCCAATCAATACCATTAGGACTGGTCATTACACAATCGGACCCATTGACGGAAACAGCTGCAAAAAGAGACAATTGCGGACTCCAGCAAACACTAAACCATCCATTAACGGGGCACGTTCTTGGGGTCCAATCAATACCATTAGGGCTGGTCATTACGCGATTGGTCCCACCGGCTGAAACTGCCACAAATAGAGATAATTGTTCACTCCAACAGACACCAATCCACACGTTTCCCTCCTCCGCACTTATTCTCCCAGTGACTGTTAAATCCGTATTTGTTGCTTGGTAAGGATATCTAAATGGGGCGGTTATGGTCATAACACGGTTAGACCCTGAGTTTGCAACCCCGCAGAACATATTCAATTTAGGACTCCAGCAAATACCATACCATTGATTACTATCATTACTACTCGTATAGGCAGTCCAAGTAATACCATTAGGGGATGTCATTATGCGATTAGTCCCGCTATCCGAAACTGACATGAATAGTGATAATTGGGGACTCCAGCAAACAGCACGCCATTGATTAGCTGGACACGTGATAGAGGTCCAAGAAGTTCCATTAGGGCTTGTCATTACACGACTGGTTCCGTCAATGCAAACTGCTACGAAGAGGGATAATTGAGGACTCCAGCAAACACTAAACCATGACCCAGCTGGGCACGTGCGAGATGTCCAATCAATACCATTAGGACTGGTCATCACTGTGTTCGTACCGACTGCCACAAATAGGTATAGTTCCTCACTCCAGCAAACAGAAATCCATGCATTAATTGGACATGTTCGAGAGGTCCAGTTAATTCCGTCAGGGCTTGTCATTACACTACCTTGTCCAGCCACTGACACAAATAGAGATAATTGCGGGCTCCAGCAAACACTCATCCATGAATTGCCGGCATTACTAGTAGTGCGTGATGTCCAATCAATACCATTAGGGCTGGTTATCGCACTGCCCACACCAACTGCCACAAAGAGAGATAGCTGCGAACTCCAGCAAACCCCACGCCATGTAATATCTGGGCTTGTTCGTGGAGACCAATTGATACCATCTACACTGGTCATTATTCTACTTGTTCCAGTGTCGGATAATGCTACGAATATGGATAGTTCTTCACACCAACAAATACTTCTCCATCCGTTTCCTTCCACCGCGCTTACTCTTCCAGCTACTGTTAAGTTCGAATTATTTGCTTGATAGCTATAATTAAGAGTAGAATATCTAAAAGGGGCGGTTATAGTCATCACTCTATTGGTTCCGTTAGAAGAAACCGCGCAGAACATATTCAATTTAGGACTCCAGCATGCCCCAAACCATTGATTACTATCATTACTACTTGCGAAGGCGGTCCAAGTAATACCGTTAGAAGAGGTCATCATGCGATTAGTTCCGGTATAGCCAACTGCTACGAATAATGATAATTGCGGACTCCAGCAAACAGAACGATATGCAGTTGTCGGGCATGTGCGGGTGGTCCAATCGATACCATTGGGACTGGTCATTACCCCATTGGTGATTCCATTTGAGGAAACTGCTACAAATAGGGATAGTTCTGAACTCCAGCAAACACGCCACCATCCATTATCTAGGCACGTTCGTGCTGTCCAATCAATTCCATTAGAGCTGGTAATTACACTGGTTCCAAAGTTGGTAACTGCCACAAATAGGGATAACTGCGGGCTCCAACAAACACCCCGCCATGTCAAATTCGGAGCTGTGCGTGAGGTCCAATCAATTCCATTAGGACTGGTCATAACAGGGTTAGTGCCACCGGTTGCGACTGCTACGAAAAGGGATAATTGAGGACTCCAACAAACATCATGCCATCCATTAGCTGGGCACGTTCTTGCGGTCCAATTAATCCCATCCACACTGGTCATAGTTGCACTATTCCCGACTGACACAAATAAAGATAATTGAGGACTCCAGCAAACACTTTCCCATGAATTAGCCGGGCACGTGCGAGAGATCCAAGTAATACCATCCACACTTGTCATCAATCTATTAGTTCCGGTTTTGGCAATTGCTACAAAGAGGGACAGTTCCTCACTCCAACACACCCCGGCCCAACCGCTGCCTTCATCTGCACTTACTCTTCCAGCGACTGTTAAATCCGATTGACCCGCGAGATAAGATATTTTCTTTCTTAATTCCAATGGTTGAGTCGTGTCAATGATACCAACGCCCATAGTAATTTTATTTGAAACTGATATAAATTTACTTAAGCCACTCGCCCAACAAACGCTGGACCATTCGCTATTTTCATCACCCGAAACAGTTTTAATATACCAGTTAATTCCATCAGAACTACTCATGATTCTATCGACTCCATTAGAAGAAACAGCTAGGAACAAATTGACATCTGGGCTCCAGCAAACACTCTGCCAATCTTTATTATCCATGTCTCCAGAACCAATACTTGTTGCCCAAATAATTCCATCCGAGGAGGTCATCACCCTGCCTGTTCCAGAGGAGGATACTGCCACGAATATTGACAGTTCTTCACTCCAGCAAACACTGGCCCATCCATTATCTGGACACGTGCGAGAGGTCCAAGTAATACCATCATCACTGGTCATTACCCGGTCGGTACCAGATTTAGCAACTGCTACAAAGAGGGATAAAGATTCGCTCCAGCAAACGCTGGTCCATTCGTTTCCTTCCTCCGCACTTAACTGAGACGTCCACGTAATACCATCTTCACTAATCATCACCCTGTTAGTTCCGGATTGAGCAACTGCTACGAATAGGTCTGTGCTTGAGCAAACGCTAACCCATCCATTGCTTTCCTCACTGCTCGCTTGAGGGGTCCAATCAATTCCATTTGGACTTGTCATCACACGGTTAGTTCCAGATTGGGCGACTGCTACAAATAAGGATAGTGCCGGGTTCCAGCATACGCCACTCCATCCATTTTTTGGTATAGTTAAGTCGAAAGACCAATTAGTTCCGTCGCTACTGCGCATTAGTCTTCTATCGCCTGATTTTGCGACTGCGATAAGCATATTTAGCTCAGAACTCCAACATATACTGCTCCATTCATTAAATGAAGATATTTCGCTTATTGTCATACCAATTTGTCCAGAATTTGTGACATTTAGCACCTTTCCAGTGCCATCGCTTGCTACTGAAATAAATTTAGAATTTACATCACTATAACAAATACTACTCCATTCGTTCAAATCACCAGCACCTGTTTGTAGCGTCCAATTTTCCCCATCCTCACTGGTCATTACTCTGTTGGTTCCGGATTGAGCGACGGCTACAAAGAGGGATAATTGCTCGCTCCAAGAAATATCATACCACCCAGAGCTTTCACCCGCGGATAAAAAGTTGTTAGATACAATACCATCTTCAGTTGCGATTTTAGTTGTCATTAGGCGTTTAGTTCCACTACTGGCTACCGAAGCAAAGGTATTTAATTCCTTGCCCCAACAAACATCCTCCCATGAGTTGGACCCGCTGGCTCTAAAGGTGGTCCAATTTTCACCGTTTGCACTGGACATTATTCTACGCTTTCCATTTCTTGCGACTGATACGAAAGTATTCATCTCCGCACTCCAGCAGACACTGCTCCATTCATTGGTTTCCATTCCACTTACTCTGCTTACAATATTTAAATTCTTAACTTCTTCAACCGTTAGAACACGATTAGTTCCTGTAAGAGATACTGCGACAAATACTTTTAACTTAGGACTCCAGCAAACACCTGCCCATTCGTTGGTTTCCCCACTTGTCAAATACGAAGTCCAAGTAATGCCATCCCCACTGGTCATTACACGGTTGGAACCAGTCCCAGCCACTGCTAAGAACATACTCATTTCTTTACTCCAGCAGACACTATACCATCCATTGCTTTCCTCAGCACTAAGTCGTGGAGTCCAAGTAATACCATCCACACTGGTCATCACCCTATTAACTCCCGACTGAGCAACTGCTACGTATAAATTCAACTCCTCACTCCAGCAAACACTTCTCCAGCCATTGGTTTCAACAGCGCTTAGTGTGGCCGCAGGTGCGAGTTGTTTATTTTCATAAATATTCATTACTTTAGCGGTTCCAGAATTGGCAACTGCGCAAAACATATTCAGTTTAGGACTCCAGCAAATATTTAACCATGAATTAGTATTATTACTGCTTGAGCGAGTGGTCCAATTAATTCCATCAGAACTGACCATCATTCTATTAGTCCCAGAATAAGAAACCGCTACGAAGATGAATAGTTGCGGGCTCCAGCGAACAGAAGTCCATGAATCGCTTTCTCCTGCACTTGTTATCGAGGTCCAATTGATACCATCGGGGGAGTACATCACTCTACCAGCCCCGCCTTCGGCAACTGCTACGAATAAGGATAACTGAGGACTCCAACAAACACTTCGCCATGAATTAGCTGGACACGTGCGAGGGGTCCAATCGATACCATTGGGGCTGGTTATTACTCCATTACTGTTTCCAGTAGAGGAAACTGCTACGAATAGGGATAGTTCTGGACTCCAACATATATCTCGCCATGTACTAGTTAGATAAGCGCGTGGGGTCCAAACAATTCCATCGGGGCTGGTCATCGCATTGGACCCCGTAGCCGCTACGAATAGGGATAGTTCTGGACTCCAGCATACAGAAACCCATGTATTGTTTGAGAATGAGCGAGAGGTCCAATCAATGCCATTAGGACTGGTCATTGCGACATTCCCAGATGAAACCGCTACAAAAAGAGATAATTGCGGGCTCCAGCAAATACCATACCATGCCGAGGATTCTGATGCGCTTGTTCTTGCTGTCCAATTAACACCATCTACACTGGTCATTACTCTATTAGTTCCGTCAAAAGAAATCGCTACAAATATAGATAATTCTTCACTCCAGCAAATATTGACCCAGCTGTTAGATTCCACCGCACTTGTTCTTCCTATAGCAGTCCCCAACGTTTTACTCGGAGGTACTGTATACGCTGTTGTATAAGGAACTACAAAGCTCGCCGGAGCTGTGTATGAAGAGTATGCAGGCGTGATATTATTTCTATCGACTATAATATTCATAATTGTATTTACACCAGAAGAAGCAACGGCTGTAAAACAGCTCAAAGTGGGGTTCCAGACTATAGAAGACCAAGTATTTGAATTATTTGAACTGCTTTGTATTCTCCAAGTTAGCCCATCTGCACTTGTAATCATATTATTGGACCCTCCGGCGCCAACTCCTACAAATAATCCTGCGTCTGCGCTCCATTCTACTGAGTTGAAAGATATATATGATGTTGATGTTGATAAAAACCAGTCCACTCCATTCATACTTGCTATGACTCTGGTGTTTCCAGTTCCGCTATTTGCAACGGCCACTAACTTATTCAATTCTTTGCTCCAGCAAGCAGACACCCATGGGTTAGCGTCTGCCCCTGTTGGCATTGTAATATTTGTCCATGTCATTCCGTTTGAACTTCTCGCAATTCTATTAGTCCCCGCGGTAGCAGTCGCTATAAATAGAGAAAGTTCTGGCACCCATACTATATATTTCCAAGTATTAGAATTATTCCAGTTAGTCAGCCCCGTGTTATTCCAAGTAATGCCGTCAGCACTATACATTAATCTATTGGTCCCGCTGGAAGCTACTGCTACAAAGAGAGATAACTGCGAACTCCAGCATACACTCGCCCATGTAGTCGCGTCAGCTATTGCGCTAACTCTTATAACCCAAGTAATGCCATCAGCACTTGTCATCACGCGATTAGTGCCCGCCGAAGCAACTGCTACAAAGAGTGATAATTGGGGGCTCCAGCAAATACTCTGCCATGTTGTTGAATTTGCGTTAGTCGGCACTCCGGTAGGGACTGTCCAAACATTTCCGTTCGTGCTGGTCATTACCCTATCAGTGCCAGCAGTTGCGACAGAAGCATATAGGGAGAGTGTCGGACTCCAAGCAATACTATTCCAAGCACTTGTGGTATCGCCTACAGAAGTTATTGGTTTTGCTTTCCAAATCGGCGTTTTATCCCATGTAAATCTAACAGCTTTACTTGAGGGGGCGTTAGATACGGCAACTCCGCAGTTAGCCTCTGGCACCCAGCATATAGAGTTCCACGTTGTCGTATCATTTAGTAATGCTCTTGTCTCCCAGTTTGTTAAATCTTTACTATAAATTAATCTTTCATTGCCTAAAGATAATAAAGCCATGTATATGTCCGGACCTGGGCACCATATTATTTTTTTGATGGATGATGTAAATACAGGAGAGCTAACCGCCTGCCACGAAATGCCATCACTACTCTTCATCATTTTATGACTCCCTGCACTTGAAATCGCTACAAATAATTTATCTTTAGGCGACCAACATACATTTTCCCACGCGCAAGCTTCCAATCCGCCAGATAAAGTCTGCGCGGTCCAAGTTATTCCATCCGCACTGGTCATCACCCGGTTGGTTCCAGATCTTGCGACCGCTACAAATAGATATAAGTGAGGAGACCATACCACGTAGCTCCATTCAGCAGTTTCGTCTACTGATGTGTAAGCTGTCCAGGCTAACCCGTCTACACTTCGCATAACTCTATCAGTTCCAGCACTTCTAACCACCACATAACACGCGAGTTCTTCACTTGCACACACACATTCTGCCATTTGATAATTAAAAGTGCCACTTGACCATGTCGTAGAGCCTTCGCCACCTATTAGATTATTCTGAGAAGTATTTGTTCTGTGTATGGCTACTACTTTATAAGTAGCTGCAAAATTACCGTATGCCATAGATTTTAAATTTCCGGATGTAATAGTTGTCGAATGGGCTGTCCACGTTGCTCCAAAATTGTCGGAACCCATCATTCTTCCACTATTGCCTCCGCTCTCTATACACGCAATTAATCTCTTTTGCTGATGGGCATATATGACATCTGACCAATTTCTACTATTGTCTGTGACTGCTGTTTCTAAAATTGTTAATGTGTCTTTATAGCCTACAGAAGAAATAGTAGGGGTTGGTTCTCCACTAGCGTTTTCAATATTTACAATTCTATCCGCACCTGTGCTGGCTACCACGGCGTATTCATTTAAGCTGGGCGAGTATGCTACTGAAGTAAATGTATTGGCGGCTGTTGAATCGTACACCCGACTCCACGTTAATCCATCTCTGGATTCAAATAATACTCCAAAATTTGTAGATGTATTATAGCCAACTGTTGCAAATTTAGAACCTGTCCAAATAACATCCATTAATGTGAAGGTGCTGGCTTCACTTGAAACATTGACCCAACCCTCACCATCTATACTTCTGCAGATTCCAGACGACCCGACAGCTATAAACATAGAAAGAGCACTGCTCCAGCAAACGGCTCTAAGATTTCCAACGGACGCACTTGAAAAGAACCAGTTTATTCCGTTATAACTTTTAAGAATATTCATAGCGTTGTTTGCCGTATTTACAACCGCCACGAATAGGGATAGCTGTTGGCTCCAGCAAACTGAAAGTAATGGCGTTGCGTTTATTCTTGTGTTATTTAGAGTAGACGGGGGTGTTGTCCAAGTTATGCCATCCGAACTGGTCATTATACGAGTAGTGCCGGAAGATGCGACTGCTACGAAGAGAGATAGTTGTGGACTCCAGCAAACACTTTCCCATCCGCTAATTGGTGTCGTCCTTTCCGTCCAATCCACACCATTAGCACTTGTAAGCACGCCTAAACTGCTATTATTTCTAACGGCTACAAATAAAGATAAATCCGGAGACCAGCAAATATCTTTTACAGATGAACTATCAACATTAAGATTGTAGTTAGATCGTCTCCATGTGGATCCGTTAGAGCTATATAAGAATTGGTCTCTTCCCGCAGTGCTTGACGCTACGAAGAGGGATAGTTGAGGACTCCAGCAGATAGAAGACCATGTTGATGAATTTACAACATCGTATCCATTTAGAAGTGTTGATTTATAATCTACATATCTCATTAAACAATTTACGCCACCGTCATGAGAAGTGTATATACTATTGAATTTACCACTCCATGTGACCTTCGATCCGTTAGATGTGACTCTCCCATTGTTTATAATATTCCAATTCAATAAATCATTACTTACGACGAAGCCTCCAATAGTAGATGAAGTAATGGCGACTACTTCTATATCCTCACACCATGCGATTCCAGTTAAGGTATAAGCCGGTGTGTATATGGAAGACCACGTAATTCCGTCATTTGATTTAATGACAGCCCCTGAGTTTGTAGTTGATGATATTCCTAAGAAACATTTAAATTTAGGAACCCATATAACATCTCTGTGCGTAGAATTGCCTCCAGTGATTGTTGACGCCGTCCAACTAATGCCGTTATAACTGTAAGCGCCGGTTCCAATGGTTGTTGATAGAGCAGTTATAAGGTTTAGAGTTGGCGAATATTCAATACTATGATAGCCTAAAGAATTATTAGGGGCCGTTCTCGCAGTCCAGTTAATTCCGTCCGCGCTTGTCATAAATTTGTTTAAGTCGCCTGCTGGAGCTCCCAGGTTGTTAGCAGATGCTATAAATAGGTTTAACCCACTGGCCCAGATAACTTTATTCCACGAACTATTATCATTGGTAGACGTGGATATGGCCCAGCTTTCGCCGTTTGTGCTGGTGGCTACTTTAGGACTGGTCCCACTTCCTCTAACGGCTACTAATAAAGATAAAGTAGGACTATAACAAATGCTTGTGGGTATGAATCCTCCTAGACATGTGATGAAGTCTACTCCGTTGGAAGTTCTGACAATACCTGAAGTTGTAGAGATGAATAGCATTTCCAACTCTTTACACCAGAATACATTTGATATTAAAAAATTATCCAACGTTGTCGTGACTGTAGTAAATGTGTTATACATACTGGTTAAAAGCGCACTATCTTGCGCTCCTCCGTCAAGAGTAGAATTTGGCAGAGTCGTAATATTATCCGTATTCAAATAATCACCAACCGGTAATTTGTTGTTATACAATTTATCGACATAGTCTACGCACACTTCTTTAGTTATTCTGTTGTCTAACTCATCCAAATCCATCACGCAGAAAACACCCCCCCTTCTTGTGCCTTCTTTATCTTTATAAACAAGAATTTGATTTTTATCTGGATTGTATATAAGAAGATTGTAGTCATTAGAGTTTGTGTTTGAATTAATGGGAGCTAACATTTTGAATGTTTTATTGCTTATTTTGCATAGATGACTTCCTCTATTTGTGTTCCAGACTGTTAAATCTCCATGGTTTGGCACGTATATAGAATTTATAGGGCTCCATACGTTATTTATTTCTACATTTCCATTGCCTCCTCCGTCTTTAAACTGTTCTACTTTCCAGTTTATACCATCATTACTCATCCAATGTAGCCATTGCCATACAGTAGACATTGTAAAGAATCCTCCTTCTTTAATCCACATCGGGTATCTCCCTCCCGGTTTTTCCGTGCTATTAGTATCTGTATTAACCGCGAGTTGAAAGTTTTGCATGTCGTTAGAATATAAACATCCATTATAATCGGATTCATTGATAGAAATGATAAGTCTGCTTAATTCTGGAGAGTACGCCATTGATAAAAATTTATTCGGTCGCGGTGTGTCTATAGTTATTTCATTCCATGTAGTTGTGTCGTTAGAATAAATAAATTGTTTTATGGATGTTTCTCGGAATAGAACGGCTATTTGTTGTCTATCGGCCATATAAACAACTTTTTGAGCCCACGGGGTGGTATCGGTGTGAGTGTAAACAATAGTCCAATTAATCGCGTCCGTGCTTGTATATACGTTTGCGGAGCCTACAGCTACAAATTTACCAATGTTAGTGGCAAATATTATGTCAGCAATTGATTTTTCTGCATATAGAGAGAAATTCCAATTTATTCCATCTTTAGAGTATGCTATTCTATCTGTCCATGAATTGGCTTCATTAATAGAAATAACATATGTTCCATTTCCGTAGCAACCGTAAGAATATCCTCTTCTGAACGATTGATATGTTTGTATAAATTGTCCGTTGGCATTGATGAAACATATTTTAGAGTATGTTTTAAAAGTCCCGCTGTCGTTAGAATGCCACACGGCAAATCCTTTTTCGCCTAAAGACCTAATATTGCTCCATTCTATGTTAAACATATTGGTTTTTGTTTGTGAAACTTCTGTCCATACTGTTTGGCTTCCAACATTGGATATGTAAATTTTACCATTGGTAGCGGTTATAAGTATGCGTCTAATTGTGGGATTGTATGCTATTTTGGTAAAGTTGCATGAAGCATCTACAACGACTGTTGCGTTTGCGACACCTTGAGTAGCATCTGAAGTCCCTGTTGTATTTCTATACAGCACTCTGCCACCGTCAGCCACATAAACCCAATCTACATTAGAATCAGCGCCAGACAACCCTACTATTCTAACGGCATAATTAACAGTTCCCGTTGCCGAGACAGACGTAGATGTCAAAGTTCCATTATTGAAATTAAAATTATTACCCAATAGCCCCATGTATGTGTTTCCATTAATAAATACATATTTATAAGAACCGGTTAAGCGATTATTCGGCGTGCTCGTGCCTGTTAGATTTAGGAATGTAGCGCCGTCACGGGCTACAATAGTATTAGTATTTTCGTCTAAAGTTAAAGCGTGGTTAGTAGACAAAGCAGTCATATCTGTGCTCGTGTAAGAAATCGGATAGAAATTAACACAGTCCGGACTAAAGAAAGTTTTCAAGCTGTTAAATGTAGTCCCATTTGTAAAGAACACAAATCCATTTCTTCTTTCTGTAAACGGGGCGATTGATGGCATTCTTTCATATGGCATGGCAAACTTGAATATCATGTTAAGCCCTGTGTGCGATTTATACCAATTTTTTCCATCCTTAGATAAAAGAATATAACACTTTTCAAGTTCGGTAGTTATGTCAGTAATTCCGTTGAAAGAAGGTAAAGCCACGTAAATGTCTAAAGACTGAGAATAACAAACATCTTCAAAACTGTACGACCCGCCATCCATAGGGTTGAAAGTGCTGTTCCAAGGCAATACTGTTGTGTCTAACGTCTTTGAATAAATAGTATTATTTCCAATACTTAGATAATTAGTCTTTAGATAATTAACTCCTTCAATGCGTTTGTTGGCGTCGAGCTTAACTGCTTTACTCGGCGAAACTGCACCGCCAACTACTCCGTTTAATACAATAGGTGTTGTGCTGGAATAGAGTTCATCATCTATAATTAACCCGCCAGCTGTAATTTTGGATACACTTGTTATACCGCCGGTAGAATTTGATGTTATAAATCTGTTAGCTTCTAAAATACCAGGTGTCGGCGATCCTATGCTCGAAATATCAATATCCGGATTTATTAAAACCCCTGCGAATTTTATAGTATCATATGTAATGTTAAGAGAAGAAGGAACACTTATTCTATACATCTCCGAGTTTGGCATTGTTATAGATGCAATTTCGTTAGATGTTGTGTTCTTAAAAGATATGAGATTGTCCCCACTCGTTGCTTGTTCTATAGACAAATACCCGTTAATTCTATTATTATTATTGGACAAATCTGATATCTTTATACAAGAAGTTTGGTTTGTTATAGACGAACCTTCTATCAATCCATTGCCGACCATTATAGAGTTGTCCAGACCGGCTTGAATCATTCTACTACCAATCATAAATTGCGAGCCTGTCATTATCAAAGATTTATATCTTTCAGACCATATAGAACAAATTACCGTTCTTCCGGCTAAATCCGCTATAGAAATACCAGCCGGGTTGTGGAATTGATTATATTCTTGAATATAGATTGATATATGCTGACCTACTAATACATACTGGTTCAATCCTTCTACGTATGTAATTGAGTTAAAATTACGACCATTCATAGCAACCATAGTCTCCCACGTTGTCAATTTGCCGTAAGAAGTAGAAGCCATTGTTTTGCCGAACCCAGTAATAATCCATCTTCCGCCAAATTCTACGTCTCTCCAATCTCCAACTAATGTTGTTTTGGTTATTTGAGAATTTAATGTTGGCGATGGTGTGCTGGAATACGCAATGTTATCCATACCAACGCCGACCCAGAATCCATTACAGTATTTCAATGCCTTCCAATCGCCAACTATATTTACAATATTCCAACTAATAGCGTTAGTGGAGAAAGCCCACTTCCCTTGACCACAGATGGCCCATGTGTTCAATTCCGTAGAGTAATACACTCGTTTCCATTCTGTCTCCGATAGTCCATTTCCAGATAATTCTGTGAATGATAAAGTCGTGCTGTTCATTTCTATAGAAGCTACCGCCAGTTTATTATTTCCAGCGACTACAAAATGATATAAAGAAGAATCTACACTGTTCCAGTTGCCAGTTAAGCTAACAGGAGATAAATATTTTAATCTATCTCCAATATATAGGTTATTGTTTCCACAGGCCACGTATAGACCGGTGGAGTAGGCAATTCCAGTGTAATTGTCAGAGCTCGTTAATATTGTTTCTAAAGGCATAAGTTCATTACCAGAGTCTCCTCTGGAGTAGTAAGAAGATAACTGATTTTTCATAAAAGGAGTTTTGTCTAAAGATAAATTATAAACGGATACTTTTGTTCTTTGCAGGTCTGAATCTCCTATAATATAAAGCCTTCCTGAATTCCTATCATACTTCAAAGCGGGAGTCCATATGCTATTGTTTAAGTAATAAGCGCTTGAAGTCGGGATATCCATCCATACAGCTTCTGTAAGAGAAGGAGACGCTCCTTGTAAACAGTAAGATAATTTATATGTTGAATTCCAGGATGAAGTTATTCTCATTCTTACTATAATTCCAAGTTCTTCTATAAACACAGGCATTACATATGTAGAAGTACCTTCTAATATGTTGTTATCAGGGGTGTATCTCATGTTGAATTTAAAGTTTCTCAGCCCTGGATAAAAATCTCTAGGTTGCGTTTGGGATGTAAAACCAGTCATTGAGATTGCCGGGAAAGAGAACATCATTGCACTACTATGCCCGACATGTGAAGTGCTATTTGAGTTAGAATATGCTATGCGAGTTGCCTGCGCAATACCTCCAGTAGTCACTGTTATACTATTTATTAATACTCCATTTTTAAATAATCCAGCTCTTAGAGACGAACCGGCTATGACATAATCAAAATATTTACAATATTCTAAATACTTAACACCATCAGAGATTGTAGAATCTGTCACTATCGCACTTCTTCCATAATCTGTCATAATAAGTATTGAAGAACCTAGAGTAGTGGCGCAATATACGGCTCCTGATTCTATTTCTACAGCCAATTTGTTAATTGTCGCTGAATTCAAATCTCTAATGAATTTAAAATTTACTAAGTCATCTGAATGGTATAGACAAACATTGGCATAACTGGCAGTGGCGTATATATCTCCAGCAAATCCTATTGCTATGTATTTGTTAATTTTAGGAACCCATTGGAAATCTCTAATAATCGCACGGGAGCAACCTTCAAAGCTTAAAAACACTTCAGGCTCTACGAACACGCTTTTCTTTTTAATAGTTCTTGTAAAATCAATATCATATATGAAACATCTTGTGCTTGCGAATGTGGTGGATATGTTAGACAATATGTAAAATTTGTTATTTAAAAAATTACAATTAGGAATGGTACCGATTGATTTATTTTCTGTTATAGAATGTATCACACTCTTTGCAAATATTAGGTATTCGACACCATTAGATGTGTAATATTGAATTTCTGACCCACTGCTTTCGGATAACGTAGTAGCCTCTGCGTTGTTTGAAGAAGCTGGTAGTTGTAAGAAAGTAGAGCCTTTTACTCTATACACAGTAGGCGATGAGGTGATTGTTATATAATCTATCTCTGGAGTATAATTAAGAGATGAGAAGGCAAAACTTACATTAAAAGTCTTAGTCGCCCATGTGGTTCCGTTTGTTGTAAATGTCAGTCCACCAGATGGGATGGGATACGCGATAAAGCTACTATGGCATACGAATGGAAGTATTACACCATTATAACTTCCCGCTGCTATACCAGTAGTCGCTCCTATTTGAGTCCAAGAAGTTCCGTTAGCGCTTGAATATACTGTAAATTGAGCAACCGTGACAAAAGCATTTAGAAGACTACTCCACTTAACCATTGGGCATATTGTGGCGTTTGCTAGAAGCGTGACCACTGGTATAACTTGCCAGGTAGAAGAATTTGTCCATGTAGATGGATG
>JACCDQ010088016.1_pt1 | contig 23135 bp, 23 predicted proteins | sample 7446031 | NCBI WGS metagenome assembly JACCDQ01 (sample SAMN15323442, study PRJNA562643) | freshwater metagenome | isolation source: river surface water | place: USA:Blue River Watershed | collected 2017-08-17 | reverse complement strand
GTCGTTTCAACAGCGTCCAGCGGTGCCGGCGCCTTTTCCAAACCCGTCCTCATGGCGAATCCAAAAACGATTGAACCACCGCCACTTGGTCGGCCGCCACCAGGGTGGGTGCATGCCCCACACCTGCAAATTCAACCGCCTGGGCCTTGGGACCGCGTTGCTGCATGGCGGCCAAAGTCGCTTCGGTCAACAAGTCAGACTGCTTGCCCCGCAACACCAAAGTGGGGCAAGAAACAGCGTCGTACAAAGCCCAAAGCTGCGTTTCGCTGGCTTGGGCTGCGGCCAGCCGTGTTGCAGGGTCTGCTTGCAAAGCCATCAATGCTTTGAAAGGGGCTGCAATATCGGGGTCGTAATGCAGGGTCCAACCGCCTTGCACCGGGCGCAACATGGGGCGCGAGAGGGCCGACCACTCTGGGTCCGTGTGGGGCCCAAAACTGGGTGAAATTTGCCTCAAGTAGGCCGCTGCCTCTTGTTCTGAAGCAAACACGGGTTGTACGCCCAAGTAAGTGCCAATTCGGTCCAGGGCATCCACTTGAAGCACAGGCCCCACGTCGTTGAGCACCAAACGGCGAATACCCATTGCCGGTTGAGCGGCCAGCACCAACCCAATCAAACCGCCCATGCTGGTGCCCACCCAGTCAACTTGCAGGGCGGGCGCTTCGGTGTTCTCCAACGCCGGATTGTGAGCGTGCAATTGGGCTTGCTGTTGGGCATGTTCTAGGCGCAAATGCGCGAGCAAGACCGCCAAATCGGTGGCGTAGTTGGGAATTTGGTAACCCATAGGGTCTTCGAGCCAGTCGCTGTGCCCGCGCCCCGCCACGTCCACACACACCACCCGAGCGGTTTTGCTCAAAGCCTTGGCCAGGGTATCAAAATCCCGGGCCTGGCGGGTCAGGCCATGCACGCACACCACCACCCGGGCAGGCGATTTTTGGCCGGTTTGATTCCAATCCCACCATGCCAAACGGCGGTCAGCACTGCCTTTGCCGCGCGGGCCAGGCACCTGCAAAAAATTCAGCGTGGGTTCAAGCATCTTGTTTTGCCTTGTTCGTTGGGGCTCAGACCCATCCGGGATAATGCGCCCTGCAGGGCAGCCGCCGAAGCGGCTCGCGCCTTTTGTGTGATCGTAATAGAGAAACGGAGTGCCTTTTATGTTGACAAACAAAACCGCCCTGGTAACCGGGTCCACAAGTGGGATTGGGCTGGGCATTGCCAAGGCCCTGGCACGGCAAGGCGCCAACATTGTGCTCAATGGGTTTGGCGACGTGCAAGGTGCTCAGGACGAGGTGGCCGCACTGGGGGTCAAGGTCGCCTACCACGGCGGCGACATGAGCAAGCCTGCCGAAATCGAGGCCATGATTCGTCATGCCGAACAAACCTTTGGCGCAGTGGACATTTTGGTCAACAACGCCGGTATTCAACACGTGGCCCCGGTTGAAGACTTTCCCATCGAACGGTGGGATGCCATCATCGCCATCAACCTGAGCAGCGCTTTTCACACCACCCGCCTGGTGCTGCCTGCCATGAAAGCCCGCAACTGGGGTCGCATCATCAATGTGGCATCGGTTCACGGCCTGGTGGCCTCTGCGCAAAAGTCGGCCTATGTGGCGGCCAAGCACGGTATTGTGGGGTTGACCAAAGTCACGGCGCTGGAAAACGCCACCACGGGCATTACCTGCAACGCCATTTGCCCCGGCTGGGTGCTGACCCCCTTGGTGCAAAAACAAGTGGATGCCAAAGCCCTGGCGCTGGGCATTGACAACGAAGCAGCAACCAAACTTTTGCTGGGCGAAAAGGAACCCTCTATGCAGTTCACCACCCCCGAAGAATTGGGCGAACTGGCTGTGTTTTTGTGCTCTGCCGCCGGCAACAACGTGCGCGGTGTGGCCTGGAACATGGACGGAGGCTGGGCAGCCCAATAAAGCCAGGTCAGGTGGCAGCAGAACTCAACAGCATCAAAGTGCGCTGTTCAGATGCCACCCAGATTCCAGCCAAGGGGGGTGGCCCCGCTGTCCCGGCAGCGGTTGGGTCCTGCACCGCCCGGGCTGCGGTGGTGAGGGCGGGAGCTATGTCCCACTGCAAAGCCAGCTTTGCGAACAACTGATTCGCCAGCAGCGACAAGGCGGCATCCCAAGCCTTGCTGCAAGGCCACAAGGGCTGGGTTTCTGCGCCAGCGGTGTCCAGTATTTTCAACAACGCGGTGCGCCCCACCCCATGCAGCGTGCCTGCCAAAAACCCGTCAAACCATTCCAGGCCGGCTTCTGCCGCCATGCCGGCGCAAACCTCGCCTTGCCGTTCGGCAAATTGCCATGTGCGGCTGCTGGCGGCGGCCACCAAGCCTTGTTGGCTTTGCGCAAATATGGGCTTGAGAACCACCCTTGAAATGGCGGAATGCACGCCAGATGTACCAATGATGGACACCGCGGCATCCAGCGAGGCAATGGGGGTTTGCGTGCGGTACAAAGGGCTGCGCACCAGGCGCAGAACCTCGGCCGTCAACAGCTGGTCTTTGGCAATACGCTCCACCACCTCTTTGCGGGAACCGGACTCTTGCCGCAGCGCCCGCAGCAACTGCGGGATGACCGCAGAAGCCCGCGGCACCAAATTGTCGGGCAAGGTGTCCAAAGCCAACATGGCGCGCACAGGTTCAAGCAAGGCTTGCTCGTGGGGCGCCATGGGCTCGTCGTGCGGCAAACCGGTATTGAGCAACCACGACCAAGTGCTGAGGCTTTGGGGTTCAGCGGCTGGCGGGACTTGTGCTTCAGTTTTAGTGGGGGGTTTGGAGGAGCGCGGAGCCGCAGCAGCCGGTTGGGTTGCAGTTTTGGTAAATCGGCTCAACCAACTGAACATGCTACAAATGTAACCCAGTCATGCCCCAGCGTCAGAGCGGCGCCCTTGGAACCATGGAAATGGCGCCAAAAGGGCACTTGACTTCGCATTTGCGGCAACCTGTACAGTGGTTCGCACCTTGAAGAACAGAGGTTTTGCGCCCGTTTTTGGTATCGAGTGACAGCAAATGATGAGGGCATGCGGCAACGCACCAACCACAGCCCGTGCATTTTGGGCTTGCAATCGCGGGAATGGGCGCCTTCTCAAACAGCTTCATGACCCAGTTGTGAACGACCCAATTATGGCAAGCCATTCAGAATCACTCAAACCAAGCACTTCCACGCGTTTGATTCGCCCACTGGCTCCGGCTTCAATTTGAATCCGACTTTTTGGCACGCCACAGCAATCCGACAAAAACGCGATCAAGGCCTTGTTGGCTTCCCCGTCTACCGGTTGGGCTTTGATTTGAACTTTTGGCAGACCGCCGTGCATGCCCACAAAGCGGGTTTGCTTGGCCCCGGGCTGGCAGTAAAGAACGATCTTGGCCATGGAAGCAGCTTTGCCGGGTCAGGGGGGAGTCAACACATGGAATCCGAAAAAAAGAAAAACCCTAAATAAAACAATTTATTTAGGGTTTTGTTTTGGCGGAGCGAGAGGGATTCGAACCCTCGATGAGGCTCTACACCCCATACTCCCTTAGCAGGGGAGCACCTTCGGCCACTCGGTCATCGCTCCGAAGCTGCTATTCTACCCCAAAGACGGGGTATTTTCGCAGCCTGAACTCAAGCCAACTGATCGACCGGACGGTCCAGATCAAATTCGCGGTGCAAGGCCCGAACAGCCAGCTCCATGTATTTCTCGTCCAGCACCACCGAGGTTTTGATTTCGGACGTGGAAATCATTTGAATGTTGATGTTTTCTTGGCTAAGGCTGCGGAACATGCGGCTGGCCACACCCACGTGGCTGCGCATGCCTATGCCCACAATGCTGACCTTGCAAATCTTGGCGTCGCCCAAAACCTCGGCAGCGCCCAGTTTGGGTGCCACTTGTTCCTTCAGCAGGTCCAGGGTCTTGGCCAAATCGTTGCGGTGCACGGTGAAACTGAAATCCGTTTTACCATCCTTGCTCACATTCTGGATGATGACGTCCACCTCTATGTTCGCGTCGGCAACGGTGCCCAAAATTTGGTAGGCAATGCCCGGGGTATCGGGCACCCCCAAGATGGAAACCTTGGCTTCATCGCGGTTGAAAGCAATGCCGGAAACGATGGCTTGTTCCATGGAGTCGTCTTCCTCAAAAGTAATCAGGGTGCCCGATTGGGCTTCTTGTTTCAGGTCAATATCCCAAGGGGTAAAGCTGGACAGCACACGCATGGGCACACGGTATTTGCCTGCAAACTCCACCGAGCGTATTTGCAGAACCTTGGAGCCCATGCTGGCCATTTCCAGCATTTCCTCAAAGCTCACCCGCTCCAAGCGGCGGGCTTCGGGCACCACACGCGGATCGGTGGTGTAAACGCCATCCACGTCGGTGTAAATCAGGCACTCGGCGGCTTTGATGGCTGCGGCCACCGCAACTGCCGACGTATCCGACCCGCCGCGCCCCAAGGTGGTGACATTGCCGTCGGGGTCCACGCCCTGGAACCCGGTGATGATGACCACTTTGCCCGCGTTCAACTCGGCTTTTACCCTGTCGTCCGCAATCGACTCGATACGGGCTTTGGTGTAGGAACTGTCGGTTTTGATGGGGACTTGCCAACCTGAGAAGCTGACCGCCTCCAAACCTTCGGCCTGCAACGCAATGGCCAACAAGGCCGACGAAGCTTGTTCGCCAGTGGCAGCAAGTTGGTCCAACTCACGGCCATAAGCGGTACCGGGTTTGGCCGGCGCAAGCTCTTTGGCCAGGCCCAACAGGCGGTTGGTTTCGCCGCTCATGGCGCTGGGCACGACCACCATTTGGTGACCGGCACGGTGCCACTTGGCGACACGTTTGGCAACGTTGCGAATGCGCTCGGTCGAGCCCATGCTGGTGCCGCCGTATTTGTGTACGATCAAAGCCATTTGTGGAAAGCAGATAAAGCGCCGGAACTGGAAGGATTTGCGTTTGCCGGCAGGTGGGCGCAAAACTTTTCGATTATATCGGGGGACTTTGGCCTTCCGTCCCGGGCTGGTACGTCAGCAGAGCGCCCTGGCGGATCAACCAACCTTGGGCCACCTTGATTCGAATGCGGTGGCCCCTTGTGGTGCAAGCCCCCAATTGGTGCAGTGCCTCTTGCAACTGCTTGTCGCTCGGCGTTGCATTCCACCCGGTCTTCAGCCAATACCGCAACAAATTGCCTTGCCTGGCCCGGCTGAGGGCACGCAAACGCTTGATTTCGGGCGGGTTGCCCACCCCCAACAGGTCTTCTCGGGCCAATTCCAGCAACAAACTTTGCCCCTGGGCCGCATGGCGGGCGGTTCGTGCAAAGGCCGACAAGGCGTTTGGAAAGGCCGCCAACAGCGGGGGCAAAACGTCAGACCGAATACGGTTGCGCGTGTAACGCGTGTCGGAGTTGGTGGGATCTTCCACAAAAGGGATAGAACTGCCCGCCAACGCCTCGCGCAAGGCCGTGCCCGGGGTGGCCAAAAACGGGCGCCCGAACACCACACCGTGGCGCACCATGGTGTCTGGCATAGCGGCCAAACCCGGCAGGCCTGCGCCACGCGACAGCGCCAACAACATGGTTTCCAGCTGGTCGTGCGCGTGTTGCCCCAAGAGCACGCAACAGGCCTGGGCGTCAAGCGCCATGCGAGCCAGCGCAGCGTAGCGTGCGCGGCGGGCCGCGTCCTCGGGGCTCTCGCCCGGTGCAGGGCGGGCGTTCAAGTGGGCCACCCGAAGCTCAATATGCCAGCGTTCGCACATGCTTTGAGCGTGGGTCACAAATCCGTCGGCGGCGGCTTGTATGCCGTGGTGAACATGCAAAGCCACCACCTGCCCCGGCCAAAGGGCCTGCGCAGCCCAAAGCAAAGCTGTGGAATCGGCGCCGCCGCTGAAAGCCACCGCCCTCTTCGGGTTATCTGCCAGGTTAAGTGCGGTACTGTGCCGTTCGGCCCAAGCCCGCAGCGCATCTTCCAACAGGGCAAAACCGGGCTGAACCTTTTCAGCCCCCGGCATCTCAGCGCCGGTCACCCTTGCCTTCACCTCGGCCATCCGCTTTGGTGTCAGTGAAACGCCCGTAACTGTTCAATCGCGCGTAGCGCCTGTCCACCAACTCTTTAGTTTTGAGGTCGGCCACTTGCCGGAAAGCGTCGTTCAAAGCACGCTTGAGGAAAGCCGCCATTTGCTTGTGGTCGCGGTGGGCGCCGCCCACAGGCTCATTGACAATTTTGTCAACCAAGCCCAAGGCCTTAAGCCGATGCGCGGTGATGCCCAAAGCCTCGGCAGCATCGGAAGCACGGTCGCTGGTTTTCCAAAGAATCGAAGCGCACCCTTCAGGGCTGATGACCGAGTACACCGAGTATTGAAGCATCAACACCTGATCGGCAACCGAAATGGCCAAGGCACCGCCAGAGCCGCCCTCGCCGATGATGGTGGAGATGATGGGCACCTCCAACTGGGCCATTTCAAAAATATTGCGGCCGATGGCTTCGGATTGACCGCGCTCTTCGGCATCGATGCCTGGGTAGGCGCCCGGCGTGTCCACGAATGTAAAAACCGGCAATCCGAATTTTTCGGCCAGCTTCATCAACCGCAAGGCTTTGCGATAGCCCTCGGGGCGGGTCATGCCAAAGTTGCGCGCAGCACGTTCCTTGGTGTCGCGGCCTTTTTGGTGGCCAATCACCATGCAGGGCTGGCCGTTGAAACGGGCCAAACCTCCCACAATCGCCAAGTCATCGGCAAAGTGCCGGTCACCGTGCAGTTCCACAAAATGGGTGAATATTTCACCCACGTAGTCCATGGTGTAAGGCCGGTCGCTGTGGCGAGCGATTTTGGTGACCTGCCAAGGACTCAGGGTGCTGTAGATGTCTTTGGTGAGCTGCTGGCTTTTTTTGCTCAGTTGTTCGATTTCATCGGAAATATCAACCGCTGATTCGGATTGCACATAACGCAGCTCTTCGATTTTGCCTTCGAGCTCCGCAATGGGTTGCTCAAAGTCCAGGAAATTCTTTTTGGCCAAGGTCAAACTCCTTTGGTCTTGGGGGTTGTGCGGCGGCTCAGTAAGCCACGGGCACCGGATCCAACGAGCGCCAAATATACCAAGTTGCCACGCTGCAGTACGGCGCCCAGGCGGCAGCTACCTCGCGGGCCTCGCTGCGGCTCACAGGTTCACCCGAAAAATAGCTCTTGCTGATACCGTTGATCAAGCCCACATCGTCCAGCGGCAACACATTTGGGCGCAGCAGGTAAAAAATCAGGAACATCTCGGCCGTCCAGCGGCCTATGCCTCGTATGGCCACCAGTTCTTTGATGATGGCCTCGTCGTCCATGCCCTGCCATGCGTCCACATGCAACAGGCCGCTGTCAAAGTGGAGCGACAAGTCGACCAAGTACTCAACCTTGCGGGCGCTCAACCCTGCGGACCGCATGTCATCCACCTTCAAACGCAGCACCTGGGCGGGGGCAACATTCGGGAGCAAGGCTTCAAACCGGTTCCACACCGACTGTGCGGCCTTTACCGAGATTTGCTGACCCACCACGCTGCGGGCCAACGTGGTGAACGCATCCCCACGAGACTGCAAGGACGCATCTGGGAATTGCGGAATCAGTTTGTTCATGACGCGGTCGTTCTTGGTCAGGTGCTCGCAAGCATCCTGCCAATAGGCCGGGCGCAACAATGCCCCACCCAGAACCGTCGTAGGCGCTTTAGACATGGTTCAAGCGCGCTCCCAGGTGGTCCCACCGGCCTGGTCTTTCAACACCACGCCATGCTCCAACAAAACCTTGCGGATTCGGTCCGCTTCGGCGAAGTTTTTGGCGGCTTTGGCCGTGGCACGGGCTTCTATTTGCGCCTGTATGGCCGCTTCGTCAAGGCCACTGTGGGTACTTCCACCTTGTAAAAAGGCTTTGGGGTCTTCTTGCAGCAGACCCAGGGTGGCGCCCAGGGCTTTGAGCAAACCGGCCTTTTCGGTCGAATGGCTGCGGTTGACTTCTCCGGCCAGCTCGAACAGCACGGCCACGGCCTCGGGGGTGCCAAAGTCTTCGTTCATCGCTGCCTGGAAACGGGCAGCGTGCGGCTCGGACCAGTCAATTGCGCCCTCACCTGCGGGTACGGCGTCCAGCGCGGTGTACAGGCGCTTCAGGGCAGCTTTGGCGTCGTCCAGGTGAGCGTCGCTGTAGTTCAGCGGGCTGCGGTAGTGGGCGCGCAATATAAAAAAGCGAACAGTTTCGGCGTCGTACTTTTCCAGCACTTCGCGGATAGTGAAAAAATTGCCCAGGCTTTTGGACATTTTTTCGTTGTCCACACGCACGAAGCCGTTGTGCATCCACACACTGGCCAAGGGCTTACCTGTAGCGCCCTCGCTTTGGGCAATTTCGTTTTCGTGGTGGGGGAATTGCAAGTCGGCCCCACCGCCGTGGATGTCGAAGCTCTCCCCCAGCATTTCGCAGCTCATGGCCGAGCATTCGATGTGCCAGCCGGGGCGCCCCAAACCAAAGGCACCACCCCACTTGGCCTCGTCGGGCTCGGTTTCTTTGGCGGATTTCCAGAGCACAAAATCCAAGGGGTCGTGTTTGCCGTCGTCCACCGCCACGCGCTCGCCGGCGCGCAGATCGTCCAGGCTTTTGCCCGACAACTTGCCATAACCGCTGAACTGGCGCACGGCGTAGTTAACATCGCCGTTGGCGGCTTTGTAAGCCAAGCCTTTTTGTTCCAGAACGCCAATCAAGGACAGCATTTGCGGCACAAACTCTGTGGCCCTGGGCTCGAAGGTGGGTCGCTCAATTTTCAGCGCGTCGGCATCTTGGTGCAAGGCATCTACCATGCGGTCGGTCAAGGCGCGAATGGTCTCGCCGTTTTTCAAAGCACGGGCAATGATCTTGTCGTCAATATCGGTGACGTTGCGCACATAAGTAACCCGGTAGCCACTGGCCTTGAGCCAGCGTTGCACCACATCAAATGCGACCATGGAACGGGCGTGCCCCAGGTGGCACAGGTCGTACACGGTCATGCCGCACACGTACATGCGCACGTGGCCTGGCTCAAGCGGCGCGAAAGCGTCCACGCGGCGCGTGAGTGAGTTGTAAATACGCAAGGTCATGGGGATTAGAGGTGGGGGCCCGAAACGTCCCCCTCAGATACAATCGTCGCCAGTATATCGGGGCCGGCCGATCGGCGGCAAGCCGGGCGTTTCAGGCACTGGCATCTCTGGCACCCCGGTCTGCGGCGCGTACCGCGCCTGCTCTGGCCGTTTAGGCTTTCATTGTTACTTGTCAATACACACATGGTGTCTGTTTTCGCTGGCATGTGCGCAGTGCACCCGTTGAGGTTGGCCCGAGGCATTTGGCTTGGGCTGTTCTGCGCTGTGACCTGGGCATGTGCCGCACAGGCATGGGCTCAAGAGCCTCCCCAATCGCAAGCGCAGCGTTTGGTGCAAGCGGGGCAGTGGTCACAAGCACTGGCATTGGCACAGACTCATTTGGCGGAACACCCCAAAGATGTGCAAATGCGTTTGCTACTGGGGGTGGTGCTGCAGCGGACAGGGCAACGCACCTCTGCCCAAGCCACTTTTGAGCAGCTGACGCGTGACCACCCCGAGCTGCCTGAACCCTACAACAACCTGGCGGTGCTACAGGCCCAAGCAGGCGATGTGGCGCAAGCCCTGTCTAACCTGGAACAAGCGGTTCGTTTGAACCCCCAGTACGGCACAGCGCACCACAACATGGCCGACGTTTACACGCAGTTGGCCGCGCAGGCCTACCTTCGAGCGGCAGACCTGGACGACAGTGGCCAAGCGCCCACGTTGCGCCAGCGGGCTGCAAATTTGAATCAACTGTTGACCACTCGCATCCCTCAATAACATGCTCCCCATCACACGCAGACCCCTGCTCGCCTTGGCAGTTGCGGCCTCCTTGGCCCACACCGCATCCTGGGCCCAGGCCCCCACCCAAACCAAAGTAAAACTGGAAACCAGCGTGGGCAACATCGTGCTTGAACTTGACAGTGCCAAAGCCCCCAAGTCTGCCGAGAATTTTGTGCAATACGTGAAAGACGGGCACTACAACGGCACGGTGTTCCACCGGGTGATAGACGGCTTCATGATCCAGGGCGGCGGATTTACGCCTGAGATGCAGCAAAAGCCGACGCGCGCGCCCATAGCCAACGAGGCCGCGAACGGTCTGAAAAACGCCAAGTACACCGTGGCCATGGCCCGCACTGGCGACCCCCATTCGGCCACAGCCCAGTTTTTCATCAATGTGGCTGACAACACCTTTCTCAACCACACGGCACCCAATGCGCAAGGTTGGGGCTACGCGGTGTTTGGCAAAGTCATAGCAGGCACCGAAGTGGTCGACAAAATTCGCACCACACAAACCGGCAACCGAGGTATGTTCCAAAACGTGCCTGTCGCCCCCATTACCATCCTCAAAGCCACTCTGGAGAACTGAACATGGCGAACCCACAAGTTGAATTGCACATTGCCGGCCACGGCGTTATCACCCTGGAACTGGACGCCGAAAAGGCCCCGATTTCCACCCAAAACTTCCTGTCGTACGTGAACAGCGGTCACTACAACAACACGATTTTTCACCGTGTGATCAAGGACTTCATGATTCAAGGTGGCGGCTTCGAGCCCGGTATGAAGCAAAAACCGACCGGCGCCGAAATCCAAAACGAAGCCAACAACGGCCTGAAAAACAACAAATACACCGTGGCCATGGCACGCACCAATGCACCGCATTCGGCCACCGCCCAGTTTTTCATCAACACGGTTGACAACGGCTTTTTGAACCACACCGCCCCCAGTGCACAGGGCTGGGGCTACGCGGTGTTTGGCAAAGTGGTGAGCGGCACCGAGGTGGTTGACGCGGTGCGCGGTGCCAAAACAGGCCGCAAGGGCTACCACGACGACGTGCCCCTGACCGACGTGGTGATTGAAAAAGCGGTTGCGCTGTAAAGCCTGCCATGTTGGGCAGGGCCGCGCCGCCACAGCCAGTTCCGGGGGGGTTTGAAAGAACCACCTCCGGGTCAAGCCACTGGCACACACTGGTCGCGCCCTCCACCTGGCAAACGGTGGACCTGATTTCGGACCTCCACCTGAACGTGTCAGAGCCGGAAACGGCGAACGCTTTTTTTCTTCACCTTGCCCACACCACCTGCAGCGCCTTGATGATCTTGGGCGATTTGTTCGAGGTGTGGGTGGGCGATGACTTGCCCCAAGCCCACACAGCTCAGGACCACCCCGAAGCGGCCTTCAACCGCCGCTGTTGTGAAGCCCTGGCCCAGGCAACACAACGTTTCCCGATTTACGTGATGCATGGCAACCGGGACTTTTTGCTTGGGTCGGCATTTTTCAAAGCCACGCAAATCACATGGCTGCCCGACCCGACCATGGTTCAAGGCCCAAAGGGGGCCCTGTTGCTGACCCATGGCGATGCGTGGTGTTTGGACGACCACGACTACCAAGCCTTTCGACAACAAGTGCGCCAAAGTGCTTGGCAGCACGATTTTTTGGGGCTGCCCCGCTCACAACGTGAAGCAGTGGCCAGGCAATTGCGCCAGCAAAGTGAAGCGTTGAAAGCCGCCAGTCGCGGTACCGAGCACGCGCCTGTGGGGTATGCAGACGTGGACACGCCCACCGCCGACCATTGGCTGGACTTGACCGGGGCCAAGCGTTTGGTACACGGACACACCCATCGCCCTGCGGTTCACCCGCTGAAAAAAGGCCGGGAACGCTGGGTACTGAGTGACTGGGACGCGAGGGCCCTGCCCCAACGCCTGGAGGTGTTGAATTGGGATCTGCCTAGCGATAGCTTGACACGCGTTCCGGCAGCGAACGGACACAACAGCGCCAGCTGACCCAAAAAATGCCCGACCGGCCGCAGTGGGCCAGCCTGGGCCGGGACTTACTTGCGCAAAAGCACTTTCAACACGCTTTGCAAGCGGCGCGCAGCCGCGCCATCGTGGGGCTGGGCCAAAACATCGGCCAAATCACGCGGCCAGGTTTCTGTTGGCGCTGGATCGTTGCGACGGGTCAACAACTGCAGTTGCAGCATGCGGCGGGCGGCCAGTTGGTCGGCCGGGGTGGGCACTTCGGCGGCCATTTCCAAACGCAACAATGCTTGCGCCGCTTGATCGGCCTTGCCAGCTGGCCCCGCCTGCTGCAACACCTGCACCCAATGCGAACGCCCTTGAGCAGCCAGCCTGCCACCCAGCGCTTGCGCTTGCGGTATCGCGGCAGGGTCGCGCTTTTCCCAAGCCCCCAGCAGTTGAGTAACCACCTCACCGTGGGCCTGCGCAGCCAGCTTTTTCAAGGCCAGTTCTGCGTGTTCCAGGGCGTCTCGTTGCGCACGGAAAGCGCTGTCACCCAAACGCGGGCCACGCGGTTCGAAGCGTGCCTCACGGTTGTCAAAACGGTCTGTACCACGCGGGGCCCGGTCATCACGGGGGGGGCGAGCATCGCGGCGTTCGCCGGGTTTGGTGCCAAACCCGCGCCCTGGCTGGGCCGGGGTGGCTTTTTGCATGCCCGGGCGGTCATCGCCTCGCATGGCCACCAGTTTTTTGGGCACAACAGCCGGCTTGGCAGCTTCTGGCGTCGGTTCTGTCGCGGCTGCTGGTTCAGCACTTTCGGCTGATACGGGTGCCTCTGCAGCGCTTCCAGAGGGCGCGGAGGCGGCTTCGGCATCTGCTGGGTGGGCCGCTGTTTGCGCAGCTGCTTGGCCACGAACAGCGAGTTGCAGGGCTTGCACAGCACTGCGAATTTGTTGCGCATCGCCACTGGCGTTGGCAGCTTCCAGCGCTTTCGAAGCCTCCAACACCGCGCGGTCGTGTTCGTTCAATGCTGCTGCAGACTTTTCGCGCTCCGTGGTTTTGCGGTCAAAAGCCTCATCGATCGGTTTGCGGAAAGCCTCCCAGAGCTTTTGCTCCAGTTTGCGGTCCACCGGCACACTGTGGGCTTCCTGCTGCCAACGCTGCTGCAGCGCCTTCACAGCGTCAATGCGCAACGGCGTTGCCTGCCCCAAAGCCACGGCTTCGTTGATCAGTGCTTGGCGGCGTTCACGGCTGGCGGCTTGAGCAGCTTCGAGCGGCGCATGGGCCGCCTGCATCACTTCTTTCCAAAGTGGCTGCAACTCGGCAAACGCCTTTTCACTCAAATGCCCACACTGGCGCCACCGCTCTGCGAAGGCGTGCAATTCGCGCTGCTGCAGTTTCCAGTCGGTGCTGGCGGCGTGTTGAACCGTCCAAGCACGCACCTCGTCCACCAAAACCATGCGTTGCGCTTTGTGCTGCTGGTTTTGTTCCTTGATGGTGGACAGCCAAGCCTCCACCACCTTGTAAGCCTGGTTGCAGGCTTCATCAAACTTCTTCCACAAGGCGTGGTTGGGCACACCGCCTTGATCGGTGGCTTTCCACTGTTCGCGCAGCTGGCGCAAGGCTTCCTGCATTTTGCGCCCCCCCAGGGTTTGCCCCTCGGGTGCCTGGGTCAAACCCTGGGCCTTGGCCACCAGCTCTTCGCGCAGTTGGTCGGCACGCCAACGCTGCCATCCTTCGAGTTCACCGGCTTGCACCAAGGCAGCGTGCACAGCCGCATCCAACTCGCTGCCAATGTAGCGCCCATGCTCTTTGAGCATGGCTCGCAAATCAGCCCCGGCCTTGGGTATGGTTTTGGTGTGCCCTTGGGCCACTTCACGTTGCAGGGCCTCAAGTGCGGCTTGCACCACTTGGGCGGCCTGCACCTTGCGTGCGGTCAACTCCGCCTGCCCCACAGCCGGCTCGGGAGCCACCAAAGACTCCCCCCGCGACTCACGAACCTCGTCGGCCCAAACGGGCACCGCAGGCAACGGGGCCGAGGCGTCCTCTGAAGCCAACAAGGTGGCTTGCAAAGCCGCTTCAAAAGCCTCCCACACCAAACCCAACTGTTGCTTGGCGGTGTCCAATTGGGTGGCGTAACGGGGCTCCAGGCTGTCCCACTGGGTGTCTTCGTGCAGGGCCTGAACATGTTGCTGCCAGGCAATCACGTCGGCCTTCAGGGCTTCCAGGTTGCCCATGGCTTCGCGCCAGGGTTTGGTGGAATGCAGCTCAATCCGCTGGGCCAACAACACGGCGGCCTCGCGCTCCACCTGTGCCCGGTGTTGCAAGTCTTCCAAGCCCTTCATGCGCTCCGCCAAGCGGGTTTTGAGGTCAGACAAGGGTTCGCGTGACAACGGTGCACCGGCCTTGGCGGCATCGCGCTGCCAAGCCATGGCGTCGGCCAGGTTCAGGCGCGGCTGGGCGAGCAAAACCTGGGCTTTGGCCGCCCATTCTTCTGCAATGGCCTCCTGTGCCTTGAGGCGCTTGATATCGTCGAGCTTCTCTTTCAAAGCCTTGGCAGCGCCTTTGTCCCGATGCGACAGTTCTTTGAACACGTCAGCCATGGACTCGTAAGTGGGTTCGGTGGCCAACCACTCGCGCAGGCGGGCGGCACGGTCGCCCGAGGTGGGCGCAGTGAACGCGCCACCCGTGAGGGCGTCGAGTTGAGACAGGTGGACGGGCTGGGCGTTGGGCTTTGAAGGGGTGTTCACGACGAAAACGAAATCGACTGCATAAAGCGCTATTGTCGCCTGCTTTCAGCCCCACAAATCCAAAGGCGGGTCGTGGGTGATCGTGCGCAAGATATCGGATCGGGAAACGTACCCAGTGACCACCCCTTCTGCGGCCACCACGGGCAAGCCTGGAAGGCCGGTCTCCAGCAGCGCCAGCGCCAGTCGACGAATATCGGTTTCGGGTTCCACACTCGGTACGGGAGAGAGCATCCACTGCGCCACAGTCTGCATCATCAGGGCCCGCCACACCATTGGGTTGAGGCTCGGGTCGGGCAAGCGTTCGGGGTGCATCAATTCGCCCCAACCCAGCAAACCCACCAGCTTCTTGTTCGCATTCACCACTGGGGCCTGGCTCAAACGGGTTTGCGCCAGTTGCTGCCAGGCTTGCCAAATGTTGAGGTTTTCGTCCAGCAAAACGGGCTCGTGGGCCATCACCTCAAAAACACGGCTCAGAGGCTTGCGGCCCGTGTCAGGCTGCTGTGCTGCCGCGTAGGCATGCAGCGCCTGCTCAGCGGTGTGGGTCAGGTCATGCGCGGGTGCGTGCGCACTCAAGCCCTTGGAGGTTGAAGTTGGGTTGCCTGCCGGCCCGCGGCGATCCCGGTCGGGGTCAATGGCCCACACGCGCGTAGCGCGCAGAACGGGTGCCACCTTTCGGAGTTCCTCGAAAGGCCCCAAAAACATTTGCCCCGATGTGCCATAAATTGCGAACATACCGCACCTCGCTCGGTCTCATGTTACGCCATAGCCTGCGTTCAGCGAGGGGGCTCGGGCAGAAACAAGGCTTGCAGGTCGCTCAAAAAGTCGAATCCTCGCTCGGTGGGGCGTACCTGGTTGCCTTGGCGCTCCAACCACCCCTGGCGCTGCGCTTGCAGCAAAGCGGCTTGCAAGCGCTGAGTGGGCAAACCGGTTCGTTCGCTGAACAAGCTCAAATCAAAACCGTCTCGCAGCCGCAAAGCGTTGAGCATGAATTCAAACGGCAGGTCTTGGGCAGACACCTCGGTTTCGCTTGACACTGCTTGCCCCCGGGCGGTGTTGTCCATGTATTGCTTGGGTTCACGCCAACGCACCTGCCGCACCACACGGTGCGCAAAACTCAGCTTGCTGTGCGCTCCGGCACCTATGCCCAAATAGTCGCCAAACTGCCAATAGTTCCAGTTGTGCCAGCAACGGTGGCCAGCCCGAGCGTAAGCCGACACCTCGTACCGCGCCCAACCCGCAGCGGCCGTGCGGGCTGTGATTTGGTCAAGCATGTCATAAGCAGTGTCTTCGTCCGGGACCACCGGGGGGTGGCTGGCAAAGTAGGTGTTGGGCTCCAGCGTCAGGTGATAAACCGACAAATGGGGTGGATTGAACCCCAGCGCGACGTCCAGGTCCATGTTCAGGTCGCCCAGCGACTGCCCTGGCAAGGCGTACATCAGATCGATGTTGAAGGTATCAAAACACTGTGCGGCCTCGGCAACCGCTGCACGGGCCTGCTGGGCATTGTGAACCCGACCCAAGGCGACCAAAAACCGGTCGTTGAAACTTTGCACCCCTATGCTCAAACGGGTAACCCCGGCCTGACGGAATTGCCGGAAGCGGTCTTTCTCGAAGGTGCCGGGGTTGGCCTCCAGGGTGATTTCGGCGTCCGCCTCGAGCCGGACCAACGCCCTCACATCTGACAGCAACTGGTCTATGCCGGCCGGAGAAAACAAGCTGGGGGTGCCGCCCCCAATAAACACGCTGTGCACCGGGCGACCCCAAATGAGGGGCAAACTTTGCTCCAAATCCGCCCTCAGGGCAGCCAGGTAGGCCTGCTCGGGCATGGCACCGGTTTGACCCGCCGCCGCGCCCCATTCGTGTGAATTGAAGTCGCAGTACGGGCATTTTTTGAGGCACCAAGGCAGGTGGATATAAAGCGCCAGCGGTGGCAAGGCCGCCAACTGGACCGCGCCTGGCCGGTAAAGCTGAACAACAGAAGAGTTCATGTCTCGGGCGCGAACCAGCGTTCCCGCATCAGCTCCAGCATGGCGCGCGCCGCGCGGCCCCGGTGGCTGTGGGCATTTTTAACCTCTGTAGGCAACTGGGCGAAAGTTTGCCCAAATTCGGGCACCCACATGATCGGGTCAAACCCAAAACCGTTGCCGCCCACCGGCTCAAGCGCAATCAAGCCCGCAACTCGCCCGGTGGCCACCAAGGGTTCGGGGTCGTTTGCGCTGCGCACTGCCACCAGGGTGCTGACCATGGCCGCCCGCCGGTTGGCTACGCCCTGCAATTGCTCCAACAAAGCGCGCACATTGTTTGCATCGCTTTTTTCGTAGCCAAATTGGGTGGCGTAGTAAGCGGTGTCCACCCCGGGCAACCCACCAAACGCGTCCACACACAGGCCGGCGTCGTCTGCCATGGCGGGCAATCCGCTCATTTCAGAAGCGTGGCGCGCTTTGGCCAAAGCGTTTTCCACAAAGGTTCGGTAGGGTTCGGCTGCTTCGGGTATTTGCAGATCGCCCTGCTTGACCAGCTCCACCCCCAACGGCGCAAACATCGCTTGCAGTTCGGCCAGTTTCCCGGAATTGTTGGAAGCCAACACCAATTTGTGCGGGGTCATAATCAACATCAAGCTGCCAGGGCAGCACGTTGCAGTTGCATCAGTTCAGCAATACCCGCATCGGCCAAGGACAGGAGTTGGCTCATTTCTTCGCGGGTGAAGGCGGCGCCTTCGGCCGTGCCCTGCACCTCCACAAAATGCCCGGCGCCGGTCATCACAACATTCATGTCAGTGTCGCAGGCCGAGTCTTCGTCGTAATTCAAATCAAGCACCGGGGTGCCCCGGTAAATGCCCACCGAAACGGCTGCCACTTGTTGCAACACGGGGTTGCGCACCAGCTTGCCCTGCGCCATCAAGCGGGTTACGGCATCTTGAGCGGCCACAAAAGCGCCGGTGATGCTGGCGGTACGGGTGCCGCCGTCGGCCTGCAGCACATCGCAGTCCAGCGTGATGGTGCGTTCGCCAAGGGCCGCCAGGTCAAAAACAGCACGAAGCGAGCGCCCGATCAGGCGTTGAATTTCTTGGGTGCGGCCGCTTTGTTTGCCTTTGGCGGCTTCGCGGCTGCTGCGGGTGTGGGTGGCGCGGGGCAACATGCCGTATTCGGCGGTGACCCACCCCTCGCCGCTTCCCTTTTTGTGGGGAGGTACACGGTCTTCCACCGAAGCGGTACACAACACTTGGGTGTTTCCAAATTCAATCAAGACCGAACCCTCGGCATGCATGGTGAAAGCGCGGGTGATGCGCACCTGGCGCAAATCGGCGGCAGATCTGCCATCTGGGCGGTTAATCGGCAAGGTCAAAGGGTCAGCAATTGTTGTCATAGGGGTCTGTCAACTTCGGGGCCCATTTAGGCCCCACCACCAGCGGGTTAACTTTTTTTGTGGTCTTTGTTGAGATGGGCATGCAAAACGGCGGTGCGCTGTATGGCCTGGTTGATTTCAGCTATCGAACGCTCAATCGCGTCATCATCGAAATCGTCCAGCTCGCCCTCCAGGTCGTCGGCATTTTGGTGCAGCGTCGACGAGAAGCCGTATTCACTGATGTCTTCGGTGGAAATCACATGGGTGGGCTCAAACTCGTCAGGGGTTTCCCAATCCAAAGCCAACAGCGAAACGTTGTCACCGCTTTTTCCCCCTCGATCCAGCGCCCAGTCGGTCAGGCGCAACACCGTTTCTTTGATCGTGCCATCGGCCAAGCCTGCGCCTATGGTTTCGTCAGCCAACACACCCCACAAACCGTCAGAGCACAGCAACAACCGGTCCCCTTGATGCAAAGGGGCGGGTTGGCTCACGTCAAACAACGGCACGGCTGGCGAACCCAAACAGGTGAACAGCACGTTGCGGTTGAGGGCCGGTTGCGTGAGTTGCTTCTTGGCAAACAGCTCAGATTTTTCGGTGTAGGAATGGTCGCGCGTGCGCGCCAAAACCCGCCCTCCGCGCACCCAGTAAAGGCGCGAATCACCACAATGGATCGTGCACAACCGCCCAGCTTGAAGCACAGCCGCCACCAAGGTTGTGCGGGGATTGTCGGTCATTTGGTGTTCCACCGCGTAGTCCAGAATCGCGCGGTTGGCCGCATGCAAAGCGTCTACCAAAAACCGGTGCACATCGTCCAGATCTGGTTTGGCGGCCGCCAAAAACCGCTGGTTGAACACGGCCACAGCAAGTTCTGCGGCCTTTTCACCTTCGGGGTGCCCACCCATGCCGTCTGCCAGCACCAGCAACACCGCCTCGCGGGTGTAGCTGTAGCCCAGTCGGTCCTCATTGATCTCGCGACCGCCTCGCCGGCTGTTTTGGTAGACAGTGAACTTCATGGGTCTTGGTAGCTGGATGTCGAGTCTGCTTGCAGCTTGGCGCGCTTGGTTTCCGACACCAAATTCTCAAACTGCATGCGCACGCGTTCGCCCAAACTCAGCTTGGTGTACTGCCGGTCAACTTCCCGGTTCAGTTCTTTTTGGAGCGAAAACACCGACTGTGGGCGAGCCAAGGGGTCGAGCCCCATGCACCACTCCACCACCTCGATCAGGTTGTCGGAATAGACTCCACGCAAACGCCCCATCGTGGCGCTCAACCTGTCTTTTTCAAGACGCTGCGGGGCGTCGTTGGGCGGGTAGCCCTGCATACACGCGTAAATGCAAGCCCCCACCGCGTAAATGTCGGTCCACGGCCCCAAAGCCGAATTGCGTTTGTACATCTCGGGCGCGGCAAAACCGGGCGTGTACATGGGACGAACAAAATTGCCCTCGGTGTTGAGCACCTCGCGGGCAGCGCCAAAGTCGATGAGCACTGCACGGTTGTCGTCGGTGATAAAAATATTGGCCGGCTTGATGTCCAGGTGCAGCATCTTGTGCTGGTGCACGATGCGCAAGCCGCGCAGCACTTCGTCAAACAAGGAACGAATCGTGGATTCCCGAAAAATCTTCGGGCGCTTGAGGTCGCGGGCCGTGATGATGTAGTCCTGCAGGGACGCGCCCTCCAGGTAATTCATCACCATGTACACGGTTTCGTTTTCGCGAAAAAAGTTCAGCACGCTCACCACCGACGGGTGGGCAATTTGCGCCAGCGCACGCCCTTCTTCAAAGAAGCTCTTGAGGCCCAAGCGGTAAAGAGACAGCTTTTCGGGTTGCACCACCGGCAACAATTCGCCGGGCATGCGAGTGGCCAGCGCCGAGGGAAGGTATTCCTTCAAGGCGATTTTTTGGCCGGTACCGTCCACCGCCAAATAGACCACGCCAAAGCCCCCCGCAGCCAATTTGCGGATGATGCGGTAGCCACCAATCAAGGTGTCTGGGGGCAAGGGGGCGGGTTTGGTCTTTGACATAATCGGACGTGTGGCAACCCATGCCGTTGCTGCGATCCTTTAGCGAGAGAATTGAATGCCAGTTTACAGCATGACCGGTTACGCAACGGCCACCACCCACCCACCGGGTGCCGACGCCCCTGTTGCGCCAGGGGCCCCAGGTTTGGGCATGGAAATTCGTTCGGTCAACAGCCGTTTTCTGGATTTGACTTTTCGCCTTTCTGACGAACTGCGCCCCAACGAACCCGGTTTGCGCGAGGCGATCGCCGGCCAGGTCAAACGCGGCAAAGTGGAAGTTCGGGCTTGGGTGGAAGGACGCGCCGACAACGCCGTGCGCACCCCCAACGCGCTGGAGCTGCAAAAGTTGGTCGGTCTGCAAGACCAGGTGCGGGCCTGGCTGCCCACGGCACGCGAACTGTCGGTGGCCGAAGTGCTGCAAACCCTGGGGCGCAGCGCGCCTGCTGCCGCAAACCTGAGCGAAACCTTGCAAGTGTTGGCGCAAAACACCTTGGCAGAGTTCACAGCCTCGCGTGAGCGCGAAGGCGCCCGCCTTTCGGCCATGCTGCTAGGGCACATCAAACAACTGCGCGCACTGGCCCAAAAAGCCGAACCCATGTTGCCCGAGCTGGTGGAGCTGCAACGCCAGCGCTTCATCGACCGCTGGAATGAGGCCTTGGGGGCCGCCAAAGCAGAAGCGTCGGCAAGCGCCGCCCAAGAGCGCGCCTTGACCGAAGCCACGGCGTTTGCCATTCGGATTGACGTGGCCGAAGAACTCACCCGCTTGCAATCGCACCTGGAAGAAATCGAACGTTTGCTGAAAAAAGGCGGTGAAGTGGGCAAGCGCCTGGACTTTTTTATCCAGGAGCTGCACCGCGAGGCCAACACGCTGGGCAGCAAGTCCTCCAGCCTGGAACTCACCCGCGTTTCAGTGGACATGAAGGTGTTGATTGAGCAAATGCGCGAGCAAGTGCAAAACTTGGAATAAAGGCCCCCATGGATTACCCCGGAAACCTCTACGTCGTCGCGGCACCCAGCGGCACAGGCAAATCCAGCTTGGTCAGGGCCTTGCTCGAAATGGATACCCGCATGGAGCTGTCGGTATCGCACACCACCCGCGCACCGCGTGGGCAAGAAGTGCACGGGCGTGAATACTATTTTGTGAGCGATGAAGAATTCGATCGCATGGTCGCCAATCAAGCCTTTGTGGAATGGGCCCATGTTCACCGCAACCGCTACGGCACCTCCCGCAAGGCCATAGAGGACAAGATCGCCGCGGGTGCCGACATCGTGCTCGAAATTGATTACCAGGGCGCCATACAAATCAAGCAACAATTTGCCAATGCGGTGCTGATATTCATATTGCCGCCCAGTTGGCCCGAGTTGCGGGCCCGCCTGATGCGCCGAGCCGAAGACTCTGAGGAGGTGATAGAGCTGCGCATGAAAAACGCCGCCCAAGAGGTTGCCCATGTCGAAAAATTCGACTTCGTTATAATCAACGAAATGTTTGAGCGAGCCTTGTTCGACCTCAAAGCGATTGCACACGCCCAACGACTCAAGGTCAGCGCTCAAAAACGCGCCCGGGCAGACACCTTTCGCTCGCTCAATATCCTGTAACTGTCTTTGGAAATTTGGCATGGCACGCATCACCGTTGAAGATTGTCTGGAAAAAATCCCCAACCGCTTTCAGCTGGTGTTGGCCGCTACCTACCGTGCTCGCATGTTGAACCAGGGTCACACACCCAAAATAGAAACCAAAAACAAACCCGGTGTCACCGCGTTGCGCGAAATTGCCGAAGGCAAAATCGGCCTGGAAATGCTGAAAAAAGTGCCCATTTAACAGGCAGGCTTCAGCTCTCAAAAAAGGCACCCTCAAGGGTGCTTTTTTTATTTTTCCCGCCACTGCGAAGCCAAGGCCGCCAACAAAAGCCGCGAACTCAGGCTAAAGTAAGGACATGAGTTACAGCACGAATTCGGCCCCATCACCCGCACAAGCTGCCGCCACCGCTGCGGCTGCAAGTTTTGCGGCCTTGGTGGAAAAGCTGGACTACCTCAGCCCCGCTGAAGTGGAACAGGTGCGACTGGCCTACCGTTTTGCAGACGAAGCCCACCTGGGCCAAATGCGCAAAAACGGCGATCCCTACATCACCCACCCCATAGCGGTGGCCCAAATGTGCACCGAATGGAAGCTGGATGCGCAGGCACTGGCTGCCGCCTTGATGCACGACGCCATGGAGGACTGCGGCGTCACCAAACAAGAGTTGGTGGAACGCTTTGGTTCGCCCGTGGCCGAGCTGGTGGACGGCCTGACCAAATTGGACAAACTGGAGTTTGACAGCCGCGAACAAAACCAGGCCGAATCTTTCCGCAAGATGCTGTTGGCCATGGCGCGAGACGTGAGGGTCATTCTCATCAAACTGGCCGACCGCACCCACAACATGCGCACCATGGGCGACATGCCGCGCAGCAAGTGGGGCCGCATCAGCAGCGAGACCCTCGAAATCTACGCGCCCATTGCCCATCGCCTGGGTCTGAACTACACCTACCGCGAGCTGCAGGATTTGGCCTTCAAGCACTTGCACCCGTGGCGCTATGCGGCACTGCACAAAGCACTGGCCAAGTCACGCAGTCGGCGCAAAGATTTGATTGAACGTGTGCGGGCCGAGGTTGACAACGCTTTTGCCAAACACGGCTTGCAAATCCGCATTCTGGGGCGAGAAAAAACGCTTTATTCGGTTTACCGAAAAATGGACTTGAAACACCTGTCGTTTGCGCAGGTGACCGACATTTACGGTTTTCGCATTGTTCTGGATGACTTGACCCATTGCTACACCGCCATGGGCATCTTGCACCAGTTGTACAAGCCTTTGCCGGGCAAATTTCGCGACTACATTGCCATTCCCAAGGTCAATGGATACCAGTCTTTGCACACCACGTTGGTCGGGCCCTTTGGAACCAATATTGAATTTCAATTGCGCACCCACACCATGGACGTGGTGGCCGAATCTGGCGTGGCGGCTCATTGGCTTTACAAGGCGACCAACCCCAACCACCCGGGCGCTCAGGACCTCAATGCGCAGTGGTTGCAGTCGCTGCTGGACATTCAACAAGAAACCCACGATGCCGCCGAGTTTTGGGACCACGTCAAAATCGACCTCTTCCCCGATGCGGTTTACGTGTTCACCCCGAAAAGCAAAATCATGGCGCTGCCTCGCGGCGCCACGGTGGTGGATTTTGCATACGCCATTCACAGCGACGTGGGGCATCG
>JACCDQ011985290.1_pt1 | contig 23145 bp, 34 predicted proteins | sample 7446031 | NCBI WGS metagenome assembly JACCDQ01 (sample SAMN15323442, study PRJNA562643) | freshwater metagenome | isolation source: river surface water | place: USA:Blue River Watershed | collected 2017-08-17 | reverse complement strand
GATCGACGGGGTGGGCGGGGGGGGGGCGGGGGGGGGCGATGGGGAAGGATGATGCTAGCTTCAGAAACTCAGCACTGGTCCGGACCGACTTGCGCTGCTCGACCACGACTTTCCCAGCCATGACCAGCTGGTCGATCAGGTCTTGGCATCCTGCCGAGTTGGTCTTGAGCGCCTTGTTCACCTTGAACCGCGCTAGCCATTCCGTCTCAGACAGCATCGCAAGCACCCGCTGGGTGTCCTTGCCGGTGTCAGTGTCATCGTTGGCGCGCGCATAGCGGATCTTGAGCGCCGTGTCGTCAGCCGCCAGCGCGAACCCGTACAGCACATGCTCGGCGGTGCGGTGCCCACCGTCAGCCATGGCGAGGACGAGGCTGATCTTGCTGCACATCTCCCAGCTCCGGCGCGTGATGGCTTCCATGCCTGTATGGTTGCGGTGCAGCTCGCCCAGCTTCCAGAAATGCTCATACGCCGCTTCCAGCAGCTCGGAAGCCTCAGCGCTTGTCGTGACATCAACAAAGTCCCCACAGCGCTCCACGCGCCCGCCAGGCGGCTCGCTGCGGCCTCCGTAGTGCAGGGACTGCAGGCGCATAACGATGGAGTCGTCCAACTCGGCTTTTGCAAAGCCTTCTTTTTTGCGTGGGTTTGTGTTGTCCTCGCGCAACACTAAGGCGCGGGCCACGAAGCCGTTCTTCACGTTGTCCGGCGTTATCGTGGCGTCGAAAGTGTCTGGCGTCGTGGTGCCCATGAGGCTTAGGAATGGCTCTAGGATGCCCTGGTCGGCGTCGTTGATCGACTTCAGCGAGCGTGCGATTTCAGCTTCAATCTCAACCGCTTTGCCGTCGCCGGTGTCTAGGCGCTTGTATAACTTCGCCACCTCATCCTTGAGCTTCGTCTTGATTTCCTCTTTCAGGTCTCCGGTTATCGTCAGGATGCCGGTTGACTTGGAGTAGATTTCCATCAGGGCGCCGATGACGCCTGTCAGGTAGATAGCCCCGCCTGACTTACTGGCTTGCGCGATTTTTTGCAGCATGATGCCGATTTCGTCGATCAAGTAGTACGCCGCCTGGTGCCGCAGCAGATTGCGGTAGATTTCTTGCTCGGACTTGATCTTGCCGTGCATAGCCTGCGAGACCTTGACGCGGGAAAACAGCTTGGTGACGGCTTGGAATACGCTTTCCTTGCCGGTGCCAGACCCCGCCACCGAGAAAATCATGAGGTTGAGTCCCATGCTGTCCCTAGCGTCCCTGTGGCGCATCCCGCCTAGGCACGACAGCACATAGAGCGCAGCGCCTGCGGATATGGTCGGCTTGGGGTAGAGGCACTGGCCCTCGATCCAGCGGTACAGCCGGCCAGCGAAGCCGGGCAGATGCCATGGTTTTATGCCTCGTGCGCGCTCTAGGATGCTGGCCTGCGCCGCTGGTTCATCGTCGGCAGCGAAGCAGGGGTCAGGCTCAAACGTCATGGATTCGACATACCCGCCCGCCTTCGCGTGCATCAGCAGCGTTCCGACCGTTACCACGCTCTTAGACTTGCCAAAGCCATGCCACCGATGGTCAAGCGCCCCAGCGTCGTACCGCGCCGCGTCCCTGGCGCTCATGGCATCCCAGAGCCGCAAGCCATCGTCACCGCCTCCCGTCGTGTGATGCAGCGCCATGCCGCACTCGATCCACTGCTCGTAGGTCAGCTTCTCGACCTGTACGGCGTCCGCAATCGCTGACAGTTCGCTGGCCTTGACCTCTCTAGTGACGCCGTTGACCACGCCTGCGTAGGTGTTCGCCTGCGCTAGCTTTTGCAGCAGCGCGGCGGGCGGGCCCCTTGTATCGGCTGGGTCTCCGCGCAGCAGCTCATATTCGCGCCCACTAGCATGCGGCGACCCGTAGCCGACCACAAAACCAGAGGTCTTGAAGTCCAGTCCGGGGTATTCCTGCAGGTTCTGCCGGTAACTGGCGCCATCCTCCTTCGGCAGCTTGAAATAGTAGTGAGCCGACTGCCCGCCAGATCCTGTACGCACCACGAAAAATGACGCTTCACGCACCGGGCCCCCAATCGCTCGCTCCAGCCGCTCGATGGACTCATGCCCGCCGTTGCGCTCATCTACGTCAACGACAAGCCAGCCCGTCACCAGTACTCCAACAGCCGGGTAAAGCTGGCCCATCATCCGCATGGCTTCGACCTGCTCGGCGTCCCAGGCTGGCGTGTGCTGCCAGGCTGACGCGACAGGATGCTTGCCGACCGCTTTGCACTCGACGTGCCCGCACCCGCAGCCCAACGCATGCCCCGGTAGCTCCAGGATGCGATGCAGCGGCATCACCCTAAACCCTGCGGCCATGTAGCGCGCGTATGGCAAGTCGGCTTCTTGTTCCGTAGTTAGCGTCTCATCCTCGAAATCGCCGTCATTGCTCCACATTGGTCGCCCCTTCGCTATCACGACCGTCCTGCGCCCGGTTGTCGTCAACCGGCAGGCGGCCTCCTGACCTAACGTGGATCTCGTACTGCTTCCCAATGGGCGGGTACTCTCCCCAGGTGTAGATGCTCTGGGGCCAGATGCGTAGAGCATGCGCTAGGCGTGCGACCCCTCCGAAATATTCAATAGCTTGCCTTGTCTTCATAGTCCAGCTCCTTGCGTTGGTCGCCTGCATTGTAACAAAAGAAAATTTGTCATGCTTTGTTGTTGCGTCCTGTTTTTCGCGCTATAGTGTGAGGCACCGCAGCACGAAGCGCGGCAACACAGCAGGAGAAAACCATGAGCTTCCTAGCCAAAGCCAAAAAGCCCGGTGCCAACCCGGCGCCACCCATGATCACCGTCGTATCCAGCCCAGGTGCTGGCAAGACCAGCTTTGCCGGCATGTTCCCGCAGTCGCTGTTCATCCAAGCCGAGAGCGCCGGCACAGTGTTCGAGACCTGGGACAATGAAGTACAGCCTACCATGCTGCCAGAGCTGCCGAAGGCCAGCAAGGATGATGCCGGCAACCTCAGGGCAAGCCCATACACCACGCTACTGGAGCAACTGCGCGAAGTCGCCACCGCTGAACACAGGTTCAAAACCCTGGTAATCGATACCGTGACAGCCTTGTCACGCAAGCTCGAACACGAGATAGCCCTGGCCGACAACGTGGCCACGGTCGCTGACGCGGCTGGAGGCTTTCACAAGGGCTACTCCCAGCTTGCAAGCTGGCACAGCGAGATCATCTACGCTTGTGAAATGATCCGCAAGCGCCGCCAAATGGCAATCGTTTACCTGGCTCATGCCGGTATCGTGAAGATCAAGAACCGCCCCGACGAAGGCAGTGAATACACGGTCTACGGCATCGACATGCATCGTGACAGCGCCAGCGCCTACATCAGCAACTCGGACGCCGTGGTCTACATCCGCAAGGAAGAATTCATCCAAGGCGCTGAGAGCAACAAAAAAGGCCAGACCACGAAGTTCGGCCGTGCCATGCAAACCGGCGACCGCATCCTTATCACCAGTGGCGACGGCATGGTCGGCTACGTGGCGGCAAAGAGCCGCTACCCGATGCCGGTCGAGCTGCCGCTGCCGCAGGGTGAAAACCCGCTGCTTCAGTACATCCCGTTTTTCAACAAGCCCGCATAAGGAGCGCGCAACATGTCGTTTTTCACACAATCCAACGGCCAAGCCGTCCAATCCACTGGCAACTTCGAGAGCGGCGGCGGCAACCTTGCACCGATCCCTGATGGAACCCAAGTCTTGGCCGTAATCGACGAGGCCAAGTGGGACACCTACCAAAACGAATCCTACATCTCGCTGCGCTGGTCGGTTGCCAAGCCGCAAGAGTACGCCAACCGCAAAATCTTCCAGAAGGTCAAGGTTCAGGACTCCAACCCGGCCAAGCGTGACAAGGCATTGCTGATGCTCGCGGCCATTGACACCAATGCCGGCGGAAAACTGCAAGCTGCTGGCGTACAGCCCGATACACAGGCGCTTGCAGCGGCACTGATGAATCGACCGATGGTGCTGAAGCTGGGCGTCTGGGAGTTGGACGACAAGTCGAAGTCTGGCAACTGGGTTTCCAAGGTGGCGCCGCGCCCGCAGGCTGGGCAGGCTGCGCCAGCTGCGCCAGCTCCTGCACCGAAGCCGCAGGCGAAGCCGGCTGCATACGATGCAGACGACCTGGACTCAATTCCCTTCTAGGATTTTCTGACGCGCTAACCCACATGGCGGCCAATGCCGCCATTTTTCAGGATAAAAACATGTTCGACCAACAGCAAAGAACCGCCACCTGGCATGAAGCCCGTCGAGGCCGCATCACCGGATCCCAAGCCGGCGCCCTACTCGGCCTGTCTCCCCACCAGACGCAAGCCCAAGCCATCCGCGCCTGGGTACGCAACGCCAAGGGCGCCGAGTCAGAGATCCTGGATAACCCGGCCTTCGCCCATGGTCGCATGCACGAGCGAGCCGCCCAGCTCGCAATGATGCGCCACGCCGACATCACGATCACCGACTGCGGATTCCTGTCCTATGAGGATTGGCTGGGCGCAAGTCCGGACGGCCTGACTGATGATGGCGGCGTAGCTGAGACCAAGTGCCCGTATTCGTGGCGCGCTTTGGTCGCACCCGAGCCGAAGCCGCTGATCGAGCTGCCGCACTACTACGCCCAGGTTCAAATCGAGGCCTTGTGCGCCGGCAGAACGCATGCCCACTTCGCCCAGTACCGCCCACCCATCGGCGACCCGCTGCAACACGACTATGAGCCGGCATTCCTGCATTACGAGCGCGTCGAAGTCGATCACGAATGGCGCGCGCACTACCTGCCTGAGTTGCGCAGCATCTGGGAGATGCTCCAGGTCGAACTCGACAACCCGGCGCACCTTGAGCCGCTGCGCGTCCAGCTTGAAGCGCCTGAGGCACTGCGCCTGGTGGACTACATCACGGAGCTTGATGCATCAATCGAGCAGGCAACAGCCGCCCGGGCCGCAGCACTGGAGGAGCTGGTGAAGCTGGCCGATGGCAAGAATGCCGAGGTTGCGGGGCGCAAGCTGACGCTTGTCAAGCGTGCCGGGACGATAAGCTATGCGAAGGCGATCAAGACGATGGCGCCTGATGCGGATCTTGAGCTGTGGCGCGGGAAGCCGTCTGAGTACTGGCAGATCAAATAATCAACAGGCAACAGCAAGGAACGAAAATGAACTACGAAGATTTTGTTGCAAAAAAGCGACGCGCCGAAGTTGCGACCGGACATAAGCCATGCGACCTTAACGAGCATCTTTTTGACTTCCAGCACGCCATTGTGTCGTGGGCTGTGCGTCGCGGCCGCGCCGCCATCTTTGCCGATACCGGCCTTGGAAAGACACTGATGCAGCTTTCTTGGGCCGACGAGGTTGCCACGCATACGGGCGGCATCGTGGTCATCCTGGCGCCGCTGGCAGTGTCCGAGCAGACCATCGAGCAAGGCGCAACCTTTGGCATTGAAGTAAAGCGCATACCGCACGGCCAGACGCCCGAGCAACCCGGCGTATGGATCACCAACTATGAGCGCATGGACTCCATCTGCTTTATGGATTTGCACGGCCTCGTCTTGGATGAATCCAGCATCCTGAAGGCGCACGATGGCAAGACCCGTCAGCGCATCATTGATGCGGCGCAGGGCATCCCATACCGCCTGAGCTGCACAGCGACGCCAAGCCCGAATGACTTTGATGAGTTGGGTAACCAGTGCGAGTTCTTGGGAGTCATGTCCCGCACAGAGATGCTGGCAACCTACTTCGTCAACGACACAGGAGACACCGGAACATGGCGTCTCAAGGGCTGGGGACAGTCTCGCTTCTGGGAGTGGATGGGCACATGGTCGGTGGTGCTTCGCAATCCGTCCGATCTCGGATTTGATGGATCGAAGTACATCCTCCCAGCACCCGAGTACATTGAGCATGTCGTGGAAACCGAGCAATCAGGCGACCTGTTCGCCAAGCCGGCACAAACCCTGAGCGAGCGCCGCAAGGCACAGCGAGACAGCATCGAAAACCGATGCCGCGCCTTGGCTGAAGTGGTCAACGCCGACACGTCAGAGCTGTGGCTGATCTGGTGCCACCTGAACGATGAAGCCGAGTTGCTGCAAAGCCTGATACCCGGCTCGGTCAATGTGCAGGGATCAGACAGTGCCGATTACAAAGCCGAGCAGATGCTGCGATTCAGCCGTGGTGAATTGCGAGTCCTGGTATCTAAACCCCGCATATGCGGGTTTGGGATGAATTGGCAGCACTGCGCCCGCATGGCGTTTGTCGGGCTTGATGACTCATTTGAGAAGTTCTACCAAGCCGTGCGCCGCTGCTACCGATTCGGGCAGAAGCGCAGTGTGAAGGTTCACCTGTTCACGGCAGAAAACGAAGGCCAGATCCTGGCCAACCTCAAGCGCAAAGAAATCCAGCACCACGAAATGAGCGAGAACATGATCGAGCACATGAAAGACATCATGAACAGCGAGCCTGCAGGCCAAGCCAACATCGTAGACGAATACCAAGAGGCCACCGTTAAAGGCGATGGCTACACCGTCCACCTTGGCGACTGCGTGAAATGGGCGCGACGCATGGAAGACAACAGCATCGACTACTCGGTGTTCTCGCCTCCATTTGCTGATCTGTTCGTTTACTCCAACAGCGACCACGACATGGGCAACTGCAAGGACGATGCAGAGTTTGTCGCACAGCTTCGCTATCTGATCGCAGAGCTTTTCCGCGTCATCAAGCCTGGCCGCAACGTGTCATTCCATTGCATGAATCTGCCGACAACGAAGATGCGTCAAGGCTTCATTGGCCTGCGCGACTTCCGAGGCGACCTGATCCGCGCATTTCAGGACGCCGGATTCATCTACCACTCTGAAGTCTGCATCTGGAAAGATCCAGTCGTGGCCATGCAACGAACCAAGGCGCTCGGTCTGCTGCACAAGACCATCAGGGGAAACAGCACCATGAGCCGCATGGGACTGCCTGACTATGTGGTGACGATGCGCAAGCCAGGCGACTGCGAAGATCGCGTCACACACGATGGCGTTGATGATCTGCCGGTTGCGCTGTGGCAGAAGTACGCCAGCCCCATCTGGGACGACATCAACCAGGGCCGCACACTCAACAAGCTGCCTGCGCGTGATGAGAATGACGAAAAGCATATGTGCCCGTTACAGCTTGACGTGATCGAGCGTTGCATTCATCTGTGGACGAACAAGGGTGATCTGGTGTTCAGCCCATTCACTGGCATCGGTTCTGAAGGCTACACAGCAGTCAAAATGGGCCGGCGATTCGTCGGCACCGAACTGAAGCCTCAGTATTTTGACCTGGCGCATCAGAACATCGCTGACGCGCTGCGAGAGCAAGCAGGATTGTTCTAACCCGTGGCCCGCACCAAGTACGCCGATGCATTTGTCAAGCCAGCAAGGCGAGATGGAACCATGCCGCGTGACGAGTACCTGTTGCGGGCGCATGAGCTGGCGCCGCGAGGTCAAGACCTGCCGCAATCAAAGCTGCTAGACCTTGACATTGCGGCCATCAGAAGCGCCGCCAGGCAGCGCGAAAACTTGCGCCAGTACATAGCCGACAACCTGACAAACAAAGCGCTTGGAAAGCGTTTTGGCGTCAGTGAACACAGCATAGAAAAAATCATCAACCGCGTAACATGGAGCCATCTGCCATGAGGATCAGCCCACGCGACTACCAACAGCATGCCCACGACGCCGTTATCCAGTGGTGGAAAACCACCACTACGCCCTGTGTCGTAGAAGCAGCCACTGGTGCAGGCAAGAGCGTCATCATCGCCATGCTTGCGGAGACGCTGCATGGCCTGTCAGGCAAAAAAGTTCTGTGTCTCGCGCCGAGCGCGGAGCTTGTCCAGCAAAACAGCGACAAGTTCAAACCCTGCGGCGTCCCGTACTCCATCTACAGCGCCAGCATCAGCAAGAGCCTGCGCGGCATGGTGATATTTGCCACCGAAGGCACATTCAAGACCCAGGCCAAGCGCCTAGGCGGAGATTTTGCCGGCGTCATCGTTGACGAGTGCCACCGGATCACGCCGACTGTTCAGCGCATCATCGCCGACATGCGCGAGGGAAACCCGAACCTGCGCGTATGCGGCCTGTCGGCGACCCCGTATCGGCTCGGGTCCGGGTTTGTGTTCGCGCAAGACACGCAAGGCCGCACCCTGCCGCCAGACGTAGCCCGTGATCCGTATTTCGCCCGGCTGGTGTACTACATCGGGGCGCCAGAGCTGATTGGACGCGGCTATCTAACGCCGCCAATCGTAGGCGCAATCCATGCCGAGTCCTACGACACCAGCGGATTGCAGTCTACAGCGAGCGGCAGTTTTTCTGCAGCAACTGTTGAGCGCGCATTCGAGGGATGGGGCCGCAAAACTGCCTCCATCGTTGACGATGTGCTGCGCCAGTCCGATGGCCGGCGAGGCATCATGTGGTTTGCCGCCACGGTCAAGCACGCTCAGGAGGTTATGGCAAGCCTAGACCCTGCCAACGCTCGCATGATCGGCGGCGACATCAACACCAAGAAGGCCGATCGCGCTAGGCTTGTGGCAGATTTCAAGGCTCAGCGTTATCTCCACCTGGTCAGCGTCGGCACTATGAGTACCGGCGTCGATTTCACGCATGTGGACTGCATCGCCATCCTGCGCGCCACCGAGTCAGTCAGCCTGCTGCAACAGATCATTGGCCGAGGCTTGCGCCTGCACGACGGCAAGGAAAACTGCCTCGTACTGGACTACGGCGGCAACATCGACAAGCACTGTCCGGACGGCGACCTGTTCCGCCCTGAGATCAAGGCTCAATACCAATCCGCCACCAAAGGCACCATAGAAGCCGAGTGCGAATCATGCGGCTTCGTCAACACATTCTCACCCCGCCCCAACGACGGCGACTGGCCCATCGACAAAAACGGCTACTTCGCCGACCTAGACGGCGAGCGCATCAAAAACGACAAGGGCCAAGCCATCCCGGCGCACTTCGGTAGGCGCTGTTGCGGCGTGCATATCGGCCGCCACGAGGCGACCCGCTGCGGGTACTTCTGGAGCTGCAAAATCTGCCCGGAATGCGAAGCGGACAATGACATTGCGGCCCGGTATTGCGGCTCCTGTAAGCATGAGTTGATAGACCCGGCAGCTAAGCTGATAGCCGACTTCAAAGCCCTGAAACGCAGCCCCAGCGAACGCCAGACCGACGAGGTATTGCAGCTTGACTGCCTGCCCACAGTCAGCAGCAAGGGCGAGCGCATGATGCGGGTTGAGGTGATCACCGATGCGCGCAAGTTCGCCGTTTTCTACATGCCGGAATCAAAATCGAACTTTGTCCGCTCGCAGTGGGAGAACTTTGCATCCGCGACCGACAGCGGCCAGCGTGCACCGCGCACCGTCACCTACAAAAAAGAGGACTCGGGGTTTTACCGCATCCTAGCCATTGACCAACCCACTGACAAGGAGCAGCTAGAAGCGGCCCTTGCGGCCAACAAAGCAAAGGAAACAGCATGAAAGTACCGCCTTGGCTACCGCTTTACGGCGACCCATCCTACCGTGGCGACTGCCCCACCGAGTCCGCTGAGCAGATGACGTTCATCAATCGCCTGCGCCGCGAATACCCCAACACACTGGGCTTGATTGTGGTGCATGTCAAAAACGAGGGCAAGCGCCACGCCTGGCAAGCCGACCGCGACAAAGCTCTGGGGCTGACGACCGGCGCTTGCGACATCATCATTCCAGGGGCGCCGACATTGCTAATCGAGCTGAAGCGCCGCGATCACACGAAGAGCCGCTTCCAGCCGGGCCAACTTGAATACATGCAAGCCGCACAAGCGGCAGGCGCCATCGTGTGTGTCGCCCTTGGTGCCGACGCGGCCATGGAAGCGGTCAAGGATTGGTTCTAGCCCACCAGGTGCGACGACGTTGCTCAACATCGCCAGCCGCCTGGCGATGCTTTGCGCACTCTCGCGCGTAGGTCAGCGAGCAAAAGCGCCAGCGCTCCCGGCTGACCTCGCACAACACAAACCCTTCTTTGCTCATCGCGCGGTTGCTCTGAAGGTCGGCGTGTACGCATGAGATGCACTGTGTGGTCATGTCCCGATTTTAGCCCCGTAGGCACAAAAAAAGCCCGGCACTCGTGGAGAGTGGCCGGGCTAAGTTCCAACAGCAGGAGGAAACAACACAGTGCGGCGATCATACAACAAAACCCGCCGAGGCGGGTTTTTCATGCGTGCATCAGATCATTTGCGCCGGGCCTGCTCCATCTGCAAATACCGCAGCCTTACGCTTTGCGCCTCCTCCATCTGCTGCGCACTGCTGGCACTCAACACCGTCTCATAGATGTCAAGCGCACCACGCAGAGGCTCCAACGCCGGACCATCCAAGCCCCACTTGCCGGCCTTTGCATGCCGCTCACGCGCCTGCAGCAGCCCTTGCGCCGCCGCGTTGAGCGTCAGCAGCAGCCCGTTTGCCGAAGCAATCCCGCCGCTGGCCTTGTTTGCCATGCCGATATCGCAGACGCGGATCTGCGAGATGCCGACGACATGGCACAGGTAGTCGTGCGTCTCCTCGTCACCAGCCGGCACCAGGCCGCGCTCTAGCATGTCCAGGTGCGTGTGGGCCTTCAGCATGATTCGCCGTACCTCATGCGGCTTTGCCTCGCCCATGGGTTGGCGCGACGTGATGACAGACACAGGCGAGCGCAGCCGACGCTGCGCCCCTAGCTGCACCAGTCCGCGCCGCAGCATGAACGGCTGGAACTTCTGCCGGACATGTTCGAGGCTGGGGAGCTGCTGACTGCGGCAGATCTGGCGAATGGTGACGGATTTCATTTTGTGGGCCTTTCTGTCGACAGCCCGCACAGCGCGAAAAGCTCGGCGGCTGCAATCTGGGTGTTGTACCGGCCACGCACCTTGTGCAGGTTGCTGATGGCGGTTTCGAGTTGCGTGATGCGCTGCTGACGGATGCGCGCCAGCTTGACGGCCTTGCTCACCTCATCATTTAAGCGCCGCAGCTCTGCCGCACACTCGGCGATCAGCTCTGGATCGGCCCCGTCCTCGAGTACGGCGTCCAGCTCAAGCGCTAGGTCTTCTGTCTTTTTCCTCATGCTTCCTTCTCCTTGTTGATGGTCTTTGGCTTCCAGTCCAGCGGCGACTTCGGCACCTTGCGCTTGCCGTAGGCGCGCACCAGGTCGGCGGCCACTTTGTACGGCAAGCCGCGAGCGTACCAATGGGTTATCGCTGCCGGGGTGACGCCAAGAGCTGCGGCGAGCTTGGCCTTACCGCCCTCGATGGCAACGGCGTGGTCCAGTATGGGTGCGGGGTTTTGTGCTGTTTTCATGCTGCACATTGTACAGCACGATCTAAACAGCCGCTAAACAAGAATTTTCCAAAGATGTTTCAAAAAGTCCGTTTCTTGTGCATAATGGAGGCACCGCAACACAGCGGCACACAGGAGAAAACAAGATGATCAAGCAAACTCAATCACAACTCGCCGCCACCCGCCGCGCTGCCGGCATCCGCCCGCAGACATACGCAACCTGCGTGCTCGACCGCCGCTGCATCGAGCGCTCCGCTCAGACCACTGTCTCGGTCTTGGCGCTGCAGATGGAACTGAAAAACTACATGCAGCACGGCAGAACGCAGCACGAAGGCGATTGGTACAACGAATGGAGCCGAACCAGCGCCGGCACACTTTCCTGGGATTGCTGAATCCACATCGCACAGCCTACTGGCTGTCCAATGCGGATTCACCGCAGATAACAGGAAACGCACATGTACCACCAGCTACTGAAAATCGGCGAAGACGGCATCACCGCCGAAGTCGAATACACGGTCGATGATGATGACACCGTGGTCATCACAAAGATCACCGCCTTCAACCCGAAAGATGAGGACATCTGCCATGTCATCCCGGTCGGAGCACTCGACCTGAGCCAGATTGATCACATGGCAGACCAGCTCTGGCAAGGCCATGCCGCAGTCGCGCAAGCACTGATCGACGACGCCAGCATTGACGCCTACGAAGAGCGTCAGCGCGACCTCGAAATCTGACAACCAACAGTAAGGAGAAACTTCATGGAAGCCACCAAAATCTACCAGTTCACTGGACGCGATAGCGTCTACATCAACAGCACCAACAACATGGAAGTTGGCCCGCTTGTCAACGTCGTTCAGGAAGCCTGCAGCATGCGCTTCCAGTTCTCCATGACGCCGGCACAAGCCCGCGAGATGGCCGCAGCCCTCGAACGCCACGCCGACGCACTGGAGCAAGCCAAATGAACCGCTTGATGAATCTCACCCTGGCCTTGGCCATCGGCTGCGCACTTGCAGCAGCCGGCGCACTGCTCGACGGACCCAGCGAGCAAGAGACCGCGCAGGCGCAAGCCGACGACTTGGAGGTTGCCGAGCTGGCCAGCCAGCGCTTCGAGCGAGACCTGCGCGAGTGCAAGCGCCGCATGGGTCCGACTGCGGACCTGATCCAGATCGCCGGTACCGATGACTTTGTCTGCCGCGACATGCCGATCGAGCCGACACCGGCCAAGATTCTGCACGGCTACGCGCTGATGGGGGGCGTGAAATGAACGGTTGCCGCTACAACACCACCAACGGCTGCGCCAAGTGCCCCGCGCGCCAACCCTGCGAACTGCCATTCGAGGATGCCGAGTCGCGCCTTGATGACAATGGCGGCACATGGCGCACAGACTTGGCGGCATTGATCGCCATCACCCTGGTGATGGGGTCGGCAATCTTGGCGGCGCTCTACATGACTGGGCTCATTCAATGAAAAAGCTGTCGCCATTCACCATTGCTGCTCGGCGGTCATACGCCAGCAGCAAGAACGGCACCAAGACCGCAGAACGCATGACGTTCTCGCAGTCCACGGCACTCAAGCCGTTTACCCTGGCAGAGCGTACCGGCCAGCCACTGAAATCGTCGGAATGGAGATCATGAGCTGCAATCACGACTGCGACCAGGGCAGGCGCTGCCAATGCCGGCTAGAACCTGGATTGATTGAGGCCATTGCAGCGCTTGTCGTTGTGGCCGCACTCATCGCCGGCATTGCGGCATTTTTCAACTGACAACCAACGGACAATCATGATCCAATACACACACCGCACCCCGCAAGGCCAAAAGGCCCGCATTCTGTGCACCGACTACGTGCACACCAGCAGCAAGATTGATGCGCCGTTTTGCGTCGTCGTCGCTATCCTCGACTATGAGGCGCCCGGCGACGAGTCGATCGCGATGTTGACCGCTGATTTGAAGCTGCATGTCGGAAGCAAAGCCCCGTACCTGACAGAGTACAGCCCCTGGAATGATGTGGCGATTGATACGCCGGTGTGGTGCCGTGATCTTAGAGACGACCCGCACTGGGAAAAAAGACATTTTGCCGGATTTCACCACGACGGGAGGCCGTTAGTTTGGAATGACGGAAAAACGAGCCACACCGCAATAGGTCGCGCATTTGTTCAGACATGGGGCGAAATTACCATCACCAACCCCAACACCAACAGCGAGCAAGCATGAAATTCAAATTCACCAATGACCCAATCCTCGGCAAGTCCCCGAGCGAGCCGAGCAAGTACCAAGAAATCTTCGACGGCCTGAGCCCAGCTAAACCGTGTGTTGTCTTCGATGACCCAAAGGACGCCGCCAACTTCAAGCAACGACTGGAGGTGTGGGCGGAGCGCCACGTCAAGGGTTCCAAGGTCCGAAGCTCCATGAAGTACCCAGAAGACGGAAAGCCGCGCGTATGGCTTGTGTATCCGCAACCCACAGCAACCGCTATCCGTGGCAATTTTCCGAAAGCCTGATCATGATCGACATCCCAATCAACAAAAAAAGGCTGAACAGCAACCGTTCCAGGATCATCGCCGTCATCAAAAACGAGCCGGGTATCCTGACGCGCAGCATCATGGCTCGCTTGCCTGATCTGACGAAGCGGAAAATCGAAAATGCGCTGAGCGCACTACAGTGCAAAAAATCCATAACCCGCACCGGCGAAACAGGGTTGCCCGGCCACTGGTATGTGCTGAGAGACCCGTACAGCGTGACAAAGGAGGTTTTTGCGCCGCCGCCGAAGAAGATGTCTCCCGCTGGTGACAATCTCGCACCCGGCATCCTCATCAACAAGATGGCCGGCACCTACACCCCGTCGCGCGCCGCCCCCATGCGCCCAGGCGCTGATGACCACATGCAACACCGCAGCCTGCGCGGAGATATGCGGGTCGAGCACCGCGCGCCGCTCGGCATGCAATCCACGCCGCGTCATGTCGGCAGCCGGGTGGCGGATGATCTGAATTTCATTTTGAAGCAAGCGCAGGAGAAGCAGAAATGACAGCATTACAAGAAGCCGCAGAGCGGGCGCTAAAAACCCTGGAGCTGATGCACCCAGGTTGTACAAATGCAGGTGATTTTTTGGCTCTGCGCCAGGCCCTTAATGCCGAGCAGCAAAAGCCCATAGCCACGGTACACCTGGAGAAGATAGACCAAAGGACCGTCAATATCGATCTCGAATGGAGCGCCGGACTGAAAAAGCTCGCAATGGGGAGCCATAAGCTCTACATCGAGCCGCAGTCTGGCCAGCGTCAGATGACGAATGAAGAAATCATCAAGGCTGCCATCATCCTGGTGCAGAGTGATGAATTCTCGCGGGAGAATCTCGCCAACATCATCAAGGAAACAGAGCAATGAAAGTCGAACTGAAATTCATCACCCCTGACGCCGAGGCGCACATCGGGGAAGCTGCGGCCGAGTGCTATGACAGCAATACTGAGCGCGATGCCTGCCTGCGCCGCGCCAAACACTGCATGAGCGTGAGCCACCTGGCCACACTTCGGTTTGCGATGGCCGATTTCAGGATCACCGGCATCAGCCGGATTGCCAGCCACCAGATCGTGCGCGTGGCCCACGCCGGAATTCTTCAGCGGTCGCAGCGCTACGTCAAAGAAACGCGCGTCGAGTACGTAGATCCGCCAGCATTGGTAGACATGCCGGACTCAATCCGGAATGCTTGGCGAGATATACAGCAGGAAGCAGATGATTTGTATTTGTATCTTGTCGATATAGCTGGAATGAAAAAAGAGGATGCCCGCTACATCCTACCGCAAGGCTGCACCACGTCGCTGCGCATCTGCGGCAACTTCCAGATGTGGTATGACCTGCTGGCCAACCGCACGGCCAAAAAGGCTCAATGGGAAGTCCGCGACGTGGCGCAAGAGATCCTGCGCCAACTCAACCAGCACGCTCCGCGCGTTTTTCCGATGAAGGAGGCAGCATGACACGCGACGACATCATCAATATGGCGCGGGAGGCTGAGTATTTCATCTACGACCTCACCGAGACGCACGGGATCATCACTGTCGAGACTGACGAAATTGATCAAGTGGCGCAACTGGAACGCTTCGCCGCCCTGGTCGCAGCAGCCGAGCGCGAGGCGTGTGCGAAGCTGTGCGAGGAGTGGTTTACTCCTAGCATGGGGGCAGAGATTGCTACAGCTATCCGAGCAAGGAGCAACACATGACCGCGCGCCGCTCATCATTGACTGAATTGGTCGCTTTTGCTGCTGGCCTTGTCGCTGGTAACCCAGCCATGGCCGCCGCATGGCCCAGCACCAGTCTACCGCGCAGCTACCCTAGACCCGCAGCGACCTTTGCCGACGAGCAACAGTTGCTTGCCGCCGAGGCCAAGCGCGCCAGGCGTGCAGCAAAACGTGCAAGGAGCAACCATGATTGAACTCGGCCTGTTTTTCATCTGCCTTGCTTTAGCATGGGCAATTGTGAACGGATAACCAATGGCTATCGCTATACAAAACAAATGCCAGTAGCTGATCACCCCATACACCCTCACGGCGTGCGCGACGCCGAGCACCGCTACTCATGCCACAACCGACCGCCGCACCGCGAGACCTGCACGAATGGGACCGTCACATGGCCCAACGTTTTCACGCGCGATTGTCAGTATGACCGCGCGCTCGATGACAGCGCCTGCGCCGGCTGTATGCATGCAAAGGAAAAATGATGGCCGACATCACAATGTGCGAAGACAAAGAATGTTGCAATTTCGCAACATGCTACCGCGCGCAAGCACCGGCTAACCCGTACCGGCAGGCGTATTTCATGCAGTCTCCGCGTACAGAAAAATGGCCATGCCCGTACTACGCCCCTATGGAGCACACCGATGGCACAAGCGCAATCCGTGACACTTGACCAGCTTGCCCGCATCTACGAGGCGCGCAATGCCGCCAACAAAGCCATGGGGCAGGCGTTGCGCACTCGTAGCCATCTCGCCATCACGGCAACCAAGGCTGAAGCAGGACGCTTAAACCGCGCGTATGACGAAGCCAAGGCCGCTTACAAGCGCCAGCAAAAAGCATCCAGGGAAGCCAATGAAGAAGCCTCCCGCCAGAAAGACGGCCAGCCCGGCCAGGACGCTGCTTGACATCAAGCCTGGTCAGACAATCCGCTGCATGTACTGCGACCAGATCAAGCCACAAGCCGGCTCTAGCGGCTTCCACGCCCACCGCGTCTGCCGCGAATGCGTGACGAAGCTACAAGCCCAAAAACACAAGGAAAACTACAAATGACCGCCGACAACCTGAACAACCCCGCTTGGCTGGCCGCCAACGCCGATCACGACCGACCCTACGAGGGTTGCCTGCGCCAGAGCGATCAAACGCCTGACGGCAGAAAACGAGTGCATGAAGCGCCGCATTGAGAACGACAGGCAAGCCATGTGCCGAGCCTACGCAGCTCTTGCCGACCGCGTATGGGTCGGGTCCGATGAAATGCAGGGCGCAATGCTTGCGGCCGCGCAACTCGACATCGAGCAGCCTGGATTGATCTGACGACAGGCGCAACACAAACCGATAAAAGCATGGTATGATCTGTGCTCATTCGGTTTTGATGTTGCGTGTACCAGCCGCCTATACATCAAAGCCGAAAGGCCTACCGCCATCAGAACGTGACTGGTACTCGCGTTTCTGGTGGCGGTTTTTCTTTGGAGCGTTCAAGATGAACCTTTCGATTTTTTCCCAGTCGGCAGCACATGCCAGCCTCACGATGTCCAGCCGCGAGATTGCCGAGCTGACCGGCAAGCAGCACAAAGACGTGCTGTATGACGTTCGCACCATGCTTTCCGAACTGGGTAAGACATCAGCGGAATTTTCCGCCGATCTCCCCGACAGCTATGGCCGCATGCAACCGGCCTACGCCTTGCCCAAGCGCGAAACACTGATCCTGGTGTCCGGCTACAGCGTCGAGCTGCGCGCCCGCATCATCGACCGCTGGCAAGAGCTGGAAGCCAAGCAGCATGCACCGCAGGCACTGACGCCTATAGAGCAGGATCTGCGCATTGTCGGCATTCTGGCCGACATACTCAATGTCGCGCCCTCCGGCAAGATCACAATGACCCGCGTGGTACTGACGCAATCGGCACCGCACCTACTGCCGGTCCTACCAGGTTATGCTGTTGACGCACCTGCTGGCGGTATTGCCGTTTCCGGCAGCAGCGAAGCCACACTATCGGCGACCGAGTTACTGAAGCGCCACGGGGTCGCATTGTCTGCTGCCAAGTTCAATACCATGCTTGAAAACGCCGGCATGCTGACGCAGTTGCAACGCCCATCCCGCAGTGGCCCGAAGGCCTTCTGGTCCATCACGGAATCCGGCCTACAGTACGGTAAGAACGTCACCAGCGCACAGAATGCGCGCGAAACGCAGCCTCATTGGTACGTCAGCAAGTTTGTCGAGCTGCAGGCATTGGCGGGGATTGAGCGATGAGCCGATACGATAAGCTCGACCTGCTGATCTTTGACAAGATCAAAGACGGCGCGACGTCGTTCCAGCGCATCGACACGCACGAAGTGCGCCGCGAGTCGATCCAGCTTGAGTATGCTACCGGCAAGCCGGCACCCCGCCATATTGACAGCCGCCTGCAAGCCATCAAACGCCGAGGTTTGATTGAGTTCAAGCGCCCGATCGGCTGGCGCGTCGTATAACACCAGCGCCATCAAAACAAAGCCCGCCCAGTGCGGGCTTTTCTCATTTCTCCCGCTTGTCAGCAATCGACCACGCCACGCCAGCCAGCGCGGCGACGCCACCAACGATGGCGTCCATCGTGGCACCATCCACGCCGTACTGCACGGCAAAGGCGCCCGCCACAGCGGTCAACAGGTGGCGCGCAAGCGCCGAGACGATAGTTGCATTCATTTCCACTCTCCGGTTTTCATCTGTTCAGCCAGGCGCTGTGCGCGCGCTGGGGTTTGTTGCGCCCATTTGCTCTTGAGCATCTGAGCAGCGGCTTCAGTGTATCGTCCTTTGCTCACAAGATCCAGCGTGGTCGCAAAGCCAAGCAGGCCGGCGGTGCCGAGCTGGAAAGCCATATTCACCAGTACAGCTTGCCGCGCATCGTCCAATCGTTTGAACCACGGCAGTACAGCCCCCAGGGCGCGCACGCGGTCGCCGATGTCGTTGCGCAGCAGGTAGTCAATCTCGTCTGGCCGCAGTCCGGCACCCGGCTTGCGTGCGTCGATCAGGCGACCCACTCCGATTGTCCAGAAGCCCAGGTGATCCCGATAAGCCGCAGGCTTGACGCCCTCGTCGCGGCGAAGCTGGGCTGTCAGTTGCTCAATCATTTCCAGGCCCTCCACCAATAAAACCACATGGCCAGCGCAATGGCGTTCATGCGTCGTCCTTTTTGCACTCGTCGGGTGCTGACTGAAGATCGCGCCAGATGGCCATTACCTTGTGGCAGATCATCAGCACAGTGTAGATAAGCGTGGCCCATAAAACCAGTTCGCTGACCTGCACACCTGAGATTGTAGCGATTGACACGCTGGCTGGAGGTAAGGCTTTTGCAACCATGGCGCCTCCTGATTCGGCGGCGGTTTGTGATGTGCTCATGTTATATCCCTTTCAGCCTCCCTGGCCTCTATTTCGTAGGAATTTTTCCAGTAGCCGTAGCGAGCCAGATATCACAGATACTTGACTGCAAACTTTAACCGACGGCCGCGCTCGATCTGCTCCAGATGCTTGCGCTCGTGGCGCAGCAGGCGCTCGTTGTACTTGTGTCCGGGAAGGACGTAGATCGTGCGCCAGAAGCTAGTCCAGCCTTTGAAGCCGGCTAGACGCATCAGGTAGGCCAGCGGGCCGGTAGCAGTACTGGTAGTCATATCAATGATTTAACCGATTCTTAATATTGACCAAGCCAGCGCGATTGACTCTGTTGGATGGCTATTGGTTATTCGTAGTTGTGCACTAGATACAGAAACAGTAATGAATTGCGCTTGAATTGATGTTACAGAGTTGACTGCGCCACCATCGGATGACAACACCCAGAACCCGCGCCACACACGACCGCCATCGGCTTGCCAAGCCGTTACCATGAATTGCCCACCTCCTGCAGATGAAAGGTCGTACACATCCTGAAATCCAGAGGCCGTAAGATTTCCTGTAGTTCCATATGCCGTTTGCATTAAACTTGATAGCAACGTATTGGAAACGCTGTTGTCAATACCGATGGTATTGTTATAACCAACATGTACTCCGGCAATTCCATCTACATTTAGCTTGAGCTTTTTAGTCTCAACATTTTTTTGGAGATAAGTGTAGTTTACAGTCGGTTCTTTAATTGAAATATGGCAGTTATTTGCCGGCGTTACGCCGGCATGGAAAGAGCAGTAATAAAAATCCATTTTGGACACGGTATCGTCCAAATAGATCATGGTATCGGCAGCAGATGTGCCATTGTTTGTGAAAAAGCAGTTATTGAATGTAATGCGACCATTGCGCAAGAACACTGCTTTACTGCCGTAGCCTTCAAACCAGCAACGCTCAACAGAAACAGTGCCGTCACCTGCTATCTCTCCGGGGGTGTCAACATGCAGTGCAATAGTGCTGCCGCCTTGGAAGTTAACATCACGGATCGACAAAACACCGCCAGACGCACCAGAACCAACTTCGTTGTTTCTAATCCAAACTGATTTATCCGAACAATTTATAAAGTAAGCATTTCTGATAACACACAGGTTAGGGCGAATCTGGTTAGCAGACTGCTCAATGATAATTCCATAGTTGCAGGTATCAATTGCTTGCTGCCCAAGGTCAATGTCGTAGGCTTCTGCACCAGAGATACGGATACCAACATCAAAGTTATAGATGTTGCAGTTGTAGACAGTGCCGTTGGTCATTGTTTCTAGGTAAATTGCCGTGCCTTGTTTTGTGCCCGCCCCACGGAATGTTAGATTTCTGATCTGCGAAGGCGTCGTCATGAGAGGCAAGCCTGGGTCAATGGGGCGCAGGTAAATAGCTTTACCGACGCCTGTGTAGTAAATACATGCCTGACCCTGACCATCCAGAACACAAGTGGCGTAACTTCCAGTATTCGTGGTGAGTGTTCCAGACGTTTTATACACGCCAGGAGGGAATACGACCTTTACCATTACCGCAGGGAATGTTCCACCGGAGGAGTTAACTACTCGAACGTATTTTGACAGCGCGTAATCAATTGCTGCCTGAATTCCAGTTGTGTCATCGTGAACACCGTCACCTTGCACAGGTAAGCCATCTGCGCACTTAAAATCCTTGACGCTAACCAACTCCCGAAGTTTGCTCTGCACTGTGGTGTCGACTGCGCCGGTGCCTGCTGGGGTGTAGTTCAGATACTGCGCATCCGTCACCTGAATAGCCCGGAACTTCGCTGTCTCAAAAGTCCCGCCAGTCGTGAAAGGCAGAGCCGACGATTTCGGCGCATACACCACGCCGTTGTATTCAACCGTCTGGCTGGTGGTGGTTAGCGAGATGCCATCTGCATAACCCACCGGAACCTCATATCCAATTGAGTTCAGCACATTGTCGGCAGACGCATCGATGCCAGCCAGTGTGCGGCGGTTTACGCCGAGGCGGTCGGTGTAATACTGCCCGGTGCCGCTGACAACCTCGTCCAGCTTCTCAACGTTGAATAGCAAGTCGTTCGGGTTGTTGCTCGGAACGGCGTTATTGGTCGGTGTCGTCATGCGTCAGTCTGCCTCGTAAATGCGGGAATCGTATTGCGCCAATGATAGGGAGTACGTCCCATCGCCTGCGGGTCTGATCTCTGCTACCGTGTACAGCCCGGCAGCCTCCGTCTCGCCCTGGGTCAAGCCTACCGAGAAAGCGTAGCGGCTGCCAAGCTGGCGCGTGACGCCATCAGCCAGGTATAGGCCAGCCGGGACGCTGGAAAGCTGCACAGCACCGCCCGCAGCCGGATAGCACACGACGGGAGATCCAAGCAAAGCGCCATCGGTGCCGGTGAACAGGATGCGGCCAGATGTCTCAGCGCCCCATTGCAGCGGCTCGCTGGTAGTGATCAAGTCGCCAGCGATCGACAGCACCTCCCCGGCCTGCAATCCATCGTCGCCCGCAAAGTCGTTCGGATCAATCCAGCGCACCAGCGCCCCGATGCCAAGCGATCCGGCATCCGATAGCGCCGTATCCTGCACGCTGACGCGACGGTATATCAGCTTGCGCGCCTCAAGATGCGCCCTGTTCTCGGCCTGCGAAGTCGTGGCGCAGCCGGTCAGTTTGATTTTGAACGGATTCGCAACAGCGCCAGCGACGGGAGCACCAGTGCTGATGTTCAGCCTGATATACGCCTTCTTAGCCTGCGTCGCCTCATCCACATACTCGACCTCTACGCCGTCATAGCTGGCTGGCAAATGGGCCGAATAGGCAATCGCCGAGTCACCGCCAGCGGCCAAGTTGCGGTAATCCAGCTGCATCTCTGGATAGTCGCGCGCCTGGTCGCGTGTGACAGTCCATCGTGTGCCGTCGCGCCATAGTTGGCACCGCGCAACGTTAGCGACGGCCTGCAGCCGCTCGCCTAGGCTCATGTCGGCGTCGTCCATCGATCCATCAAAGCGAAGCAGCGGCGAATCCTCGCCGAACTCGGTGTTGATCGCCGCTAGTGTGGTGGTGTCCAGCTCGGCAATGTCGCCACCTGACAGCTTCCAGATGTGCGACATGATGCGCGCAAAGTTGCGCGACGCTCCAGCCGCAAGCGTCCCAGCTAGCGTGCTGACGTGACGTTGCCATATCAGATTGAACTTGCGGTCCGAGAAACCAGTCGCCTCCTCGGTGGCCTTGGTCGTCACGCGAATAACGGTCACGCCAGGCAACACTTTGCTGGCGTAGTAGCGCACCGCGTAGACCTCTTCCAGCTTGGCTACGTCTGCACTGCCATCGCCATTCACGGCATTGGCGCGCTCGAATTGAATGCGGTAGCGTCCACTCCCGGCGCTCGGCGTGACGTTCTTGGTGTAATACCGCTGGTCATAGGTGTCCGCCGTGTAAACGTCTGCCTGGGTCTGCCTGGTGCCTGAAATCTCAATCCCGCCCGAGTCAACCTGCCACCATGTAGCCAGAATATTGACCGTTCCTTTTAGTCCGCGCAGGAAAACCGTATTCCAGCGCAACCGGTCGCAGTCAATCGGCAACGTGAATGGGCCAATGGTTGTTGTCACGCTGCCGTTCGGCGTGATGATGAAAGTGGTGTCTCCGCCTTCGGTGGCCGCCCATGCGGTGCTGGAGAACACAAAGACCGCATCGGCACCAACGATAGACCACGATAGCACGGTGCATGTCTCATTGAATGTGCCTGTTCCTCCACCCCTGGCGAACGTCACCGATGCTGTACCAGTGGGCGATAGCGATTTCAGATCATCCAGATCCGCGCCATCGGGTACGGTCGCCGTGAATTGCGTAGCAGAAGCGGTAGCGGAATATGATCCAGCCTTCACGAGCTGGGCGAACGGCTCGAAAGGAGTTACCTCCTGGCCGTTCACTTCGTCGCTGGCGAACGTCTCAAAAACCCCGCTGATCGTGGTGTCGCGCAGCTCCTGAAATCCAGAGCCAACAGCACTCGGATCGAAAACCTCGTAACTCGCCCCTTCAATGTCGGTGATCGGCGTGTCGGCATATTTCACATCGCTGATCGTGCCAATGCCGCGCGAGACGCACAGCCACTCCGTGACGTATTTGATGTGGTCGATGTACTCGACAGTGGAAGGTTGGATTAGGTCTGGCCATACCCGACGACGGCCATACACATCAGGGATGCCCTGGTAGGCACGCGCGACGTTGGTCTGTTGCGTCAGCTTGTTGTTGGGGCTATCTTTGGCTGTCGCTGTCGATCCGAAGTCAG
>JACCDQ010413857.1_pt1 | contig 23154 bp, 11 predicted proteins | sample 7446031 | NCBI WGS metagenome assembly JACCDQ01 (sample SAMN15323442, study PRJNA562643) | freshwater metagenome | isolation source: river surface water | place: USA:Blue River Watershed | collected 2017-08-17 | reverse complement strand
TTTTTTTCTTGCAAATACAAAAAACAGCTGTATATTTGCACTCGCAATAAGGGAATGAAAATTTACAAATTGCAATCGGGCGATTAGCTCAGCTGGTTCAGAGCACCTCGTTTACACCGAGGGGGTCGGGGGTTCGAACCCCTCATCGCCCACCATAAGGGATTTAACTACTTTTTTAGTTAAATCCCTTTTATTTTTCGCTCGTAAACCCCTGTTAATACTAGCAATTTCATTTAAGATAGGATTTAATTTTGTGGTTCGAAGATTTTTATTTTCAAAATGCATTTCTTTTTCAAATATCGAACCAATTATCTTCCTTTTGTGTTCTAAATTAGCCTTATTGTACTGACTATCAATACCTACGAATTTTTCTGTTGCTGTTTTATACAATTCCACAAGCTTTTTGCTGTCCTCAGAAGTAGCTTCCTTAGATTTGAGTTCAGCTCGTAAATTTTCATACCGTTGTTTAGCCGATTCGTATCCCGCTTTGTCCATATCTCCATCAATATACAAGTCCTGTAGCTTAATTAATTTATCATCGATAGAACTTAAATTTTCATAGTGTTTTGGACCTAATGCTTTTTGCTTGGTCACTTCTGTAAGTTTCTCTTTGATGATTTCAAAATACAATTCTTGAAACTGTTTGTCAAAAGAAATGTCAGCTAAAAAATCATTTACTTTATCATGCACTTCGTCTGAAGTGTATCTTCCCCTACAAGGACTCACGCAATGGTAGTAGTTATAATATTGTGTTCTTCCTTTAGAAGCACTCGCTGTCATTTGTTTACTACAAATAGGGCATACTAAAAATCCCTTCAAAGGAAATTTTTCATTGTATGTTTTTGGAACTTTTTTATTCCCATTCTTTCGGTTGTACATTACTTGTTGGACTTTATCAAATAATGCTTTGGTTATGATAGGTTCGTGAATACCCTCTACAATAGTTTCTTTCTCGTCTTTGTAGGCCTTTATAAATACTCCCCCATAATACAAATGATTGTCTAAATTTCGAGCAAATACAGTTTTACTCGAATTAAAACCTTTGGCTTTCAGTTTATAGAGTACTTCATTACGCTGGTAATTTCCTGTAGCCATCAGCTCAAAAGCTTCTTGCATGTACTTCGCATCATCATTGGGAATCAATAACGGCTTTTTAGCGGCATCTCTTCCATTATCATATCCTTTGGGAGCATTGCCTACATATCGACCTTCTTTGAACGCTCTTCGCATTCCTGAGATGACATTCAATGAACGACGATGGTTTTCCACTTCAGGCATGGAAAGATACACAGCCAGCATCAATCCTTGCTCTGGAATAGTTAAATCTAAGGGTTGTTCAATAGCATTCACCTGAATAGCTAATTCATTGAACACACCAATCATTTGATACGACTCAGCTGTATTTCTCGAGAATCTATCCCATTTAATGAAAATCATCTGGTGAATATCCTTTTTGTTTTTCTTGCAGTAGTCTAATAATTTCTTAAACTCAGGTCGCTTGAAGGTTTTAGCAGAGTAATCTTCTCTGAAGATATGCAACACGTTGAAATTATTGTTTTGGCAATAATTAAGTAGCTTTTGCTCTTGGTCTCTGAGCGAATAGCCTCTTCCTGCTTGCTCATCGGTTGAAACTCTAACGTAAAGAATAACATTTTTCATTGTTGGCTTGCTGTTTTAAGATAGTGAATAGTAGAACTTACCAGCATTTCTGCCAGTGCGAGTACTTCTTTAATTTGATGGTCAGTTAATTTTTTGTTTCTGTTTTTGTTGATAATTTGTTTGGCTTTTTCTAAATCCATTTTGACTCTCAGACAAAAAGAAGTAGAACATACTTGTTTTTGTTATCAGTCGATTAGGTGCTAAGGAACTCTTAGGACTCATTATTTAATTCTTATCTCTTTGTGTGTTTTTAATCACTACATGTTTGTCATTACGGTAGGTTACTTCTACCTTTTCGTATTGTTTTAAACCCAATATTTTTCTAATTTCTTTTGCAGTATCTCCCTTTACATCAATTTCCTTAGTGATATCAAAAATAATGTTATCTGAATCGTATTTGATAATACTGATTTTTTTACATCGATCATCATTTAATGCTTTGAGTAATTTTTTTTCATGCGAATTGAATAATCCAAAGGCAATACAATATTTATCAAAATTTTGGTCTTCAAATAATCTAGAAACTAAAGGAAGAATTGGAATATTTATTAATGTATCTTTTGAAAAATGGGTAGCATATAGTTTATATAAATCTTCTTTTTCTTTCGCTGTTGCTTTATTATTATTAGCTACAATTAGAAAATCTAATTCTGAAGTATTCGTTTCTTTAATTATTACTAAAGAAACTGCCTTATGTAAAAGCAATACATTAGTAAGCAAAATACCAATGTAATTAAAAGCAACCATTGCTCCACTTTCTTTAGCCATTGCGAATATGGCATCAATACTTTTATCAGCCAGTTCTTTATGAAATGCTTCATGATATTCTTCTGGAACCCTACTTAACATAAACGACATGAAATCTTCTTTTGTAAACTGAGTTACTTTATCATTATCTTTCTTTACAGGAGTAAACATAAATTGTTTAAGCTCATAAATTGTTTTCAAATCAATGCTCAATCTTCTAAGTTCTTTAATTATAAGAATCCAAAGCGCATCAAAAACATTTAAGAAAACCTTTTTTTTCTGCAAATCATCATCATTTACCCTCTCAGAATACTGTTCCTCATTCAACAGCCCTTCAACCTTCCAATTAAAATAGGCCCTAGAACTAACATCTAAGGGTTTTAAAGGAATTTTTTTCTCCATTAGCAATGGGTAATAATTTAATATTGAAATCATAATTGATTGTTTCTGTTACGCAAATGTAATCAAATAGATATAAAAATAAAATGAAAAATAAAGAAAATATAAAAATTAGCTATAATCCATCAAAAAATGGATTTACATTACTATATCTCTCAAAAAAAAGCGAAACAAATAAGTAGGCATTGAACACATCAAATCGTATAAATATGTTCTAAAGCAAAAACAAGTAGAAACTTTTAGAAAAACAGAAAGAAAGAAAGAAAGAAAGAAAGAAAAAGTTAAAAAAAATGGCGGTTTGTTGTAAATGTATTTTACTTAATTGTTGCCCCCAACAATAAAACAAACCGCCTAAAGATCCCAAATCTTGAATACAAATATAATAACAAACTTTGTCTTTATAATTACAAACAATATTTAAAAAAAAGATAAATAGTTTCTACAAAACAAATTCCAATGTTTTGTTCCAAATCAAAAATGCTACTGCATATAATTAATTACTATTGTATTAATAAATAGATCAACATCATAAAAAATAGAAAGGATTGAAAAACAAATTATTAAAGAAAAACAGCTTTTTGAATAGTATTAGTTAGTATTGAATTAATAGATAATTTCAAAAATTCAACTGATTAAAAAAATAGAGCAATATATACTATAACTAATTAAACAAATAAAAGAACACACTATGTTATTTACATTTCAGTACAATAAAGCACTAATTGATTAAAATGTTTAATAAACAAACCTAATATAGTATTATAAAAAAACTACCAATTCCTAAACAAATAGTTAAATAGAAAAGCAATTTATCATAGCTTCATTACTTATTGATTCTTATATAAATCAAATAGAAAAGGAAATAAAAAATAGAACAGAGTAAGATACACAAAATTAAAAAGTAAATCTATTAGAAACCTAATAGAAAAACTCCCATTAACTAGTAACTTTTTTTTAATAAAAATGGTATTTATCATAGAGTATGATAGGGTTCAAAAAAAACTAACAATTCCTAAACAAATAGCTAAAGAAAAAAGCAATTTATAATAGCCAAATCAATTATTGATTCCTATATAAATCCAATACAAAAGGAAATAAAAAATGGAACAGATTAAGACACACAAAATTAAAAAGCAAATCTAATTGAAACCTAATAGAAAAACTCCCATTAACCATATACTTTTTATACTAAAAAATAGTAGTTGTAATAGATGTATATTATGGTACAAAAAAACTAACAACTCCTAAACAAATAGCTAAAGAAAAATACTGACTTAATCTATTGTACTTTCACTCTTCAAATGCAGTTTATTCAGACATTGGATGAACAAAATTGAGTTTACAAATGCTAAAAAAATGATCAATCGTAAAAAAATTACTGACTATTTAAAGAATTTAAATCTGTGAAGGTAGATTCAAAAATAAAAAAAATATCCTATCTAATTAAAATTATTATAAAAAATAATAAATAGTAAAAAGAATACTATTTATAATTGTTAAAAAAAATAGTTAGGAAAAACAATACCGTTAAACTTGCAGTTGAATCATTAAATTTATCCCAAAATCTTAGCAATCGATTGCTGTAAGTCTGTAGAGTATTTTAACTTAGTGGACAAGTCAACCAAAGGGAAACGACTTATATTTTGCATTGACTTAAGTATTCTTTTACTCTCAGAGGCAACAATTACAGTTTGGGCTACATCGAAAAGTTTTATTAACTGAATCACATCTCGGGTATCATAAAGTACCACAAAAAAAATCTGGGTATTTAAAACTTCCTTTTCAGTATGTTTTAAAACAGAATTACATACCGAGATGGAAAATTTATTTTTTCTAAAACCATGAAACAAAAAATCATACTTGGCTTTTTTATCAACTATAAGAATCTTGGAACGTTTGGAATTAATCATAATGGGGCAAAAAATTAAATAATTAAATTGGAGGTACACCAAAAGTTTCTTTTTCTAGATATGTAGAGCCATTAAGATGTTTTTCGATAATTTCATCATCCATTAACCTACTGGAAATGCGTAAAGAGCTACTTGCTCCATAAACTTTAACCAAAAAAAACTGCTTCGAAATATCAAAATCGATAATCACATAACCCGCTGAAACCACATTAGTTATTATCTTACTATGCGAAATACTCATACAAAATAGAATTGGTAGGCTGGAATCGTTAATAACGTACTTTAATAATTTCATTGTTACAGAGAAAATTAAAATAAAAGTTGCCACAGAATAATTAGTCCAAAAAATCCAATTATTCTGCTTAAGGCAACCTAAGAATAGCGTACTTTAGTCACAAAAAAAAGGTATGTTATTTTGTGAACTAAAAATACCCCCACAGTACTACCCCTTACAGTACACACTATTCTTAAAAAACACAACATTAAAAACCTAAAACTTAAACTGAAAAAATAATTCATTTGAATTACCCGCACTAGCTAGTTGTGCAGTTCCTATTTCATAACCATACCCTATACTAAAGCGATCGCTAATTTTGACCATGGCTTTAGCAGCAAAAATACTGGTTGAACTTATAGCTGTACGATATAACACACCTAATTCAAACATTTTGTTGTAATCTACCATTGCATTCAAATCGGCTGAAAAAGGCGCACCTTTTACATAACGCAACAAAATAGAAGGTTTAAAAGTAAATTCTTGAGCATCATCAAGACTAAAATTATAACCACTACCCAAATAAAAATGAGGAGTGTCGGAAAACAAAGCGGCTTGTCCCTCTTGATTTCTCGCGCGTGTCGTATTTAGTAAACGTGGCACAGACAAAGAAACATAAAAGTCTTCACGAGTATACACCATACCCAAACCAAAATTAGGATTAAAAGTGCTCAAGGAATATAAATTAGGGTCAGCACTCACATTATAGGTTTCTAAACCAGCAAGATTGACACTATAATTAATCCCTCCAGCTTTAATACCAAAATGAAGTTGAGAATCACTACCCAAATCTAACTTATAAGCAAAATCAACACCAACAAAAGTTTCTTGTTCAATAAAGGTTTTATCATTAACCACTGACAAGCCCATACTTAAATTGTTGCCCACCGAAGATCCAAAGGAAAATACTTGCGTTTCAGGAGCATACGCTACACCAGACCACTGCTTGCGCAAAGAAGACCTAACAAAAGCTTGTTCACTAACACTTACAAAAGCTGGATTAATAATATTCATATGATCTGAAGCAAAAACCAATCCTACTTCTTGTTGCGCATATAAACCACTTGCAATTCCTAAAAACACACTAAGGTATAAGTATGTAAATCTATTTTTCATTATTATTAATTTAAGTATTATTTTCTGATGTACAACCAACCTTCTTTATCAATAGTTCCATCGGTACCAAAATCTATTTGGTAATAATAAGATCCCGATTGAGGCAATGCATTACTATTATTTCTAAAATGACCATCCCAGTCATTTTGATAGTCCTTAGCTGAGAATACCAAATGCCCCCATCTGTTATACACCCGTACTGTAGAATTAGGGTACTTGTCCAACTCGTATATTACCCAAGTGTCATTGATACCATCACCATCAGGTGTAAAGGCCTCAGCTACTTGAATTGTAATTGGATTATCATAATTTACTGTAACTAAGATACTAGATAAACCAGCCGACGTAGTAGCTATAGCAGTAACAAAACCTTTGTTGACTTGTGGTTTAGCTGAAATTACAGGTCCAAATACGCCAGTAGCAGACGCAACTACAGTAATAGTTGACCCATCAGGAAATGTTATCAAAACGGAACTATTTTTCTCTGCCGTTCCTGAAACAGATAGTAAACCATTAGCACTTTGTAATACTTCGAAAACAGGGGCTACTACAACTGAAACAACGGCTGTATTCACTGCATTTACCATCGCTTGAACCTCAGCAGCCGTTGCTGGAGTTGAAAACAAGCCTGGATTAGCATCTATGTATTTTTGATAAGCTACTTCATTTGCAATTATAGCTCCCACAATAGCTGGTGTAATCGTATTGATTTGAGCCACAGTAACTACTGATGGTACTACGTTTGGACTATCACCTTCATTACCTATTTGAGCTAATACTGTTTGTGAAGCATTGACTGCATTTACCATCGCTTGAACCTCAGCAGCCGTTGCTGGAGTTGAAAACAAGCCTGGATTAGCATCTATGTATTTTTGATAAGCTACTTCGTTTGCAATTATAGCTCCCACAATAGCTGGTGTAATCGTATTGATTTGAGCCACAGTAACTACTGATGGTACTATGTTTGGACTATCACCTTCATTACCTATTTGAGACAAAACAGTTGAAACAAGTCCAATACCAATAGCTTGAATACCAGAAATCATAGTCCCTTCGAGCGTATTCCCTTCACTAATTCCAGTTGCACCACTGTTTCCTAATACTACCCAAGAACTACCATTCCAACCAATTAATCGGACATCAGTAGATATAAATGGAGAAGATAAACCAGGAATAGTAACTTTAATTTCTAAACCGTCTCCACTACCAGATACCGGAACCCAATCCCATTGCCCCTCGGAACTAACTTCTATAATTTCAGCCGCTTTTGATGAAGTTAAATTAAAAGTTCCAGAATTAGAAGGATCAGGAGTTGTATTGGGATTGCCAGGAAGCCAAGCTACAGCATACTCATCACTAATCGAGTTTGGTGCCGACATAGACAAGGTACGTAATTTAGTACCGCTTCCTACAGGAAAATTAAATGCTGTATTTCCTATTTTTTTTACATAACCATTGATGTGATGTGTATCATCAAAACCAGAGTAATGATTATTTGGCGGAACACCCGAACCAGCCAACCAAGTAAAATACCCCGGAGTAGCTGATTTGTCAGTTGACCATGAAGAACTAGTTTGAAAATTAATTTCGCTAAGTATAGTCATTTCAGTATTGGGACCCACGTAGTTGCCTGAAACAGTAGCTTGCTGCGAAATAACATCTTGGGGAATGAACCACAATAGCGCAATAAAAAATAAATACCATTTAATTGATGTAGTTGTAATCATATCTATAGTTATATATATAGGTTTTAATGTAAAGTGGTAAAAAGTATCATATTCTAAAATACATTGTTCATCTGCAAGCAAAATAAGTATTTAAAAAATCTTAAAGACTATCGATTAGATACCTCAAATATCAAAAAAGAACATATTCTTAACTCATATAAAATTATATCTCAAATTAATAGTATAAGAGCCTTCGCTATTCCTTACTCAAATCTTGAATCAATTAATTGTTATAAAACGATAATGTTTGATACGTAAAAATCTAAATTAATATTAAAAACCATATTGTTTTAAATTTAAAAACCATGATTACATTTTAAATTGAAATACTTTCGTAACTATTTTAAACTCTCCACACTACTGTACTTCCCCACAATCTTTCGCTCCTTGTCTAACTTAAAAAAAGTTGGTGTTGCAGCCACAAAATAATCGGATACTATTTTTCCACCCCATTTTTGTAAATCGGAATTATGGAGCATATTTGGGAAAAGTTTCGTTGCTTCTACAAAAGCATTATAATCTTCATCTAGGCTAATGGCTAAAACCAAGGTATTTGGGTTTGTTTTTGCCCATTCTTGCAGCTTGGGCATTTCTTCCATGCAATGCGGACACCAACTTGCCCAGAAAACCACGATAACTTCTTCTTGCGGATAATCTTGTAAGGTTTTGGTTGTACCCTCATTGTCAGACAATACTATCTCTGGTGCTAGGTTACCTATTTTTAGTGCTTCATAGCCTTTTAGTCTTTTTTGTAGTTCGGTATCGTCTGTGGTGCATTGTGCAGCAGCAGCATAGTTTTGATCGATGTATTGCAAAAGGATTTCGTTGCCCAACTCTTTAAAGCCCAATTGCAGGTATTTAATAGCAAACTCTTTGGTCTTTTCATTCCCTTCAAATTGCTTGATGATGGTATCCACACATTTTTTAAACCCTGCGGTCATTTCTTCTTCAGAAAAACCAATATCTGGATTCATATAGTATTTGATATATGCCAAAACCGCTTCTGAATATAAAGGAGTATTTAACAGTACTTCTTCTTGCGTAGGCTTGCCTTGCCAAAAGTTTTCAAACTTGTAATATTCTTGTAAACGCCAATTTTCGTTAGGATTTGTAAAATAATTGGCAGTATAAGTAGACATTTGCTTAGCGAAATAATGTGGTGTAGTTTTTATAAAATTACTTCTATAATCTTGGTATTTCTTAATTTTGATACCTCGTTCATTTAATGCCTTTTGGTAAAAAGGGTCTTTCTTATTTGGATACATACTCAAAAAACCATCTAACACTTCTATCTCTGCATACATTGTTTTGCGTTGTTCCTCAAAAGCTTGCCAAGCTATATTTTCAATTGATTTTGAATAGACCGGAAATCGTTTACCAGCTTCTCGGCTTACATCAAGGGTAAAATGCACCTCTTTTTCTTTACCGTTTAATATCACATCTACATAATCGCCTGTAGTCTGGCTATATTGAAAGCGATATACCCCAGGTGGTATAGCTAGAGGGGCAGCAATATTAAAATTACCTGTTTCTTTATCTATAGCTATAGCGGCTATGGCTTTATTACCAATGCCAAATTGCTGCACTACAATTTTTGCAAATTGAGTATTGTTTTGAAATTGACCTGAAATACGTATGCTGTCCTGTGAAAAAGAATTAAAGAAAAATAGAAGAAAAAAGCTACTAATTTTTATTCTTTTTATAATTAATTTAATGCTAATATTCATTTATTTCTGTTTTTATTGTTATAACTACAAATTACGAAGTTATTATTTGATAATATATATCTTAATCATTTATTCAACATTTATTTTACAAATCTACCAAACTTATATTAACTACTTTTATAAATGATTCAAGTTTCTGTTCATAAATTAAATACGATAAAAAATAATTTTATTGAACTTTTTACTAATTTTTAATTTTTAACTAAAACCCTAATTCAAAACAAGCGGATTGTCTTTTATCAAGTTTATTTCTATCGGTATCAGAAATATTTTGACCAAAAAACACAATATTTGCTAATGTTGAATAATTGCTTCCACTTGCTCTAATATCTCTTATTGAAAAAGATGCATTGATGTTATTATTTACATTTCCTATTAAAGATTTATACTCACGTATATTAGGTCCATAATTATCAGCTACATTCGTTTTATTGTCACCATTTATAAATAGTGTTGCTGTTTCATACCAAAGCCCATTCCACATTAATCTATTAGCTAATGAACTTTGCCAATCGTGATTTAAACCTCCCCCTCCAAAGCCTGATGTATAGGAATGCACTATTAAAGAACCAAAATTCAACCATGTAGTGTCAGTACCACCAGAGTTTGCATCTCCCATACTAAAAATTGTATGCAAAGCCCTCACATTTGTCAAAGCAGGTACCAAAATTCTATCAGAACTATGAAAACGTAAAGTAGGCTGACCTTGATGCCTACAAATAACACCATTATTTACTAGCATTGGTTGGTCTGCGGCCACTGTCATTGTTGCATGCCTAGCATTAGAACTTTGGTCATACCAAGTAGTAACAAAACCATTTCCAGACCCTACAAAAGCAAATAAAGCAGCTTCGTCTAATTCACCATTAGGTAAAAAGCCAATATCTTTTGTAGTATTGTCATTTCTACGAATAGTTACTACGGGACCTGAATAACTGCTTAATAACTTTCTTAATCCAAAAGCAGCCCTCGGTGTAGGTAAATCATTCAAAATCTGAGTGTGTGCATAAATACTATTACTTGCTAACGAAGGTAAACTTGTAGTTGTAGCAGTATGTGCTACTACCCTAAATGTGTATTTTTTTTCATTAGATAAACCCGTTATTGTTAAAGGCGAAGCAGTTCCAGTAACCTGAATGTTGTCTGGAAATGATGTAACAGTATATCCTGTTATAGTTTGGTTATTGGTAAAGCCGGGGGCTGTAAAACTTACCACTGCACTACCTTCTGCTACTCCTTTGGTGGCAATTACTTGTGTAGGAGCCCCTATTTGACCTAATATAATTGAATTTGTAATAACTGTAGGCGAACTATCATCACAAAAGTTAACGGCTTTTACCTCAAAAGAGTATGAAACTCCTTGCGTTAATCCAGAAACAATTATTGGACTTGAAGATCCAATTGCCTTTATATTCCCTGGAATACTAGTTACCTCATAATAATTTATAACTCTGCTACCTGAACTAGATGATGGAGTAAATGTAATAGCTACTTGGTTTGATGATGCGCTATTTGCAAAAACCTGAGTTGGTACCGATGGTGGTACAGCACCAGCTAAACAAGGTTGAGTAATAGAATAATAAACGGATTGGTTGTTTTCCATTTGGTCTACTGCTGCTAGTGAAACAAAGCTGTTAAATTCTATATGCTCTCCCATATGTCCATTAAACCCACCACCTATCGTTAAATGATCATTAGTAAAATTAGATGTAATTGCACTACTTGTGGTACCAGAATTATTTCCATTTCTTCTAATGTGTCTTCGAGTATCAGTAATAGAATTACGGCTCGTAATTATTCTAAACACCCCATCAGTACCATAATCTATAAAAGCAGATTCTGCAACAGAACTATTATTTACTCTAAACATATAATTAGCAAATTCTCTGCTTATCCTAATATGTGCATTTCCAATGCCGTTTCCATGTTGTATAAGAGTTGCATAATATGGTGCGTATGCAGTTGTAAGTGTGGTTAGCTCATTTGAATTGGCAAGAACATTTTGGGTAGTTCGTAAAAAAATTGATGAACCTGTGAATTGAAGAGCAGGCTTACCTAATACCGTTTCTATACTTAATCCATTATAAATTAACGGCTGGGAGGCAGGTGTTGTATTTACGGCATCTCTTCCGTTACCACTTTGGTCATACCATCGGGTAACATAACCCTTTGATGCTCCACAAAAATTGCTTATCAAACCAGTATTCAAATTACCCAAATTATCAAAACCTACCTGAATGGTTTGGTTGTCACTCTCTCTTCTAATTTCTATTGCTGGGCCAGCATAGGCGGTACGTAGTTTTCGTAAACTATAGGCTACTGCAGCAGAAGCGCTTACATTATCCAGCATCAATGTAGTGGAAGCAATGGCAGTTATTGCAGTTATTGCATTGGTAAGAGCAGGAAGACTGCTTCCATTCGCATTATTTGCTCTAATGGTAAAGGTGTATGTGGTGTTTAGCGCCAAACCAGTAACAGTAGCAGGTGATTGCGTAGTTGTAACAGTAGCACCGCCGGGACTTGTTGTGATGGTATAGTTTACTATCGGTGTTCCGCCAGTATGTGTGGGAGATGTAAAAAACACTTCGGCTGTTCCTGCTGCTGGCCCTTGAAAAGCATAAGCATTGGAAGGAGAATCAGGCAATCCTATGATTACTGGGTTACTGCTTGCACTTTCAGAAACACCCGCACTATTTGTAGCTGTAACCAAAAAAACATAAGATACCCCCACTTGTAACCCTGAAAAAGTAGCAGAGGTATTGCTTGTACGTTGGGTTATATTGCCTGGTATTCCTACAATAGTGTAAGAAGTAATCGGACTACCTCCATTTGTGGCCGGAGCAGCATATGTAATAGTAACATTTGTTCCATTTGGAGTGGCTACCACCTTTTGCGGAACGGATGGTGGTGTTACAACCGAATTTTGCCAATGAGAACCATTATTGTAATAGTATCCTTTGCTTGGGCAATCAAAACAGTACACCATTAAACCAAGTGCAGGACTTTTAATGGCCTCCATTTGTGATTTACCTAATCTTGGCGGCAAAAACCCTTTAGAAGTTGATGTTATATCCATAATAGATGATGGATGTGGTGTATTTGTGTTAATTCCAACTCCTAAATTTGTGGTTATATTAGAATTGTTATTAACTGGAAAAGCTATTACAGTATTAAAAGCCTTTTGCCAAGATTTACCATTGTAAAAATAAACACCCTTATTTGTACTTGTTTTTAAATATACCATTAAACCTTCTGTTGGATTTGCAACTGCTTCTAAATCCAAAATACGGGGTAATAGTAAACCCCTAGCATTAGAATCTATTTCTAATGCTGCTGAAGAATTAGTAGTTAATACTCCAATGCCTACTCCAGATTTGTCTGTATTAACTTGTGCATTAATCGCACTAAGTAACACTCCCTCTTCTTGTTTTCGCCAATTTAAGCCATCGCTTATGTAAAAACTCTTTGGGGTACAATCAGAACAAAAAGCGAGCAAACCCTCTGCTGGAGAAGGCATATTTTGAATAGCAGCTAATGATAGTCTTGGGACTAAAATACCTTGTGAATTACTAAAAACATCAAGAGCGGCACTAGTTGCTGGCATATCTGTTCCAATACCTAATGAACCTCCTCTTTCACTACTTGAAGCAAAAATTTCATTATTTAATTCAAAAGCACCTAAATCTGGGGCAGCACCTTGAAATCCGTCAGTTGTACCAGTTATAACCAAGCCTGCATCAATAGCAGGACTTTCCTTTTTTAGTTTAAAGTAAGTGTGAGGTTTTAATCCAGACCCAATTAATTGAGGATTTGCCACAATACTATTATTACCATACGGAGCAATATTAAAAAATAGATTATTACTAATAACCGTATTAGAATTGGCTAATAAATCCATTCTGTTTACAGGGCTCGTTGTAATTGCTGGGTCAATGTTTGCAAATAGATTATTCTTTAATTCAAAGTTTCCATTTCGATTATTTCTCCCTAAGATTATTGAAGTTCCCTTATGGTCAATGATGGTATTATTGTTAAACTTAAAATTTAATGGTGCGATTCTCCAATTTGTTAAAACGTTCTTATCCAAATTATAAAACACATTGTGATGAACATTAATACCTTCATAGAATGGATTTGAAGATGTAAATGATTCTAAACCTGATCCCCCGGTGATATAATTATGATGAAATTCAATATTGGGTGCATCCGCTTCAACAGCAAAACCTCTTTCATCAAGTATAAATGTATTGTTATAAATATTGTATCTTGGCCCAGAATAATGAGAACCATTTGAATGAGGACCATGATCAACTAATGATAGAACATTATTTAAAGTATTATTCCTAATTATGCAATTTTTGCAATCATGACTATTTTCTAAAACGAAAGCTGGCCCTTGGAATCTATTCCAAAAACCCCAACTGTTTATAAGTATGGTGTTATCTTCTATTGTAAAATTAATAGTATACTGTTCTTCTTTCCTTAAATCTGGCCGCTGAAAAAATTGGAGTTGATCATGAATTGGCAAAGAACTCTTAATTGCATACCCTCCGATATTTTCGTCTAATATCATTTGATTTTTACTTATTACAATATTTTTACCATCAATATGAATAAGGCCTTTATCGCCTGAATATAACCCATGTGTAGAATTCTTAATAAAACATTTTGTTATTACTAAATTGTCTGAAAAAGATAACATGCACGCTGTAAAACTAAAATCTTGAATGTTTAAATCTTCTATATGTGTATTTGGACTAAATCTTCCAATAATCGCACCTAAACATTTTTTTCTTTGCCCATCAACTGAAAATCCTTTTAAAGTACTATTTCCCCCAAGCAGTCGAATTACATATTTATCATCATCATATATATAGCTTCTCTCTAGTGGTTCTGGATTTGATTTAGAAAACGGGTAGTCAAATGGATTATAATAAACATTGACTAAAATAAAAGTTTTATTACTACCACTACCAATTATACTTACCGTACTAGGAACTTTAATAACATCATCTTCAATATAAACACCTGGTGCTAAGAATATAGTTTTCTTTGAACCATCAAAGGTAGATGATATTGCTTTAGAAATAGACTTAAACGGCTGATTTTCAGTTCCATTTCCAGAATTGTCATTGCCATCAGGAGAAACATAAATATTTTGTTGTGATAATACTGGAATTACAACATTGATACTTGCTTCTGGATTTAAACAGCTGTTACTCTCTGATTTTCGTCTAGCAGTAATTGTATATGAACCAGCACCAAGCTGACTAAATATACCTTCATCTTGATAGACTCCATTATTTAGTCTATACTCAACTTTTGAATTTGATGCACCTATGGTGCCTGTAACCCTTATTTCACCATTATTTTGATTTTGACTTGCACCAATTACAGAAAATCTAAGAGTTGGTACGAGAGAACAAATACTTGGAAACATAGGTAAAGTAATATCCTGACCCCAAGAATTATTATAAGAATTGGGAATACAACGGATACTGGTATTACTATAATCTACTCTTCTTCTTGCATTAGTAGAAAAAACATACGTAACTAAATTAGAAGTAGGTAAGCCATTATTAACCAAATTATTTGGAATGTTAGGTAAACAACCCAAAGTCATGTTAAAGCTCACATCTAAGTAAGCTAAAGATGAGGGTAAGGTAGGAAGTGAAGTTAATAAGTTATTATCGGCTTTTAAAGCTCGTAAACCAGAAGGTAAAAGTGGTATTTGAGACAAGCGATTTTGTGACAATCTAATATATTCTAATTCTGTAGGTAATGAACTTAATGATGTTAACTGATTATTTGTTACAATTATAAATATTACAGTATTTGACAAAGCCGGAATAGTGGTTAATTGTTGATTACTTACATCTAATCCACGTAATTGGGGGAAAAATTGAATTCCATTAATGGTTGTAAGTTTAGGTTGAGTTGCAAAACTACTTGCCATACCTGCACTATTGCTTGTGTTACCCCAAGCCGAAAAATCAAGCATGCCGTTATACGTTGCAGCCGCGGCTGTTAAGTTATTACTGTTGCTTTCAATTAAGGTTGGATACAAATTACGAATAGCGTTGGCAAAATTGGCATCATTGATGGTTTGAGCCATTAAAAAATTACTAACAAAAAGTAAAATAATAAATAGTTTTTTTTTCATTTTTGTATTGCCTGAAATTTAATTTTTGCTTTATCTTTATTGTTGCTTGTAAGGCAAACTACTATAAACTCAGCACAGCCTTTGGCACAAAGGACTTCTTATCCAGAAAGAGAGGAAGTGATTATTAATAATTTTATAATTTAAATTGCATCCAGCTTCTTCACTTTCTTTTTATAAAAAGTTCGGCAGAATTTAAACTGCCGAACTTTCTCATTCTAGCTGTTAATTGTTATATTAATCCTTCACACAACGCACAGAAATACCACGTGGTTTTGACGTAATATCTCTTAAAACTCTCGCATCATTAGATTGAACACCTCTTCTGAATGCTTGACTAGAGTTGCCATCTGTTGAAGCCCACCACCACTGAACTGTACCTCTTTCTTGAAAAACTCCATTACTGTTTCTAAATCCAGGCAGTAAAGCACTGAATCCAGATGTATTGGTTGCCCCTGTACCTGATACTCTGAGCTTATGACTCTCGTTTTGAGTACCACCACGCCAATTAGTTCCTAATTGTTGCTCAATGCTCATGCCTTGACCGTGTTCTAGATACATCCACTCACAATCAGACGGAATATGCCAGCCTGCAGGACATACCCCTTGAGCACGCTCGTGTGTAGCACCGTTCATTGCTGCAGACCATTGAAAAAGCAAGCCTTCTCCAGCAGCTGGAACTGTTGTTCGCCATCCAGCAGAACCTGAAGTTGTTGTAGTGTTATAAAATCCCCAATAGCCATTATCTGGAGGGGATACATTTACCCACACATTACAACCTGTATTGATAGCACTACCACAAGGTGTAGTAGCTGGTTCCCTAAGGTTTTCAGCCATCCAACATTGCCCGTTAATTAAAACAAGGTTATATGTATTACTTCCTACAGTTAAGGTACTCGGACAAGTGGATGAAGTATGTGAAGCACTTATTGCTTTGTTAAGGCAAAGTGTGTTTGTATTAAACGTTTGGTTAAAAGTACCCCCATTGCTGTAGGTTGCAAAAGAAGCACCATTCTGAGTATTTTGTACAACTACGTTTTGGGTTTGAGAACTGGCTCCAACACCAGTAATGGTAATGTTATCCCCACTTGCGTTAAACGTATTCAGTGTGCCATTTGCGGTTAACCGTATAAGCTGCACAGTTGCAGATGTTGCATTAAACATTCGATAGAATGAATAACCATTAGGTGCATTCGAAGAAAAAGTAATTACCCCAGGTGTTGTAACAGCTATTTCTACATCAATAAATGCATTACTAGTTAATTGTCCTTGCGAAAAGTTTAAACTTTGAATAGTATTATTTCCAGTAAATGTGAATGTTGCTTTTTGAGGCACAACCCCTGACGCATCTGCCCAATCGGTACCATCAAAAATTCGAAGCCCTTTAGGGGTACAATTGGTACAATAAGCAATTAACCCTTCAGCAGGATTAGCAATAGTTCCAATTTGTTCAAAGGTCATTCGAGGAGGCAAAAAGCCTTTATTGGTACTGTTTACTTCAAATTGAGCTGAACTGTGGGGTGTAGTAACATTTACTCCCACATTTTGATTATTACCATTCATTGCCATTACGGGTGGCATGTCTAAAGCACTATTTGTAGGCGAAGAATTATTTACTATTCTAAAATAAATATCAGCTGTTGGAATACTACCTGTAATAGTTTGCCCAATTCTTGTTTCAATACTCCCTAAAATACGAGAATAATTAACTCCGGCTACGTTATAGTTAGCTAGAGATTCTATACCCCCAACAATACCCCCAACAATTGGATTTGTAAACACAAAGGGGGATTGCGCACCGTTTGTATAGTTTCTTGAAAATCTAAATGAAACGGGTGCATTCACTGAATTTATACTCAATCGCGACCATCCTCCCAGAGCAGTTCCAGTTCTAGAACCCCAAAATTCATGGTTTGAAACTCTATTTGAATTATCTGTATAAACTCTCAAAGCACCTTCGTTTGTACGCTGCATAATGGTATCGTTAGCAAGTAACATAACATTCGACTTATTCAAAAGTAAGGAAGGTCGCGCAACATTAATCCATTCAGCAGACTCATTTGTATTAATTAACCGGGCCCAAGTTGTACCATTGTAATAATAAAACCCAGCTATACCGTCCGTTTGATACACTATCAATCCGTTGGCTGGAGAGCTAATAGCAGTGCGTTGTGCAGCAGTCATACGAGGAGTGAGAAGTCCTTTTGTATTACTGCTCACATCTAGTATTGAAGAGTCTTCAGGTTGGTTAGTACCTACACCAACTTGGGAATGCAATTGATAGGTAATTCCTACACATAGCATTAAAATCAATACGATTTTTTTTAAGTGATTATTTTTTTTCATTTGTTATTAATTTAAGGTTGTTAAATTTATTTTTAAATTTTGCTTACAGGCCGAAATAAGCTATTTGATTGGTATCTAAATTTTGTCTATCAGCTGTAGGTAAATTGGATGAGAATAAAATTAATTCGCTCATCTTTCCAGGAAATGCATTGGCTTGTGCGGTAACTGCTACATTACCAAAAAAACTAGGGTAAGTAGTTACTGAGCTAAAATTTACACTTAAGTTGGTTCTTCCTAAACCAATAGTGGCACTTGTAATACCTTTTACTAATATTGACCCAGTTGCAGAAATTGTATAATTACTAACTCCGGTGTTACCTGTTAACTGAATAGTAGGGCCAAGCAACCTCCTACTAACTCCATTGGGGGCAGAAGTTATATCAACAACAGCTGCACAATGGCCAATTGTTAGGGAGGGTATTGCACCTCCACTTTTAAAACCATAAGTGATAAAATTGGCAGAAGGCCTGTTTGAAATACTTTCCATAACACCGTTTGATACAATTACAGGAGCAATGGAAAATTGATTGTTGGTTAAGGTAACATCATTACCATTACCTGTTTGATCATACCATGTTTTTATAGCAACATTGTCTGATCCAGCAAAAGCCATTAAAGCTGAAACATCTAAGTTTCCATTAGGTATAAAGTTTATATCGGCTTCAGAAATTACACCTGATACTGATTTAAATACTCGTACCAAAGGACCGTTATGGTTTTGGTGAATTCTTCTTAAACTATAAGCTGCAGTGGCAGTGGTTTGTAACCTGTTTAAAATTGGAACTGACGATTTAATAACTGTAGTTGTTAATTGTGATGTGCCATTTAAACTGCTAACAGAAAAAGTAAAGCTGTCTGTACCTGTTCCAAAATTAATGGGTGCACCACTTGCAAAAACCCTTACTGTAGTAGGTGATTGAGTAATGGTAACAATATCACTGTTAAATTGATAGCCGTTTACAAAATTTGATTTGATATTTACCAAATATGGAAATTGTGTACCGCTTGTGGTAACCTGTAAATCAATAAAAGCAGTATTACTAACTAATTCAGAAGGGGTAAAAAAATTACTTGACTGTCCTACCTTTGATACTAGCTGCAAATTGGGTGCAAAGGATTGATTGGATACTACTTCAACAGGAATATCTGAAATAATATTCCAAGAAACACCATCTGAATTAAACCAGGTAATCGTGTTATTTCTTAATTGATTAACGTTTTCGTAATTATAAACCCCAAAAACAGTACTATTATTAAATGCCAAAGGCCTAGCACTGCCAGATTTGTTACTAATAGCAATTACTCTGTTAGTATTTAAACTTGCATTAGGTAACAAAACATTTCCTGTATGCCCATTTTGCAGTAGCACCACCACATCGTCGTTTTGCCAAACAATGCTATTTGAAACAGGGTGTATTCGTAAGGGTTTTGCAAAAAAAGACTTCCTAAATTCAAAAGGGGCATCTACAATAAGCCTTCCTGTTGTAGAAGCAAAAGTTAAATTTTTATCGCTTAACTGAACCGTTCTGTTAGAAACGAGTGTACCATCATTTTCATAAAATGTACCGCTCTTTCCTAATTTTTTCCATTCACTACCATCAAAGTACCAAAAACCAATACTGTTAATGATGCCAGAGGTACTTACTGCATAAACTAAAAGGCCATTTGCCATACCTGTCATTGAAGCTATGCTGCTGCCTTCAAGCCTCGGAATCAACAAACCTTTACTGTTTGAAACAATATCTAATGCTGCAGAATTGGCTGGCGTATTCGTGTTAATACCTACTTGGGCAAAACAAGGTGCAAATTGCAAAACTAAACAAACAACTATAAACCAATTTATAAATGTCTTTGAAACAATTTTTTTCATAAAAATACTATTTAAAAACACGCCATGAAACACCATCGGATATAAACCACCTTACAGTAAAATTGCTTACCGAAGTGGTACCTTCATTAGCATAAATACCTGTGGGGTTTCCACTAGTATTTTGGATAGCAATCGGTATTCCTGACCAATTTTTAATGGCAATTACTCTATTAACATTTGTAGTAGCATTAGGAAACTGTATGCTGCCTGTATAGCCATTAGGTAAAATAACTCCCAAATCTGTGTCAAGCCAGGTAATGTTTACATTAGAACTGTTTATTAATCTAAAAGAATTTATAAATTGAGCCCCTGTGGTTTGTAAACCAGCATCTACCGTAAGTTTATTATTGTCACTGTTAAAAAGTAACTCTTTATCGTTTAAAATTACCAACCGATTATTATTGATTCCCCTATCTACAGCATACAAATCAATATCCATGTTTGTAAAAACCCATGTATTATTTGAATAAAACCAGTAACCAATACTATCTATAACATTTGTGCCAATTGATTTGGCATACACCAACAAGCCTTCGGCAGGGTTATTCATGTTTTCAATTTCGCTTCCTGATAATCTTGGTAGTAAAACCCCTCTTGTATAGGACTCAATGTGAAAAACTGAAGATTTATGAGGCGTATTTGTGCCAATACTAACTTGGTTAGGTACATTATCTTCAAAATTTATTTCAACTGGAGGATTACTATTGATTCTTATGATTAAACTGTTTGACAAAACTGAATATACACTACCGTTTGCCAGGGTAGTAGTTAATCTACATTGTACTTCACTATTATTTGTAAGCGTATTAGAGCTAAAAAAAGTTGAATTATTACCAACGTTAACCCCATTTACCAGCCATTGGTATTGCGTATTTGCCCCTAAATTATTAATCATGGCATTAAACTGTATGGTTTGGCCTGGAGCAAGTATATAATCCAAATCGTTACCGGATATGCTAATAGCTGGTAAACTTTCTTGAAGCACATCAAAGTTGGTCCAGGAAGCTGCTTGGTCTTGAACGTTGTTAGAAGTAATAATTAATCGATGTTCATTAGCTGGTATGGTAATACTTGTAGAGGTTTGAACAACTGAGTTTGCCCCTGGGGTATCTGTACGCGGAAAATGCACTCGAGTAGTAATACCTGTTATCATGGCAGCAGAAATATTTACCGTTCTACTGGCATTTGTCGTATTTCTGTAAACAGCATACCTAAAATTTGAACCCGATGCTATAATACCTATAACGCCATTTTCAGAAAATCTGGAAGTAGTTGTGCTAGGAACAGTACCATTTGCTATTTCAACCATCGCAAATCGTCTGTAAGTGCCAGGATAGGTTGTTCGTACCCCATTGTTAAAACTCCCATTTCTAAATACTAATTCGGTACCGGGCCCTACATCTCTGTTGATACCTGATGGAGCTACAAATATTTGTTCACAATTGTGAGCCAATACTTTGATTTTGTAATCACCATACGTATATTCTTGGTTTACAACATTGGTAACCATTGTTTGTGGGTTGCTTAACCCACCAACAGCATTTATACCATGGCCAAAACGGTACCGGATATCTACCTCAAATGCTTGTTGCGATGTGTTGTTCTCCGGAAAAACTTCTATTAAACCTATCATTCTGTCAGGCAGGGTTAACCATTCTTGAAAGGTTTGCCAGTTTCTTTTTTGAGCAGACGGCCCTGATAAAGCTCTAAACAATTGCCCTTGTGTACTGGCAGAACCAATAGTGCGGGTTAAAGCAGTTCTTGGATTGATATCATTTATTAAATAAGCCCATTGATCCCACTCGGTTGTAGTACCAGATTCGGTATGTACTTTTGCATAGGCGGCTTTTAAACCAGAATGTATATCTCGTAATTGACCACTTCCTCGCTCGGTTGTCATACTACCTGCAAGGGTTTGATGCCCTACTGAGTTTGGAGTACTTATATTACGCATGGTAATGGTATAAGTAAAGTTGTTATAACGGGCACGTAAACCTTGAATATTACGATCGTAAATTAAATAATTGTTTAATAAAGGTTTTGACTGTAATTCTTTATTAAAAAACACATAGTTATTTAAATCAGGGGCATAACCATTGGTACTTACTCTTTGGTCAATTAAGGTTTTATAGTATGGGTTGGCACTTAAATAACCTAAAAAATCACCACTGTAACCAGAACCTGTGTTCCATTGAATTTTCCAAGCAGGAGCTGTGTTAAACTCAGGAACAAAACCTGGTTCAATAGAAATCAGTTCATAATTAGCAACCCTATCTAAAATTGATTTTGCAATAGGGTTTTCACTCATATTGTATAAACGAGCCAAAGATTGGTTGTTTCCACCATGGTAATTGGCTACTTCATTTTGGCTCCAGATATATGAAAATGCACCGTCTGGATAAACTTCAGAAGTGTTGGTAATGGTAACTATTTGATTTGAAAAATTATACCAAGTTGCATTTTTGGCTAACAACCCACAATTTAATAAGGTTTCTGCATACGAAACATCTCTATTTACATAGGCACCATCGGTTAAAATGGATTGAGCTAATGGCAATACTGCATTTGCCATAATATTGGCTGAGTTGCGTATTTTATTTTGCAAACTTTGGGGAATAATATCTTTAAACGAAAAAAGAGCCATTCGCCAGCCATAGGCTATGCCATATTGTGCAAACCAATCATCTATGGCGTTAGGTGTAAAACCAGGAATGGTTAAACCCGTTCCACCATTAATTTGGTAGTCATCAGATGTAGCATATATGAAGTTTAAAAACCTTCTGAACAACTCAGGGTGGTAACGGTAATCGCTTTCGGGTGATGTAAGCAACCAATACAAGCGAAACATATCATTGGATATAGCTCTAGTACTATTAAAATTGGTAAAAACCACATTTGTTGTGCTTGCTTTGGTATAATTAACAAAAGGTTGTGCCAAATAATTGCGGGCCCAACTGTGTAAAGAAACCAGGTAAGGATTAGAATTATCTGATACTATAGCTTTTGGAAAAAAACCAACACCATAGTAGGGTACAGCGGGCACAGCTGGAATAGTATTTTGTAAAGAAACTATCTCGGTTGCTAACTGATTAGCCTCAATAGTAAAGCCGGCATTACGGGCAAGGTTTTGACGGACTTGTGACATTTCAATTGCAATTTGTTTTAGGTTTTGGTAGGCATAGGTAGCATCAGGAGCAAAGCTTGAAGGTACTATAGCCT
>JACCDQ010961745.1_pt1 | contig 23157 bp, 22 predicted proteins | sample 7446031 | NCBI WGS metagenome assembly JACCDQ01 (sample SAMN15323442, study PRJNA562643) | freshwater metagenome | isolation source: river surface water | place: USA:Blue River Watershed | collected 2017-08-17 | reverse complement strand
TGGCGGCGTCCGGATAGACTTTGTTCATGTGTCTCCTCAGGTAAACTGTGTGGGCTGATTCTGCCAAAACGACAGTGCGGGCAAGATTAAAAGCGACCAAGCCCGCCGACAATACCGTAAAAGTACGAGCCCTCCCCTGATGAGTCCTGCCCAGCCCATCGATTTCGCGATGATTTTCGAGCGTGCGCCGGTGGGACTGTGCGTGTCGCACCAGCGCGTGATCAGTGCCTGCAATGAAGCGCTCGCGGCCATATTCGCCTACACGGCCGAGCAGCTGGTCGGCCAGTCGTTCTCCATCCTGTATCCGAGCGCCGATGAATTCGAACGCGCCGGCGCGCGCATTGCACCGATCCTGAACCGTCAGGGCTTTTACTCCGACGAGCGCATCATGAAGCGCGCCGGCGGCGAACTGTTCTGGTGCCACGTGACCGGACGCGCGCTGTCGCGTGACGATCCGCATGCGGCCGGCATCTGGACTTTCGAGGATTTATCCAGCCGGCGACCGGTAACGGCCGAGCTCACCGCACGCGAGCGCGAGGTCGCCGCTTTGCTGGTCGAGGGCAAGACCAGCAAGGTGATCGCGCGGCAACTGCAGCTGTCACCGCGCACGGTCGAGATGCATCGCGCGCGGCTGATGAAGAAATTTGCGGCAGGGACGTCGAGTGAGCTGGTGAATCGCTTGCTGGGCGGGCAGCTGGGCTGACGCAAGCCGCCCGTCAGACCAGCGGCGACTGCAGCCGCTCGCGGATCTCATCCGGCAAAGGCTGCGACTTCTCGATCCGCTGGTCGACCCAGACCACCTTCGCACCGCCTTCCGCATAGACGAGCTCCGGCTCGTCGAGGCGGAAAATCTGGTGCAGGCTCTGGAAGCTGGAGCGCCCCATCTCGCCTATCCATGACGTCACCTCGATATCGCCCGGGTAACGCAACTGGCGCAGGAAAGTGCAGTGCGCATTGATGATCACCGGCCCGGTGCCGCCAGGCGTGGCCGGGCAGCCGAGCGCTTCAAACAACTCGATGCGCGCCTGCTCGAGATAGCGAAAGTAAACGGTATTGTTCACATGGCCCATCGCATCCATGTCGCCCCAGCGGATCGCCATGCGCGTGCGGCTCAACAGCGTGTAATTCTCGGGAATCGCCATCAGAACGCCGCCATGCCGTCGTCCGCGGTAATGATCGCGCCATTCATGAAGCGCGATTCGTCGGCGGCCAACAGCAGCAACAGGCCATCCAGGTCTTCCGGCGTGCCGACTCGCTTGCGCGGCAGCATGCTGATCAGCTTCTGGCCACTTTCGCTATGAAAGTAATCACGGTTGATTTCGGTCTCGATATAGCCTGGGCAGATCGCATTCACATTGATGCCGAAACGTCCCCACTCGAGCGCCATTGCCTTCGTCATCTGCACCACCGCCGCCTTGCTCATGCAGTAGACGCCGATCTGCGACAGCACTCGCAAGCCCGCCACCGACGCGATATTGATGATCCTGAATTGCCGGTTCGGCTCGCCCCTCGAGCGCAGGATCATCCGCTTGGCGACTTCCTGCGCGACGAAAAACGCACCTTTCGTATTGGTATCCATCATGAAGTCATAGTCGTCCGGCGTCACGTCGACCAGCTTCTGCGTCGTCGATACGCCGGAGTTATTGACCAGGATATCGATCGGTCCGGCTTCCGTCTCCGCGTGGGCGATCGCGGAGCGGATGCTCGCATGATCAGTGACATCGAGTTCGACCATGCGTGCCTTGCCGCCGGCGGCCTCGATCTCGGCGCGCAGCTCTTTCAGCCGCTCGATACGACGGGCCGCGAGCACGACCGTGGCGCCCGCTTCGGCGAGGATGCTTGCAAAGCGGGCACCGAGCCCGCTGGAGGCGCCGGTCACTAACGCGACCTTGCCTTCGAAATTGACTTCAATGCCCACAAAGCCCCCTTTTATCACTCTGGTTGCAGACCGAGCCGCTATCATTACATGATTCAACCGCGCCAGAACGCCGATTTCGGCTAGCGCGCGCACCAGAAATACCCGACAATCCCGCCACGAAAACAACAGCACAAGCGCCGCCTTTGCCATGACTTCTCCCAGCCAGAACCCTTCTTTCGTCGAACAATTCGGTCCGCGCGAGGCCATGGACTATGACGTGCTGATCGTCGGCGCCGGGCCCGCCGGCCTGGCTGCGGCGATCCGCGTGAAGCAACTGGCGGAAGCACGCGGCCAGGACATCAGCGTCTGCGTGCTCGAAAAAGGCAGCGAGCCCGGCGCGCATATCCTGTCCGGCGCCGTGATGGATCCGAACGCCATCACTGAGCTCTTCCCCGATTGGAAAGAGCGCGGCGCACCGCTGAACACCCCGGTCTCCGAAGACCGCTTCATGTTCCTGACCGAGACCGGCGCCACCACCACGCCGAACTGGATGCTGCCCGGCTGCTTCCAGAATCATGGCAACTACGTGATCTCGCTCGGCAATGTGGTGCGCTGGCTGGCGCAGCAGGCCGAGGCGCTCGGCGTGGAAATCTTCCCCGGCTTTGCGGCCGCAGAAATTCTGTACGACGCCAATTGCGCGGTCGTTGGCGTAGCCACCGGCAACATGGGCGTCGACAAAAATGGCGAGCCCACCGCTGAATTCCAGCTCGGCATGGAGCTGCGCGCGAAATACACGCTGTTTGCCGAAGGCGCGCGCGGCCATCTCGGCAAGCAGCTGATCGCCGGCTACAAACTGGATGCCGGCAAGGATCCGCAGACCTATGGCATCGGCATCAAGGAACTGTGGGAAATCGATCCGGCCAAACACCAGCCCGGCCTCGTGATCCACACGGCCGGCTGGCCGCTCGATTCGAGCACCTATGGCGGCTCTTTCCTGTATCACCTCGAGAACAACCAGGTCGCGGTCGGCTATGTAGTCGGCCTCGCCTATGAAAACCCCTACCTGTCGCCGTTCGAGGAATTCCAGCGCTACAAGACGCATCCGGCCATTCGCGGCTTCTTCGAAGGCGGCAAGCGCCTGTCCTACGGTGCGCGCGCCATCACCGCGGGCGGCCTGCAGTCGCTGCCGAAGCTCAGCTTCCCGGGTGGCGCACTGATCGGTTGCGACGCCGGCTTCCTGAACGCCAGTCGCATCAAGGGCAGCCATGCGGCAATGAAGTCCGGCATGCTGGCCGCCGAAGCGGCGGTCGATGCGCTGGCCGCCGGTCGTGCGCAGGACGAATTGTCGGCGTATCCGGCCGCGTTCGAGCAATCGTGGCTGCATGAAGAACTGCACGTCGCGCGCAACTTCAAGCCGTGGATGAGCAAGGGCCTCTACCTGGGCACGCTGATGGTCGGCATCGACCAGGTGCTGTTCCGCGGCAAGGCACCGTGGACCCTGCATCACCAGCATGCCGACCATGAATGCCTGCGCCCGGCGTCCGAATTCCAGCCGATCGCCTATCCGAAGCCGGACAATGTGCTGACCTTCGACCGGCTGTCGTCGGTGTTCATCTCCAACACCAACCATACCGAGCACCAGCCTGCGCACCTGACACTGAAGGACGCGAGCGTGCCGGTCGGCGTCAACCTCGCGAAATATGCCGGCCCCGAGCAGCGTTACTGCCCGGCCGGCGTGTATGAGTTCGTGCAGGAAGGCGATGCCGAGCGGCTGCAGATCAATGCGCAAAACTGCGTGCACTGCAAAACCTGCGACATCAAGGACCCGACGCAGAACATCGTCTGGGTGACGCCTGAAGGCGGCGGCGGCCCGAACTATCCGAACATGTAATGGCGACCCACGCCCCTTCCGCCGCCCCCGGAGGGGCACCGGCCGCTGTCTCGCTGCGCGAAGCGTTCCGCTACTGGCTGAAACTTGGCTTTCTCAGCTTCGGCGGCCCGAGCGGCCAGATCGCGCTGATGCATGTCGACCTGGTTGACAAGAAACGCTGGATCTCCGAACAACGCTTCCTGCATGCGCTGAACTACTGCATGCTGCTGCCCGGCCCGGAGGCCATGCAGCTGGCCACCTACATCGGCTGGCTGATGCATCGCACTGTCGGCGGCATCATCGCCGGCGGCCTGTTCGTGCTGCCTTCGCTGCTGATCCTGATCACGCTGTCGTGGATCTATCTGGCTTTCGGCGACGTGCCGGTGGTGGCCGGCATCCTGTATGGCATCAAGCCGGCCGTGGTGGCCATCGTGCTCGCCGCTGCCTGGCGCATCGGCCGACGCAGCCTGAAAAATGGCTGGCTGGTGGCGATCGCCTTGCTGGCCTTTGCTCTGATCACTTTCCTCGACGCGCCTTTCCCGGCCGTGATCGGCATCGCCGCGCTGCTCGGCGCCATCGGCGGACAGCTCGCGCCGGAACGATTCCGGCTCGGCGGCGGCCACGCGGCCAGCCACCCGACCCATGCACCGGCGCTGATCGACGACACCACCCCGCCACCCGCGCATGCCAGCTTCAGCTGGCGCAAGCTGCTGCTGACCTTTGCCGTTGGCATCGCGCTCGGCGCAGTCGTGCTGATGCTGCTGAACCTGGCGTTCGGCTGGCGCAATCCACTGGTGCAAATGGGCTGGTTCTTCACCAAGGCCGCGCTGCTGACCTTCGGCGGCGCCTATGCGGTGCTGCCCTATGTGTATCAGGGCGCGGTGGAAAACTTCGGCTGGCTGACGGCGGCGCAAATGATCGACGGCCTCGCGCTGGGCGAAACCACGCCGGGCCCGCTGATCATGATCGTGTCCTTCGTCGGTTTCGTCGGTGGCTGGACCAAGGAAGTGTTCGGCCCGTTCGCGCTGTTCTGGTCCGGTTGCGCCGGCGCGCTGGTGGCGACCTTCTTCACCTTCCTGCCGAGCTTCGTGTTCATCCTGGCCGGCGGGCCGCTGGTCGAAGCCACGCGCGACAACCTGAAACTGACCGCGCCGCTGACGGCCATCACCGCCGCCGTGGTCGGCGTGATCGTCAGCCTCGCGCTGTTCTTCGCGCTGCACGTGTTCCATCTCGAGTTGCCGCCGGCGCGCTGGGACTGGATATCGATCGCGATTGCCGCCGTGGCGGCACTGGCACTGATGCGTTATCAAGTCAGTACCATTCGTTTGATTATCGCCTGTGCGGTGGCCGGCCTCGTGGTATCTTACCTGCCGATTCGGCCGGCTTTCTAAGCGGGCCCAACCCTACCCCGGAACAGGCAGATTCATCGTGCGGGGGCCAAGGCCCTGCATTTGCAACCATGACAGAACGCATCATCCCGGTGGCCGACCTGCGCTACCTGCAGGCCGTGCCGCATATCCCGGAAACACTGATACCCGCTACGGGCCTGCTGTCCGACAAGCTGGGCCGGCCGCTGCGCGACTTGCGCATCTCCGTCACCGACCGCTGCAACTTCCGCTGCGTGTACTGCATGCCGAAGGAAGTGTTCGACAAGGACCATCAATTCCTGCCGCACAGTTCGCTGCTGTCGTTCGAGGAGATCACGCGTATCGCGAAGATCTTCATCGCGCACGGCGTCGAAAAGATTCGCCTGACCGGCGGCGAGCCGCTGCTGCGCAAGAACATCGAAAAGCTGATCGAGATGCTGGCCGCGCTGAAGACGCTGGACGGCAAGCCGCTTGACCTGACCATGACCACCAACGGCTCGCTGCTGGCGAAAAAAGCGCAGTCGCTGAAAGACGCCGGCCTGAAGCGCGTGACCGTCTCGCTCGACTCGCTCGATGACGCCACCTTCAAGCGCATGAATGACGTCGATTTCCCGGTCGCCGACGTGCTCAACGGCATTGAGGTCGCGCACCAGGCCGGCCTGGGCCCGATCAAGGTCAACATGGTCGTCAAGGGCGGCATGAACGATCAGGAAATCGTCCCGATGGCGCGCCACTTCAAGGGCAGCCCGGTGATCCTGCGCTTCATCGAATACATGGACGTCGGCGCGTCGAACGGCTGGAAGATGGACGAAGTGATTCCGTCGGCCGAGGTGGTGCGTCGCATCAGCGAGCAGATGCCGCTGGAGGAAGTCGAGCCGAACTACACCGGCGAAACCGCCGAACGCTGGCGTTATCTCGACGGCGGCGGCGAAGTCGGCGTGATCTCCAGCGTCACGCAGGCGTTCTGCAGTGACTGCAACCGCGCGCGCCTGTCGACCGAAGGCAAGCTGTTCACCTGTCTGTTCGCCACCGGCGGCCACGACCTGCGCGCGCTTCTGCGCAGCGGCCACAGCGATGACGAGATCATCGCCGCCATCGCGCATCTGTGGGCACAGCGGGACGACCGCTACTCCGAGCTGAGGACCATCAATACCGAAGGACTGTCGCGGCCGGTGCGCAAGGTCGAGATGTCTTACATTGGCGGCTGACGCTACCGACCCCGGCAAGTCTTTCACACGCCCCATGCGCAGCGCACTCCGGCAAATCGCAGAATCGCTCGAAGGCTACACCCCGGACGCGCTGCGCGTGGACGTCGCGCGGCAAGCCATTGTGCGCTTCGTCAGCCCGCTCGATGAGACCGAGACCATCCCGCTGAGACAGGCGCTCGGCCGCGTGCTCGCGACCGACCTGATCTCGCCAATCAACGTACCCGCCGCCGACAACTCGGCGATGGACGGCTTTGCGCTGCGCGGCAGCGAGCTCGGCGACGCCGACATCACCTTGAAGGTCGCCGGCAAGGCCTTTGCCGGCCATCCGTATCCGCACGAAGTCCAGCCGGGCGAGTGCGTGCGCATCATGACCGGCGCGGTGATACCGCGCGGCTGTGACAGCGTCATACCGCATGAGCTGACCCGCCATGCCGATCTGCAGTCGGTAACGATACCCGCGCACAGCATTCGTCCGGGATCGAACCGCCGGCTCGCCGGCGAAGACCTGCCGGCCGGCTCGGTCGCGCTCCATCAGGGCCGGCTGCTGACCCCGTCCGATCTCGGCCTGATCGCCTCGCTGGGCATCGGCGAAGTGATGGTGATACGGCGGCTGCGGGTCGCGTTCTTTTCGACCGGCGACGAACTGCGCTCGATCGGCCAGCCGCTGGACGAAGGCTGCGTGTACGACAGCAACCGTTACACCTTGCAATCCATGCTGGAACGCGCCGGCTGCGAGCCGATCGATCTGGGCGTGGTGCGCGATGACCCGGCAGCACTCGAGGCCACCTTGCGCGATGCCTGCCGGCGCGCCGACGTCATCATCACCACCGGGGGAGTGTCCGCCGGCGACGCCGACTACACCGCCGACATGATGGCGCGGCTCGGCGACGTGCTGTTCTGGAAAATCGCGATGCGTCCCGGAAGGCCGATGGCCTTCGGCAGCATCGGCAGCGAAGGCAGTGAAGCCCTTTTCTTCGGTCTGCCCGGCAACCCGGTCGCCGTGATGGCGACCTTCTATTTTTTCGCGCGCGACGCGCTTTATCTGCGCATGGGCACCACGCCGCCGCAATGGCCCGTGGTGCGCGCGCTCAGCACCGACGCCATTCGCAAGCGCCCCGGTCGCACCGAGTACCAGCGCGGCGTACTGAGCGTGGACGCCATCGGTCAGGCCCACGTGCGCCTGACCGGCGCGCAAGGCTCCGGCATCCTGAGCTCGATGTCGGAAGCGAACTGCATGGTGGTGCTTGACCATGACAGCGGCGACATCGCTGCGGGCCAGCCGGTGCCGGTGATTCCGTTTCACGGGCTGATCTGAGCGGTCTTTCAAAACCGTCGCGAACCAGCGCAGTTCACGCTGGCACGCCAGCGGTTTGTTACCAGCCTGATCTCATCGACGCTCAGCCCGCCTTGTTGCGCATCCAGTCCGCGGTCCTGAAGAAGGCCTGCAGCAGCTGGTCTTCCTTGCCTTCCGTATAGCCGAGGTCGCGCATCGCCAGCAGCATGCAGGTCAGCCAGTCATCGCGCTCCTTCGAGCCGATCGGAAACGGCAGATGGCGCGCGCGCAGAAACGCCGGACCGTATTTCGGCGTGTAAGTATCCGGCCCGCCAGTCCAGCCGGACAGGAAGCGGTACAGCTTGTCGCGCGAACCTTCAAGTGTGGGTGGATGCATCGCGCGCAGCTCGGCGAACTGCGGCTCGAGATCCATCAGGTCATAGAAACGGTCGACCAGCTCGCGCAACTTCGCATCGCCGCCGACCAGCTGATACAGGCTTGCCTGTTCGGTTTGATCGTTATCCATGGCCGCGATGATACCCGAGCGCGCAGCCGCCCTGAACGCCGGTCAAGTCGATTGACGCCCCCCAATTCAAGGCACTCACGGCAGCCCTCATCGCTCCAAACCCGGCGCGATGCCTGCGGCCTGTAGCGACCTTCAGCAGCAAGAAAATACCGGCTCAGCGCAGGCATCACGAACGAAAGGCGCTGCCATGCACTTGCCCGGGCTGAGCAAGCACGAGCTGAACAGCAACCGATTGAACGAGCAGGCGCTGAGCCACGGCCAGCCGCTGCCGCACGCGCGGCATACCGGCGCGCGACGCGTGATCATCGTCGGCTATGGCGAGGCCGGTCGCGAATTGCACCGGCGCGCCAGCCAGCGCGGCGGTTCCGGCTACCAGGTGGTCGCCACCTGCGACAGCGGCGCTGCGGTACCGCTGGACGCGCGCATCGAGGTGCTGAGCGGATTCAGCGCGCTCGGTCCGGCGGTCGAGCGCCATCGCGTGCACGAAATCTGGATCACGCTGCCGCTGGACCACAGCGGCAGACTGCAAAGCCTGCTGCAACAGCTGGGCAATGCGCTGGTGGACATTCGATGGATACCGGATGTCGCGGCATTGCGCACGCTCGGCGACCGCGCCGGACACTTTCTCGGCCTGCCCGCCATCGAGCTGAACCGGCCGGCCAGCGCCGGCGTGAGCGGTCTCGGCAAGCACTTGTTCGACCGGTGGTTCGCCGCTGCCGTGCTGCTGATGCTGTCACCGCTGTTGCTAGCCATCGCACTGGCGATCAAATGCACGTCGGCCGGGCCGGTGCTGTTCGGCCAGCTGCGCACCGGTCTGAACGGCCGGCCCATCCGGGTCTGGAAGTTCCGCACCATGCGCGTCCATCAGGAAGCCGGTGGCCACGTCACCCAGGCCACGCGCAACGATCCGCGCGTGACAGCGGTCGGGCGCTTCCTGCGCCGTACCAGCCTGGACGAGTTGCCGCAGTTCTTCAACGTGCTGACCGGCGACATGTCGGTCGTCGGCCCTCGTCCGCATGCGCTGCAACACAACGATTTGTACAAGCACAAGCTGGCCAGCTACATGCAGCGGCATCGCGTCAAACCCGGCATTACCGGATGGGCGCAAATTAACGGCTATCGCGGCGAGACTGACAGCGATGAAAAGATGGCGCGTCGCGTCGAGTTCGACCTGCACTACATACGGCACTGGTCATTCCGGATGGATCTGAAAATCATCCTGTGGACGGCGTTCAGGGGCTGGGTCGACCACAACGCTTACTAGCGCCGCCACCGCGAGCGACGCACTGCCAACCTCCGAAGGACCCGAACCGATGGAACAGCTTCCCCTGGTGCCGGTCGTGCTGTGCGGCGGCACCGGCACCCGCCTGTGGCCCCTGTCGCGCGAGAGCCTGCCCAAGCAGTTCCTGCGCCTGCACGGCGAGCGCAGCCTGCTGCAGCAAACGCTGCTGCGCTGCGCTGCGCTGACCACGCAGGCACCGCTGCTGCTGGCAGCCAGCCCGACCCGCTTCATCGCGACGGCACAGTTGCACGAGATCGGCATGCAGGCGGCAAGCCTGTTGCTGGAGCCGCTGCAGCGCGGCACCGCGCCGGCCATTGCGAGCGCGGCACCGCGCCGGCCATTGCGAGCGCGGCCGTTCATTTGCAAGGCACGCACGGCGATGCGCTGATGCTGGTGCTGCCGTCCGACCACCTGCTGCGCGACGAGCAAGCCTTCGCCACGGCGGTACATTGCGCCGCCCAGGCGGCACGGGACGGCCTGCTGATGACCTTCGGCGTCCGGCCCGATGCGCCCGAGACTGGCTATGGCTACCTGCAGCCCGGCGCGCTGCTGGCGCACGGCGTGCGCAGCGTCGATGCCTTCATCGAAAAGCCGGATCGTGAGCGTGCCGCCTGGCTGATCGAAGCGCGGCACTGCCTGTGGAACAGCGGCATGTTCGTGTTCCGTTGCAGCAGCCTGCTGCAGGAGCTCGAAGAGCATGCGCCATCCGTGTATGCGGCTGCGCGGCAGGCGCGACAGCAGGCGGTCGCTGGCGATGACCTCATTTGGCTGGACGCCGATGCGTATGCCGACAGCCCCGCCGTCTCAATCGACCACGCGCTGATGGAACGCACGTCGAATGCCGCCCTGCTGCCACTGGACGCCGGCTGGTCCGACATCGGCTGCTGGTCATCGGTGTGGGACAACGCGCCGCATGACGCCGACGGCAATGCCGTCCACGGCGATGTGCTGCTCGACGATTGCCGCAACTGCCAGGTGCTTGCAAGCCGGCGGCTGGTCGCGGCTTGCGGACTCGACGACCTCGTCATTGTCGACACTGACGATGCGCTGCTGGTGCTGCCGAAGGCAGAAGCGCAGCGCACGCGGGCACTGGTGCAAAGGCTGCAGCAGCAAGACCGGCCCGAATGGCGCGAGCCTGCGGAAGTGCAGCGACCGTGGGGACGTTACCGGTCGATCGACCGTGGCGAGCGCTTCCAGGTCAAGCGCATCGTCGTGCAGCCCGGCGCGAGCCTGTCGCTGCAGTTGCACCACCACCGGGCCGAGCACTGGATCGTCGTGTCAGGTACCGCGCGCATCACGCGCGGCGAAGAAACCTGCCTGCTGACGGAAAACCAGAGCACCTACATCGGCATCGGCGTCGTGCACACGCTGGCCAATCCGGGCAAGCTGCCGCTCGAACTGATCGAGGTCCAGTGCGGCGGCTATCTCGGTGAGGACGACATCGTGCGTGTCAGCGACCTTTACGGGCGCAGCTGATGTCGGTCCGTCCGCTCTGGCTGGGCGCGCTCGTCCTGTTTTTTCTGGCGATGGTCATCGGCGGCGCCGTGCCCGGCGAAGCCGAGCAGCTGTCCGCGCGCTTTGGCGACAAGCTGCTGCATGTGCTCGCCTATGGCTTCATGACCATGCTCGGCTTTGCCGCCGTAAACGCACCGCCACTGCATCGCACAGCGATCACGGTGGGTGGCATCGCGCTGCTTGGGCTGGCCGACGAGGCGATCCAGTCCTTTCTGCCGTACCGCAACGCGTCCCTCATCGACTGGTGCTTTGATATCGGTACCGCCGCAACAGTGTCACTGCTGCTGTTGCGCGCCCGCTTCTCACCCGACCTGGATTCTCATGCGTAAAAAAGTCAGCAAAGCCGTATTCCCGGTGGCAGGACTCGGCACCCGCTTCCTGCCGGCCACCAAGGCCAGCCCGAAAGAGATGCTGCCCGTGGTCGACAAGCCGCTGATCCAGTATGCGGTCGAGGAAGCGATCGAGGCGGGTGTCACCGAGCTGATCTTCATCACCGGCCGCAACAAGCGCGCGATCGAGGACCATTTCGACAAGGCCTATGAGCTCGAGGCCGAGCTGGCCATGCGCAATAAGGACGAGCTGCTGCGCCTGATCCACCGGATCAAGCCGGACGCCGTGCAGTGCTTCTACGTGCGCCAGTCCGAGGCGCTCGGGCTCGGCCATGCGGTGCTGTGCGCGGAGCGGCTGGTACAGGACGAGCCGTTCGCAATCATCCTCGCCGACGACCTGCTCGACGCCCCGGTCCCCGTGATGCGGCAGATGGTCGACCTGCATGCGCACTATGGCAGCAGCATCATCGGCGTCGAGGCGATCCCGATGGAACAGAGCGGCGCCTACGGGATCGTCGAAGGACGTCCGGTCGCGGACCGCCTGCTGAAGCTGGACGGTATCGTCGAAAAGCCATCGCCGCAGCAGGCGCCGTCGAACATGGCCGTGGTCGGGCGCTACATCCTGACGCCATCGATCTTCCGCCACCTGCGCGAGATCACGCCGGGTGCCGGCGGCGAGCTGCAACTAACCGACGGCATCGCGCGGCTGATGCGCTCGGAAGCGGTGCTGTCGTATCAGTTCGACGGACGACGCTTCGATTGCGGTACCAAGCAGGGCTACTTGCAGGCGACGGTCGAATTTGCGCTGCGCCATCCGGAAGTGGCCGAGGAATTCCGTCGCTTCCTCACGCAGCTGCCGCCGGCCTCCGCCACCCCGCCGCCGGCAACGCCCGATGCGGCGTCCGGCACATTGCGCACGACCCTGGCCGCCGGTGCGCGCTGAGCACGACGGTCCAGCGCGATGAGCCATACCGTTCTCGTCACCGGTGCCAGCGGCTACATCGGTTCGCACACGTGCGCGTGCCTGCTGCAGGCGGGCTGGCAAGTGATCGGCGTCGACAATCTGTGCAACAGTTCGGCGCGCGCAATCGAGCGCGTCGAGCAGATCGCCGACTGTGCACTCCCCTTCCACGCGATCGACGTGCGCGACCACGTGGCGCTGACCCGGCTGCTGCAGCGCGACGCCATCGCCGCGGTGATCCATTTCGCCGGGCTGAAAGCCGTCGGCGAATCGGTCGCGCAGCCGCTCGATTACTACGACAACAATGTCTGCGGCAGCGTGTCGCTGCTGCGTGCGCTGCACCAGCAAGGCGTGCGCAAGCTGGTGTTCAGCTCGTCGGCGACCGTCTACGGCGATCCGCAGTGCGTGCCCGTGACCGAGGACGCGCCGACCTCGGCCACCAATCCCTATGGTCGCTCGAAGCTGATGGTCGAGCAGGTGCTGTCCGACCTCGTCAGCGCCGATCCCGAATGGCGCATCGCCACGCTGCGCTACTTCAATCCGGCCGGCGCGCACGAGAGCGGACTGCTCGGCGAGGACCCGCGCGGCGTGCCGAACAACCTGATGACCTATATCGCGCAAGTCGCCGCCGGCCGGCGGCCCTCTCTTGCCGTGTTCGGCGATGACTATCCGACTGTCGACGGTACCGGCGTGCGCGACTACATTCACGTGACCGACCTCGCGCGCGGCCACCTCGCTGCGCTCGAGCGGCTGTTCGGCACGGCGGGCTCGTTCACGCTGAATCTCGGCACCGGCCAGGGCGCCAGTGTGCTGCAGGCCGTGGCCGCCTTCGAGCGCGCCTGCCAGCGTGCGATTCCGCTGCGTGCCGCAGCGCGGCGGCCTGGCGATGTCGCCATCTGCTATGCATCGCCGGCCAAAGCCGAAGCGCTGCTGGGCTGGCGCGCCGAGAAAAGCCTCGCGCAAATGTGTACCGACCACTGGCGCTGGCAGCAGATGAACCCGGACGGCTATTGAGCAAATCCGGGTCGGGTGAAGCCGGCTGCGCCACCGCAATGGCCGCTGCCGCCACCCTCACACAATGACGGCTGATCCAACGACGCCGCACAGGCAGGCATTCATGATCCCGACAGAAGCGATACCGCAGCAAGGCCAGCGCGTGGCGCTGGTCACCGGCGTCACCGGCCAGGACGGCGCCCTGCTGTCCGAGCTGCTGCTGGCCAAGGGTTACATCGTCCATGGCATCAAGCGGCGCGGCTCGCAATTCAACACCGGCCGCATCGACCACCTGTACCAGGACCCGCACGAGGCCGGACGCCGCTTCATCCTGCATCACGGCGACATGACCGACACCGCGTCACTGATTCGCGTGATGCAGCAGACGCAGCCGGACGAGGTCTACAACCTGGCCGCGCAAAGTCATGTCGGCGTATCGTTCGAAGAGCCCGAGTACACCGCGAATTCCGACGCGCTCGGCACGCTGCGGCTGCTGGAAGCGATACGCATCCTCGGCCTCGACAAGAAGACCCGTTTCTACCAGGCCTCGACGTCGGAACTGTATGGCAAGGTGCAGCAGGTGCCGCAGACCGAGGCCACGCCGTTCTATCCGCGCAGCCCGTATGCAGCCGCCAAGCTGTATGCGTACTGGATCACGGTGAATTATCGCGAAGCCTATGGGCTGTATGCGTGCAACGGCATCCTGTTCAACCACGAATCCGCCTTGCGCGGAGAAACCTTTGTGACGCGCAAGGTCACGCGCGCGCTGGCGCGCATCGCGCTCGGCCAGCAGGACTGTCTGTACCTCGGCAACCTCGATTCGAAACGGGATTGGGGCCACGCGCGCGACTATGTCGAGATGCAGTGGCTGATGCTGCAGCAGCGCGAGCCCGAAGACTATGTGATCGCCACCGGCCGCCAGTACAGCGTGCGCGAATTCGTCGAACTGTCCGCACAGGCGCTCGGCATCGCGCTGTGCTGGCGCGGCCATGGCATCGACGAAACCGCGATCGTCGAATCCGGCGGCGATCATGACAGCTTGCGCGCCGGCCAGGTCATCGTGCGCATCGACCCGCGCTACTTCCGTCCGACCGAGGTGGAGTCATTGCTCGGCGATGCCGGGAAGGCGCGCAGACAACTCGGTTGGGAACCACGCACGACATTCGCCGAACTCGTCCGCGAGATGGTGGATGCCGACCTGGCGGCAGCGCGCAAGTACGCACTGGTCAAAAACAGCGGCTTCCGGGCATTCGCGCATCATGAGTAAGCGCACGCCGGAACGGGTTTTCGTCGCCGGCCATCGCGGCATGGTGGGCGCTGCGCTGGTGCGCGCGCTGGCAGCGCGGCAGGACGCGGGCGATTGCGAGCTGGTGCTGCGCAGCCATCAGGAACTGGACCTCGGCGACGCCGCAGCGGTCGATGCCTTCTTTGCGCAGGCCGGCATCACGACCGTCTATCTGGCGGCGGCACGCGTCGGCGGCATTCATGCGAACCAGACTTGTCCGGCAGAGTTCATCCAGCAGAACCTGGCGATCGCAAATGCGGTGATCCCCGCGGCGTGGAAGCACCAGGTGCAGCGATTGCTGTTCCTCGGCTCGTCCTGCATTTATCCGCGCGCCGCGCCGCAGCCGATGCGGGAGGAATGCCTGCTCGGCGGCGTGCTCGAGTTGACCAACGAACCGTATGCGATTGCCAAGATCGCCGGCATCAAGCTGTGCGAGAGCTATAACCGCCAATACGGCACTGATTTCCGCAGCCTGATGCCGACCAACCTGTACGGTCCGGGCGACAACTTCCATGCCGAAGACAGCCACGTGCTGCCGGCGCTGATCCGGCGCTTCCATGACGCACAGCGAGCCGGCGCACCCGAGGTGCGCATCTGGGGCAGCGGCACGCCGCAGCGCGAATTCCTGCACGTCGACGACCTGGCCACGGCCTGCCTGCACCTGATGGCGGAACCACGCGAACGGCTCGCGCCGCTGGTGTCGCCGCAGTGTTCGCACCTGAACGTCGGCAGCGGTGACGAAGTGCGCATCGCAACACTGGCGATGATGGTGGCCGATGCGATGGGCTACCAAGGCCACATCAGCTTTGACCGCAGCCGACCGGATGGCACGCCGCGCAAACTGCTCGATTCGAGCCGGCTGCGCAGCCTGGGCTGGGAACCACGGATACGGCTGGCCGACGGCCTGCGGCAAACAATCGACCATTTCCGCGCCGCCTGCGCCGGCGAGCCTGCGCTGCGCGGCGCCGGGCACCCGCGGGCCACGCAACCGCTGCTGCGGCTCTGACGCAGGTCCAGCGATGTCCTCGGCCGCCGATCCCTTTCTGCTGCTGCTCGCCGCACTGGCGCTGCTGCCGCTGGCGCTGCTCGCCTGCCTGCACGCGCCGGCCGCCACCGCGTTCGGCTTCGTTGCGCTGCTGTGCGTGTTCTCGGCATCCACCTGGGGCCAGCTGCAGGAAGACAATACGATCTATTCGCGCGGCACCGGACTGTTCTCGTTTTCGCTGCTGAACCTGTTGCTGTGGGTGGCGGTCGCCGCCGCGCTGGTGCGCGAGGCAATGCACCGCCTGCGGCGGCCGCAGCCTTCGCCTTTCGTTCCCTTCCTGCTCGCGTTCGGCTTCCTGCTGAGCGCGCATCTCGCGCTTGGCCTGGCCGACGGTATCGATGCGCTAACGGTGCTCGGCTACAACGGCCTCCTGAACGTTCTGAACATGGCCTTGTTCGCGCTGCTGTTGCTGCTGGCGCTGCGCAACGAGCAGGATCGCCGCCGGCTGCTGCTGATCATCATCACGCTGGCCGCGCTGCGCGCCGTGTTCGGGCTGGTCCGCTATGCCTTCTTCGGCGGCGACGATGCGAACCCGTATCGCAATTTCGAGCGGCTCGACATTACGCTGGTCTATTTCGACATCGCCGACAATTTCATCGCTGCGCTCGCCGCGTTTTGCATCGCGTGGCTGTTGCTGATGCCGGAAGCGCGGCTGTCGCTGATGCGCAAGCTGGGGCTGCTGATCTTGCTGGCGATGGAACTGGCGACGGTCGCCCTGTCCTTCCGCCGATCCTCGCTGATCGGTCTCGGCCTGATGTCGCTCGTGCTGCTGTGGCGGCTGCCCTGGCAGCGCCGGCTCGCGTTCGGCGGCTTTGGCGCGCTCGCCCTGCTGGGCGCCGCCGGCACGCTGATGCGTGAACGGCTGGCGGCCAACAGCACCGGGGGCGGCTTCCTGGCCTCGCTGCTGTATGACGTCGGGCCGGGCCGCGCCACCGAGGTCAGCCGCTTTTATGAACTCGAGGCGGCCGCGCAAAGCCTGGACGGCCATTGGCTGTTCGGTCTCGGCAGCTGGGGCAGCTTCCATGGCAATGAAGACGCGCTCGACTATCACTTCGGCAAATTCGACTTCGTGCACAGCGGCTTCGGCCACCTGCTGCTGAAGAGCGGCTTTGCCGGACTGGCGCTGTTCGTCGCACTGCTGGCGGTGTGCATTGCGCATTACCTGCAGCGGCGCGCTGCGCTGCGCGGCAATAGCGCGCTGCTGGCCGATGCCGGCATGGCCGGCCTGCTGTTCTGGACGCCAACCTTGTTGATCGGCACGCCCGTGATTGAATTCCGCACGATGCTGCTGCTCGGCCTGACGCTGGCCCTGCCCTATCTCGCCACGCGCGCGCCCTCGGCCCGACCGCAGCGCTGGTCGCCACGCCATGCTGCTGCGTAATTCATTGTGGAACCTGGCAGGCGCCGCCTTGCCGGCGCTGGTCGCGCTCGCCACCGTGCCATGGCTGATCCGCGGACTCGGCCTCGAAGGCTTCGGCATCGTCACCGTGATCGGCGCCATCGTCGGTTATGCCGGCATCTTTGACCTCAGCCTGTCGGCCGGCGCGATCAAGTATCTGGCCGAGCATCATGCGCGCGGCGACCAGCGCCGCTTCGCCGAGACCTTCTGGTTCGGGTTCGCGTTCTATGGCCTGCTGGGACTGGCCGGCGGCCTGCTGCTGTTCGTGTTCGCGGCGCCGCTGCTGGCGCGCTTCTTCGGCGTCTCGGCCCTGCTGCAGGACGACGCGCTGCTGGGACTGCGCATCGCCGCGATCGGCTTCGCCGTGTCGCAATGGATGAATTACCTGCTGGTCGTGCCGCAGGCGCTGCAGCGCTATGACCGTTCGGCCAGCAGCGAAGCGGTGTTCGGCATGACGGCCAATCTGGCGTCGGCAGCGGTCGCCATGGCCGGCGGCGGCATTGCCGGCGTGGTGCTGGCGCGTGTGGCCGTCACCTGTGTGAACCTGTTGTGGCTGGCGCTGATGCTGCGGCAACTCGGCATGCCGCTGGCGCCCGCACTGCCGCAGCGCGATACCTGCATCGCGCTGACACGCTTCGCCGGCCATAGCTGGCTGTCGCGGCTGGCTTCGCTGCTGCATCAGCATGCGGACAAGCTGCTGGTCGGCGCGCTGGCCGGGCCGATTGCGCTGGCGTTCTACACCGTGCCCAGCCAGCTGGCCGGCCGCCTGCTCGGCCTGACCTACCGGCTGGCCAGCGTCATCTATCCGCGCGTGTCGGCGCTGGCCGCGACCGGCGACCGGCAGGAACTGCGCGTGCTGTATCTGGATGCCACCCGCATCGTCGGCTACCTGAACTTCGCGGCGCTCGGCATGATCGCGCTGACCGGCGACGTCTTTCTGCGCCGATGGGTCGGCGCCGAATTCGTCGCCGACGGCTACCCGGTGCTGCTGCTGATCACCACGGCGCTGATGGCCGATTCGCTGACGACGATACCGTCGCTGGTGAATGACGGCCTCGGCCATCCGCAGATCAGCGGTCGCTTCGCGCTCGCGCGCGGCCTGCTCGGCGTCGCGCTGGTGTGGGCCGGCATGGCGGCCGGCGGCATCGTCGGCGCCGCCGCTGCGCACCTTGTGGCGTCGCTGCTGATGGCCGTGCTGTTCGTCGGCTATGTGCACGGTCGCACCGTGCCGGTATCGATACGCGAGACGCTGCGCACCTGCTGGTGGCCGGGCCTGGCGACCGCTGCCGGCGCCTTGTTGCTGGCGCTGCCGCTGAAATGGCTGCTGCCCGACAGCGTTGTCGGCCTGCTGTCGCTGGCGAGCGGCGGCGCGCTGTTGCTGCTGGCCGGCGGAGCCGCCTTCATCGTGCGCAGCGATGAACGCCACGCGCTGCGGCTGGCGTCGCGCCGGTTCATGCCGGGAGCGCGCTGAGATGCGCATCCTGATGGTCAGCGAAGACCTGCCGGCCGTTGGCATGGGCGGACTGGCGCGCCACGTGCTGGCGCTGGCGCGCGCGCTGCGGGCCGACGGACATCAAGTCGACCTGATGGGCAATGACGATGTCAGCCCGGCGCAGGCCGGCGATGAATTCGATGTCGACGGCCGTTTTTATCCGGAGCTGCACGGCCAGTTCGACGGCTGGAAGGAAATGCGGCTGGGCATCTTCGCGCCCCCCAAGCGCAGCATGATGGCGTACCGTTTCGCGCGCGCGATCCTGCGCCGCGCCGCCGGCTATGACGTCGTGCATTACCACGGCCATTTGCCGAATATCGCCAGCTATCTGCCGGCGTCACTGAACTTCATCCAGACCCGGCACGACCAGGGCAGCGACTGCCTGATACATGTGCGCTTCCGCCGCGGCGAAGTCTGCGTCTCGACGAATGCGGCCGACTGCGCCGGCTGCCGCAGCTGGAATCCGAACCCGCTGCAGCGCACGGCCAGTGCTTTTGCGGTGACGCGCTTTCGCGCCGAGGTGCGTCGCGGCTTCCTGCGCCACAAGACGGTCTTCGTCTCCGAGCTGCTGCAGCAGAACCTGACGCGCACCTTGGGCGAACGGCGCTGGGGCGTCACCGTGCACAACTTCGTCGACAGCGACCGGCTGCAAGCGCTGCGCTCACGCGCGCGCATGCCCGACCGCGATCGCCTGCACATCTTCATCGCCGCCAAGCTGTATCCGGCCAAAGGCGTCGAGGCTTTCCTGGTCGCGCTGCAACCCTGGCTGGATGCGTCACTGCGAGTCGAGATCGCCGGCGACGGCGCTGACGAAGACCGCTTGCGGCAGCGCTTTCCCGCGGTGTATTTCCACGGCCTGCTCAGCGGTCGCGACACACAGCGCCTGGCGGCGCGCGCCGATGTGGTGGTGGTGCCGTCGATCTGCGAAGAAGCCTGCCCGTCCACCGTGCTCGAAGCCCTGCTGCTGGGGAAGACCGTGTTTGCGCTGCGGCTGGGCGGCACGCCTGAACTGGCGGTCTACCAGAGCGGCCCCGACCAGCTGCGGCTATATGACTCGATGGCGGCGCTGGTCGACGCCTTGCGCGTATTCCGCCCGCGACCGGACTATCCGCTGGCGCCGCAGGCGCCGGTCAGCGCCGCGCATACGGCTGGCCAGCTGCTGGCGCTGTATCGCCTGCCTCCCGGGGCGATCGTGGCCTGATGACCTTGCCGACCTTCTCCGTCATCACCTGCACCCGCAACAGCGAGCCCTGGCTGCAGGAATCGATCGCTTCCGTGCTGATGCAACGCGGCGTCGAGGTCGAGCTGATCTTCGTCGATGGCGGCTCGAACGACGGCACGCTCGAACGCCTGCGTGCGCTGTCCACGCCTTACCGGCTGATCGAGAATTCGCGCGCCGGCATCAGCGCGGCCATGAATGCCGGCATCGCCGCGGCGACCGGCGACTTCGTCGCCCATCTGCATTCGGATGATTTCTACCTGCATGACCGCGTGCTGCTGACGGTCGCGCAAGCGGCGCAGGCCAGCGGCGCGCGCTGGCTGTTTGGTCGCACGATGCGCTGCATTGACGGTCGCCTGCTGCCGGAAGGCTTTGTCGCGCCGCGCTACAGCCGGCGCCGGCTGCTGCGCGGGAATTTCATTCCGCATCCGGCCACATTCATCGCGCGCCGCCTGCTGCATCAGGCAGGTGACTTCGACACGCGCCTGAAGTACGCGATGGACTACGACCTGTGGCTGCGCCTGTCGCGCATCGCCGAACCGCTGACCTTGTCGCAGCCGCTGGCCGCGTTCCGTGAGCACAGCGGCAGCCTGTCCACGCGCGAGCGCGGCGCGGCGATGCGCGAAGACCTGCAGGTGCGGCTCGCGCATGCCGGCGGCTGGCCGCTCGCCCATGCGCTGCATATCCTGCGCTACCTGGTTCGCCGGCAGCGTGCCCGACTGTCCCTGCCCGGAGTGCTGCATGCGTGAAATTTCCCTGATCCTGGCCACCGTCGGCCGCGCGGCCGAGCTGAACAAGCTGGTCGATTCACTGGCCGCGCAGACTTTCCATGACTTCGAGCTGATCGTGATCGACCAGAACAAGGACCAGCGATTGCAACCGGTGCTGCAGCGCGCGCGCAGTTTCGGCATTGCGCTGCGCCACCTGCGGCATGCGCCGCCGAATCTCGCGCTGGCGCGCAACGCCGGTATCGCCGCCGCCGAAGGGCGCTGGCTGGGATTCCCGGACGATGACTGCTGGTATGAACCGCAGACGCTGGAACGCATGCTGCTGCGTACCCTGCGCCGCGACCGGCCGGCCGGCGTGGTCGGCCGCTGGGTCGAACAGGATCCGCCACATGCACCGGGTGCGCTCAGCTGGCGGCGCTCGTCACGCTTTCGCGACCTGCCGGTGTCGTCGATTACCTTGTTCTTCCGGCGTGAGTTGCTGCAGCAGCTGGGCGGCTTCGATGGCCGGCTCGGTGTCGGCCAGTGGTTCGGCGCGGGCGAGGAAACCGACATCGTGCTGCGCGCGCTGCAGGCGGGCGCCCTGCTCACGTATGAGCCGGACGTGCAGGTGCATCATCGCGCCGATCGGCCACGACAAGCGCCCACGGCCGCATTGCGGCGAGCGGCTCAGCTACGCGCACGCGGTGCCGGTGCGCTGTATGCGAAACACCGGCTGCCGGCGTGGGTGATTGCGCGCGGCCTGCTGTCGCCACTGCTGATGCCGGCAGTCCGGCTGTTCGCGCGCGATCCCGCCGCGCCCGGCCTGCGCCAGGGGCTGGCGATTGCGAGCGGCAGGCTGCAAGGCTGGCTGCGCTGGGCACGCGCGCATCGCGGATCGGTGGCCTGCGTTGCGCATGATGACGGCCGGACCGGCCATGGGTGAACCGAGCCAACCCGAATGACGCGCATCGCACTCGTCACCAATACGCCGCCGCCCTACCGCGTGCCCATTTTCAACCGGCTGGCACGCAAGTCAGGCATTGATTTCCATGCGGTGTTTTGTTCGGCACGCGAGCCGAATCGCGAATGGGACCTGCCGGCCATGCAGTTTGAACGACACTGGCTGCGCGAGCGCTTCTTCACCGTACAAGGCCGCTACATTCATCACAATCCCGATGTGCTGCCGCTGCTGGCGCGGCTGCGACCGGACGTGGTGGTCACCGACGGCTTCAATCCGACCCATCTGTATGCTTTCCTGATGGCGCGCTTGCGGCGCTGGCCGCATGTGGCGATGACAGACGGCAGCTGCGATTCGGAGCGCACGCTGTCGCTCGCGCACCGGATGATGCGGCGGTTCGTGTTTCGCCGCAGCGGCGCCTTCATCGCCGCTTCCGATGGCGGGCTGCGACTATATCGCTCCTATGGCGTGGCGCCGGAACGCTGCTTTTATTCGTGGCTGTGCATCGACAACCAGGCATTCGCGCCACCCGATGCGCTGCAGCGGCCTGTCGATTTCCTGTTCTGCGGACGCATGGAGCCCGCCAAGGACCCGCTATTTGCGCTGGCGGTTGCGCGTGAATGCGCGTACCGCGTCGGGCGCCGCACACGACTGCTGTATGTCGGCTCGGGCAGCCTCGATGCGACGCTGCGGCAGGCGGCGGCCGACTGCACGGAAGTGGATGTGCAGTTCCACGGCTTCGCTGCGCAGCAGGCGCTGCCGGCGCTGTACCAGTCGGCGCGGCTGTTCCTGTTTCCGACGCATGGGGATGTGTGGGGGATTGTCGCCAACGAAGCCTGTGCGGCCGGGCTGCCGGTGCTGGTATCGCCGCAGGCCGGTGCAGCCGGCGAACTCGTGCTCGACAGCCGCAATGGCTATGTGCGCGACCTGCGCGTGCCGCTGTGGGCCGACTGCGCGCAGCGACTGCTGTCGGACGCAGCGCTGTGGCAATCGTTCAGCGACGAGGGACTGCGCCGCGTGCAGCGCTACGACTTCGACAGCGCCGCGCAAGGCATCATCGATGCCTGTACCTACGTGTTGCGCGATGCGCCACTGGCGCGGCGAGGCCCGTTGCACGAGGCACCATGAACGGGCTGCGGCTGACGATCTCGGTCGACGACGGTCATCCGCTCGACCTGCGGCTGGCGGAACTGCTCGAGCGCCACGGGCTGCGCGCGACCTTCTATCTGCCGGTCATGAATAGCGAAGGCGCGCCGGTGCTGAGCGGCGCACAGGCGCGCGCGCTGGCACAGCGCTTCGAGATCGGCTCGCATACCTTGTCGCACCGCTTCCTGGCCGATATCGATGAACGCTCAGCCTGGCGTGAAATTTATGAAGGCAAGCGCGCACTCGAGGACCGGCTCGGTAAACGGGTACAGGGCTTCTGCTATCCGGGCGGACGCTATCGGCCCGTGCATCTGCGGCAGCTGCAGACCGCCGGCTTTAGTTTCGCGCGTACCACGCAGAATCTGCGCATCGATGGCGAAGCGCGAGCATTCGAGCTGCCGACCAGCGCGCAGTTTTATCCGCATCCGCGAACGGTATGGCTGCGCAATTTCGTGTCACAGCGCGACTGGTCGCGGCGTTGGCGCGCACTGCGCTGCGCGCTCGGCGAAACGGACTGGCTGGTTCGCCTGCATTGTTTACTGGCGCTGGCCGACGCTTGCGGCGGCGTGTTTCATCTGTGGTGCCATTCACTGGATATCGAGCGGCTGCAGTTGTGGCAGGCGCTCGACCGCTTTCTCGCGCATGCCGCGCGGCGCGTGCCGCCGGAACGTCGGCTGTCCAACGGCGAGCTGTACTGCCGGCCGGTGATTCAATGCGTGCATCC
>JACCDQ010225286.1_pt1 | contig 23194 bp, 20 predicted proteins | sample 7446031 | NCBI WGS metagenome assembly JACCDQ01 (sample SAMN15323442, study PRJNA562643) | freshwater metagenome | isolation source: river surface water | place: USA:Blue River Watershed | collected 2017-08-17 | reverse complement strand
TTCAACATTTATTTTCACACATGCCGCCTCTCTGACCAATGTGTATTCGGACATGGTGCCTAAACTAAACGCTTTTTCAATCGGAACACCCATGTAAGTGGTAGAATTAACCTTTGCATGCCCTCCGCTAACTTTATTGCCGGCCGTAACTGCTGAATTTTTTTCACAAATATGTTGATTTCCCTCTTGGCATTGAAAGCACTCATAACAAGGAATTGCCCAATTTAACATTACCTTATCCCCGACTTTCAACGATTTGACCATTTCTCCAACCTCAACAACCAGCCCTGCCCCTTCATGCCCCATGATGAGACTTTTCCCCCAAGATTGAGAATCCCAATCGGTATGACAAACCCCAGCTGCTTTGATTTGTACCAAAACTTCATCGCCAGAAGGTTTATCAACCATGATGTTTTCAATAGAAAATCCCCCATTTCCATTGGTGATAGCCGCACGACAAGTAATCATTTGGTATATACAATTGGATTAAGATACGTATCTATTACCTCGCCAACCACAGCCCCTGGACACCAAACCTCCCAATCTTTTTTCTGATTTTCATTTTCTGGTTCTTTCAAAATCATGTCTTTATCCATATAAATCATCGTCATGACCTTACGAACTTGGTTGGTATTATTTGCTCCTGCTCGGTGGAAAACCCAACCAGAATGAAAACTAACTTCCCCCAAATCATACGCTTCAATTACATGTTCAAAATCCGTTACTCGGAGGCGTTGGGCTATTTTGTGTTCGCTATCATCGCTAATTGCCAATTCTCGACCTTCTACAATCGCATGGCTACCAGCACTAAACTCCAAAGGGCCCATTTCTAAGGGTACAGGTTGGAGGGGAATCCATGCTGTTACGGTTTTATCTGTGGATAAAGGCCAATAATATTGATCGGCATGCCAAGGTGTAATTCCGCCGCCTGCTTCCTTGAATAAAGCTTGGTCGTGGTATATTCTCGCTCCGTCTGCTTGCATCAGCTCTGCGGCGATTTGCCCCAATCGTTTACTCAAGACAAATTCCTTACAGGTATCATCTTCTCGCCACAAATTAAAAATTTGAAGAAATGCCTTCCCATACGTATCTCTTTGGTCGATTGGCTTATCTTGGCTATTCAGTTCCTCCACTTTTTTCGAAATAACCTCCCCATAAAATGCCAAGGTTTCGGCATCTAAAACATTTTTCAGTTTAATATAACGATTCTTTTGATAGAATTCGATGGCTTCCTTCGAAAGCAAATAAGGCTCATTCAATAAGTTTTTCATGTCGATTATTGTTCAGTTTATTCTTTTGCAAAATTGTTCAATTTTCATCTATCTTTATTGGATTAGATTTTCCAAAAATTGTCTAATTTTATCTTTTTTATTATTCAAAAGCAATAATTATGTAAAAATAACACCCAAATTGTACTTATTTACTTTCACGAATGTAGCTTCATTTTATCTAAACAAATGAAAAGAGATTTTCAAACAGCCTTTGTCAGGACAGTTGTTTGGCTAAAAAATCAATTCCTTCTACAAAGCTTACCGGCTGATAGCCAAGTAAAGAAGCAGACTTTGTCAAATCAAAACCCGTTCGAGGAGGTCTTTTGGCAGTTTGCGTAAAAGTACTTGAATCCGCTTGGGTAATTAATGATTTATCAAGTCCAAAATAATCGGCAGTCATTATTGCCATCTCATAGGGAGTCAGCAAGTCTTTACCTGAAATATTAAAAATGCCATCCGCTTCTTTTTCTACAATCAAGAAACAACCTTTGGCTAAATCTTCCGCCAACGTAGGAGTTCTCCATTGGTCTGTTACTACTTTAATATTTTTTCCTGATTCCAAAGAGTTTTTCACCCATAAAATAATATTACTTCGGCTCATGTCATGAGCGATTCCATACACCAAAACCGTTCGAGCAATTGCCCATTTAATTGAGCTATTGCTGACAATTTTTTCGGCAGCATATTTACTCCAGCCATAGAAACTGATTGGATTGGCAAGAGCATCCTCTTTGTAAGGTCCAGCTTTTCCATCAAAAATAAAATCAGTAGAAACATGAAGTAAAAAGCAATTATTTTTGGCACAAGCTTCCACTAGATATTCAAGAGCATAAACATTTTGAGCCCAGCAAGCCTCTTTTTCGATTTCACATTGATCAACATTCGTCATGGCTGCCGTATGAATGATGGTATCTGGTTTGTGTTTAGATACTATCTCCAATACATTTTCTCGCTTGGTAATATCCATTTGTTCATATTGATAGCCCTCTTGAAAAGGCAATCTATTGTCGCCACGAGCAGTAGCAACAATCTCATATTGAGGATATTGGCGATACAAATCGACCAACTTCTGACCTAAAAGCCCATTAGAGCCTGTGATTAATATTTTTTTCATAAAGCAAGCAATCTTTATAATTTCAGATGTAATCTTTGTTTTTAGAGATAATAATTAAAATATTTGTCAAAGCACAATACGAACAAGCAAGGCAGAAGCAGGGTATTTTTGTGTGCTTTTCGATTCCATTCAATAATTGAATGAGTATTTTTTTTGAATTTTCTTTTTTCGCATTTTTTTGCAAGAAATATTCATTTGAATATCTTTCAATGGGCGGTCAAACTTATCTCTTGCCTGAACAGCAATAGAATCTATCACGGATAAGTTGTCTATCACTTCTCCAAATACCGTGTAATTGTTATCTAATCTAGGTGTCCCACCTAAAATCATGTATTGGGCTCGTTGCTCAGTGGTATAATTCATGCCATTTTTTTGCGAAGCCAAGGTAATCTCGTCATCGCTTAACTTTTTACCTTGAACGATATAAAATTGGCAGGCACTTGATTTTTTTTCGGGATTATTGTCTCGAGCAGCAGCCAATGCTCCTTTTTTATGGATTCTGTTTGGTTGGAACTCAAAAGGGATACGCTCCATCTCTCCTCCTCCATTTCCCAATCGAGTACCCTGTTGAGCAGTTTTGGAATTAGGGTCTCCGCCCTGAATCATAAATCCATCAATAATTCTATGAAAAAGAAGCCCATCATAGAATTTTTTATTGACGAGCTTGATAAAATTAGCCTTATGCAAAGGAGTTTCTTGATATAAAATCAAGTGCATTGTGCCAAAATCCGTTCGGAGAGTCAGTAAATAGTCTTTTTTTTGGGCAAAAGCAACCTGTTGCATCCACAAGCCAACGAGGAAAAAGAGAATTTTTTTATTCATGTAATTTTTTTTACACAAAAATAATATTTTTCTCTGAAGATTAAGCGATTGTTCCACTAGGCAAGGACTTTCCAAGCCGAAATAAAAGCCTGAAATGAATCCAAGTTCAATATTTTTTTAAACCAGAAAGTATAATTTTCGGGATAATTGGCAACATCTTCCAAAAGTTTGTCCATATCCACCCACTTAAAATCCAACACTTCCTCTGGATTTACCTCGAATTTTGCATCATAATACCCTACAAAAACATGGTCAATTTCATGCTCTATCAATCCATTCGGAAAATCTGTCCGGTATTGGAATTTATCTAAAAATGTCAGTTCTGTTCTAAAGCCCATTTCTTCGCCCAAACGCCTAAATGCCGCTTCATCTATACTTTCGCCAGTATTGGGATGCCCACAACAAGTATTGGTCCAAAGCCCTCCCGAATGATATTTGTGGCGGGTTCTTTGATGAATCAATAATTGATTATCTTTATTGAAAATCAAAACTGAAAAAGCACGGTGAAGCCATCCTTTTTGATGTACCAATAATTTTTCGCCCTTACCTATCTCTTGGTCAAATTCATCTACCAATATTATCTCTGTCAAATGAACATTCATAATTTATTTTTTGCTTAGAATCTTTTGGTAGAACAAGCTATATTGAAAATTGTTTCATTCTCCCAACAATTTATCAAGTAGCAAATTGAAATCCGTCACAAATTTATCATAATACTTGCCTGTCCCTGGTCCAGAAAATCCGGTATGAATTTCACGCACTTTATTATTTTTATCAATAAAAATAGTTGTTGGAAAACCAATAACCCGATTGAGCATCGGCAAAGTCTTGGAAGCTTCTTCTTTGTCGTTTGTGCCTGCCAAAAGGACTTCATATTGAATACCAAAACGAGCTTTAAGCTGATTGATTTTGGGAAATGCAAAAGCTCGGTCTAAGGTTTTTTCATACGCCAAACCAATAATTTCGACTCCTCTTCCCTTGTTTTTGAGGTACCAAGGTGCAAGAAATTTACTTTCATCCATACAATTTGGACACCAAGAACCCATGATTTGAATGATTTTTACTTTCCCTTGGTATTTATTATCCTTTAAAGAAACCATTTTCCCTTGGGTATCTGGGAAAGAAAATTCAATCGACTCAAAACCCTTTTTCAGATAAGTCAAGCTTTTTTCGTCGGGCAAAGCAGCATTTTGGTCTGCTATTCCATTCCAAGTTTCGATAGAAGACGCATTGGAGCAAAAAATTCCACCAGACAATTGGTTCTGATTAATTTTTGCTTTGAACAAAAATAAATGATTGCCATCAAAACAAGAAAGTTTGAGGCTATCTCCAATGGTATTTCCCGATAAATATCTATAATCTCCCGTACTGGTCAGGAATGTCCCCTCGACAATATTGCCCGTACTTTTAAACAATCCAACTGCTGATGTAGAATCTTGTCCATCTTCCGATACAAAGACAACCTGATATTTTTCAGATAAGTTTGAATTTTTTTCGGTACAAGCTGCAAAGAAACGATAATCTTTTCCGTACTCGGCATGGAATTTCGCCCGAATAAACGTAAAATTCGACCTCATTTTAGACCAATACCCATCCATTACTCCTCCTTTGGAGACTTTTGCGACAATTTCGGCATCAAAGATAGCCATCGGAATATGAATAGAATCCCCTTTCATGAAAGACGAATCCATTTCTAATCTCTCGCTACCATTGATGATAAATACAGAAAAATTTTTAGCATTTTTTTTCAGCTCAAAATTGAAAGGCAAAGTCCCGATTGGCGTAGGAATCGTAGCACGCCAAATACCCGCTTGAGGCTCAATAGCTGCGGCATTCACGAGATTGACAGCTACAAAAACAAACAAAAAAGAAAGTCGAACAAAGCGATTCATAAATATAAATTCATTAAAATTGAGACCCAAAATAACAAAAGCCAACAGCTTCCTATTAACTTTGCAAAGTTATTGAATAGAATCTTGTAAATCTAATAAAAATATGTCAGTTTATCACGTTCCCGTTATGTTGAAAGAATGCTTGGAAGGGCTAAATATCAAGCCTGAAGGTATTTATGTGGATGTAACTTTTGGAGGGGGAGGCCATTCTAGGGCTATTTTGGAACAATTGACTACTGGAAAATTATACGCTTTCGACCAAGATGCCGATGCAAAAGCAGAATCAAAAAAAATTGAGGATAAAAATTTTATATTTATCAACACCAATTTCAGAAACATCAAACAATATTTACGCCTTTATGGGGTCAAACAAGTAGATGGGATATTAGCAGATTTAGGGATTTCGTCGCACCAAATAGACACCCCCGAACGAGGATTTTCTACCCGATTTGATGCCGAGCTAGACATGCGAATGAACCAAAATGCTGAAATTTCGGCAAAAAACATCGTCAATGAATATTCCGCTGAAGAGCTACACAAAATATTGGGGATTTATGGAGAAATTAAAAATGCCAAAACAGCAGCCCAAGCGATTTACACAGCACGGCTAAACAAAAAAATAGATACCATAAACGACCTGAAATCCATTTTGGTCAAGCTTGCCCCAAAAGGGAAAGAAAACAAATATTTTGCCCAAGTATTTCAGGCATTGAGAATTGTCGTCAATGAAGAAATGCTTGTTTTGGAAGATTTTCTCAAACAAACCCCCGAAATCCTTGCTCCAAACGGACGATTAGTGGTCATGTCTTACCATTCGTTGGAAGACCGATTGGTAAAAAATTTTATCAGAAGCGGTAAATTTAGCGGAGAGGCAGAAAAAGATTTTTTTGGCAATGAAATAAAACCCCTGGAGGCAGTCAGCAGAAAAGCAATAGACGCTACAGCAGAAGAGATTGAACGAAATCCAAGAGCCCGAAGTGCAAAATTGAGAATTGCCGAGCCTTATAAATAATTGGAGCGAAATTTTCGTTCGTGTGTTCAAATTTCTAAATTTGTACCTGAACTTGTTTAAGCTTCATTTTTTGGTTAAAAGTGGACACAAGTTCATCAAAACATATCTTATTGTGCTTTTACGAAAAAATTAAACAAATCCAAAAATGGCAACAAATACATTTCGGACTTCAGCGAACGAGGCACCCAAGCCCAAACGCTTCAGTTTGAATAAATTAGAGATTTATACTAAGATTGAATCTTGGATTGCTGAAAAAATACAATTCGGCAATGAGATACCCACCGAAATGCTCAAAAATATCTTTTGGCTGTCATTTCTGGCATTAATCTATATTTTTTTACAATACCAATACGAAGGATTACTAAAAAAAATAGCCAAAGCTCGTACAGAAATGGAAGAAAGCAGAGCAGCCTATATTTCTCAAAAATCAAGATATATGTATGCCAGCAAGCAATCTGAAATTGCCAAAAAACTATCCGCAGAGGGTTTGGAAGAAAACATCACCCCGCCAGTCAAAATTGTAGTTAAAGAATAAATAAAGGGTTCAAAAGACCCACTAAAATACGGGAGAAACTCACAATGTCTTCAAAAAAATCAATCCGAGACCAAATTTTATTTCGCACCTCGATAGCGTTTATCGTTTCGCTCTTCATTGCTTTACTTATTTTTGCACAATTGTATATCATTCAGTTTCCACAAAAAGAAAGATGGCTGGCAAAAGTAAAGAAAGTTGAGCGAAAACCGATGAAAATAAAAGCAACCCGAGGGAATATTTTCGCTTCCGACGGCAAAAGTCTGCTCGCTACCTCTGTACCCAGATATCGGGTGGGATTAGATATTACTCGTGCCAAACCCAAGTATTTTAAAGCAAAAATAGATTCGTTGGCTTATCTGTTATCCGATTTTTTTGGTGATAAATCGGCTGCCGAATACAAAGAACTCATTACGAATGCCCGAAACGAAAAAAAATTATTTTTTGTGGCTTTAGGCAATAGGTTGGTGGATTTTCAGGAAAAAGAAAAAATAAAAAAATTCCCATTTTTTAGAGAAGGGTCTATGAAAACAGGGGGTAAATTCGAGCAGCTTGAGCGAAGAGTCATGCCTTTCGGCGACATGGCATTGCGTTCAATCGGAAGACTAGACAGAGATACCCAGACAAGAGGAGATTTTGGAATCGAATTTAGTTTCAATAACTTCCTTGCTGGACGAGACGGAGTCGGTCTTTTTCAACGATTGGCAGGGGGTGTTTGGAAACCATTAAATGATACACCAGAAGTCCGCCCAGAAGCAGGATTGGATGTTGTAACGACCATAGATATCAATTTTCAAGATATTGTAGAAAGTGCCTTGCGGAATCAAGTCATCAACACCAATGCCAATTATGGCTCGGCTATTGTCATGGAAATTGCCACCGGAGAAGTAAAAGCAATCACTAATTTATCGAAACGAAGCGACTCTCTCCATGTTTCGTACAAAGAAGATTTTAATTATGCCGTACGTGGCGGAACAGACCCTGGCTCAACTTTCAAGTTGGCGACCATGCTTGCCTTACTCGAAAAAGCACATCTGAATCTTAATGATGATGCTGGCTATTGCCAAGGGAGCATCATGCACAATTCAACCGAAATGACTTGTTCTGAAAAACACGGAAAACTAAGCGTACAAAGTGTTTTTGAGCATTCTTGCAATATTGGGATTTATAATTTAGTAAAAAAACACTTTGGCTTCTCGCACATAAACGATTATGTAAACTATCTGCAAAAATTCAAATTAGACCAGCCAGTAGGATTTCAGTTAAAGGGAGAAACCATACCGATTATCAAAAACAACAAAAGTTCGACTTATAGCAATACCACATTCCCTTGGATGGCAATTGGCTATGAAACCCGAATCACGCCACTTCAAATGCTCACTTTTTACAATGCTGTGGCAAACAATGGGCATTGGGTTCAGCCAACAATTGTAAAAGAAATCAAGGAGGCAGACAAAATTATCGAACAATTCGAAGGAAATAAAGACCCTACGCCAATTTGTTCAGAAAAATCGGCAATACTTGCCCAGAAAATGATGATAGCTGTTGTGGAAAGTGGGACAGCACAAAACATCAATACAGGATTTTGTAAAGTTGGAGGAAAAACCGGAACTTCCCGAAAACGAGAAAATGGCTATGTACAAAACAAGTATTATACGGCATTTATAGGTTTTTTTCCAGCAAAGCAACCAAAATATAGCTGTGCTGTCATTATTGACGAGCCACAAGGAGCAAACCTTTATGCCCGAGATGTAGCCGCCCCTGTATTTCGAACAATTGCTGACAAAATTTTTGCTTATGACGTGGCATTACATCCCGCAAAAAATAAGAAAACTAATCTGAAAACAATTGAAGGACAAGCTCAGTCGGGGTATGCAGAAGATTTTAGGAGTATTCATGAAGAATTAGGAATCCTAAATACGCCTAATACTGCTGGATGGGTAAAGGCGGTGGAAGGTGAAAATGGCGTTTCGTGGAAAAAAGTTCAAAAAAATGGCAACGACATTCCGAATGTAAAAGGGATGACCCTCCGTGATGCTATTCATGTATTAGAAAATAAAGGATTTCGAGTAAAATATTCGGGTTTAGGGAAAGTACGAGACTATTATTTATCAGATACACGAATAATTACTTTAGATTTGGGATGATGCTATGAATTTACTGAAATATATTAGCTTCGTTCTATTTGGGATTGTTTTGTGGGTATTGGCATATCATACCTCCAGACAGCTATTTGGGCAATTGTTCGCTCTATTTTCAGTCTTATTCATTGTTTATATTTATTTGATTTTCAGCCTAAAAAATGTCCGTGAGATTTATTTCATGGGCATTTTTTTTCGGGTAATTTTACTTGGGGCGATTCCCAATTTATCCGACGATTTTTACAGATTTATTTGGGACGGAAAATTGGTTCAAAACGGTGTGAATCCTTTTCTTTATTTGCCAGACGAATACCATTCCATTCAGGCTGTCTGTTCGGAAACATGGTTGTTCTCCAAACTAAATTCTCCTCATTATTATTCGGTTTATCCGCCACTTAATCAATTGTTTTTTGGGATAGCCACCTATTTCTCTGACAAAAATATCGTCTTGAATGTTATTTTTCTAAGAATCATCCTCTGCATTGCCGACATTGTCAATCTGAATTCGATTCATCATTGGACAAATACTACTATTCGGCGAGAAGCTCTGTCTATTTATGCTTTTAATCCCTTGATAATCATCGAATTATGTGGCAATCTGCATTTTGAAGGAGTCATGATTATGTTTGTTTTATTGGCTTACCGTTGGATTGAAAAAAATACACAGACTTTCTCCAAAGATTTTGTTTTAAGTGCGTTCTTCATGTCTTGTGCCATCATGACAAAGCTATTGCCCTTATTGCTGTTTCCCATTATTTTGCGTCTATTGGGCTTTAAAAAAGGACTAATTTATATCTGTTTTTGCATGCTTTTTTCTGTCTTTTTTTTCATTCCCTTCTTCAACCTAAGTTTATTCCATAAACTATCTTCAAGCATTGGTCTTTATTATCAAAAATTTGAATTCAATGCCAGTTTTTATTATATCTTTCGCAAAATTGGATATTATTTCGTAGGATACAACATGATTGAATATATCGGCAAAATCATGGCAATGCTAGTATTTTTGGGCGTATTTTACCTAACTTTTCGCTCCAAAAATATCAAATATATTCCTTCATTAGTTTTATTTTTATTCTATGCCTTTGCCACGACCATTCATCCGTGGTACATTATCAATGTGCTGGTAGCAGGTATTTTTTGTGGATTACGATTTGGAATACTATGGACTTACTTGGTTATGCTGAGCTATTTTACCTATCGAAGCATCCCCTATGAAGAATCCTATATTTTGGTTGCCATTGAATACCTCCCTGTTTATATTTTCGCAAGCTACGAATTACACAAAAAATCAACCCTCCTTTTTAGCAATAATATTCTCAATAATTTTAGTGGCATGCACCCTTGAATTTTCAATAAACAGACTATGGGTATTCATTCCTCCGCAAATAACACCTGCCAAATAAATATTTTCCATGTTGGTTTCCATGGTTTCTTCCTTATATTCGGGTTTTCGGATGGCATCGTCGGATAGATGAATGCCGATATTATTCAAAAAAGTAAGATTCGGCTGATAGCCAGTCATGGCGATTACCCAGTCATTCGCAATTTCTTGTTGTCCATCAGGCGTATTTAATACCACAGAACCTTCCTTTATTTCGGCAATTGTGCTATTGAAATATGCTTTTATCGACCCCTCTTTAATTCTATTTTCGATATCAGGTTTTGCCCAATATTTCACCCGATGCCCGACTTCACTTTCTCGAATAACCATGCTTACCTCTGCTCCTTTTCGCCAAGTTTCCAATGCCGCATCCACAGCAGAATTATTCGCACCTACCACCAATACCTTCTGAAAAGCATAAAAATGAGGTTCGTGATAATAATGGCTTACTTTGGGCAAAGATTCTCCAGGTACCTGTATCATCAAAGGAATATCATAAAAACCAGAAGCAATAATCAAATGTTCACAAGCATAATTTGCCTTGTTTGTAGCCACAACATAGCCTTTTTCCAAATTCGATGGAATAACATTTTGGACTTCTTCAAACAAATGAACATTTAATTTTTTATGGAGAGCCACACGTCTATAATATTCCAAAGCCTCCGAGCGAGTGGGTTTGGCATTGTTTGACACAAAGGGAATATCGCCAATTTCCAGTCGCTCCGAGGTACTGAAAAAAGTCATGTTGGAAGGGTAATTGTACAAAGAATTTACCAAACATCCTTTTTCAAGAATCAGATAATTCAGTTGAAACTTTTGAGCCTCAATGGCACAAGCTAATCCAATCGGGCCTCCTCCAATAATTATCAAATCGTATTTTCTATCTTGCATTTTCAATATTTTATCAATTATTCGGTTTTTTTACCAATTTTCAAAAAATTATCAAAATCCATTAACAATTTATTGGCTTTCTTTCCATCAACAACAAAGTTTTCGACAAAATTCGTTCTTTATTTATGATAACTATGTTAATTTTGAATGTATTTTCAACTCCAAAAAAGAAAAGTCTATTTTGAGCCATTATTTTAACAGAAATGATTTGTAATAAAACGTCGGTCGCAGGTTTGTTTTGCTTAATTTTTTTGTTGGTTGGAATCAAATTCACTCAAGCTCAAGAAATTAATTATCTCAAGAAATACCATCCAGCTATCAATCGAGCCGAGTTGGCAATAGTCGAAGGGGATTATTCCCGAGCGTTGCAGCAATACGAACAAGCATTTAAGGAAGTTTCTTCTGGATTTATGAAAGATTATTTTAATGCCGCCGTATGTGCTACTTCTCTTGGTGATGCTTCTCAGACATACCATTACCTGCTGAAGGTTGCGTCAAAAGGGATAAGTTTGGATTTTGTAAAAGATGAAATAGCCTTTTCCGCCATTCAGCAAGACTCCGCATGGAGAGGTTTTGAAAAGCATTATTTATCGAATAAAAGAGGATTTGAGCAAAAAATAAATCGAGTACTAAAAAAACAGTTGGATAGTTTGGTGCTTATCGATAAAAAAATAAGAGCCAAGGGAATGGAATATTCAGAGGATTCAATCAGACAGACAGACCAATTGAATGCTTTAAGATTAAAGCAATTTATTCTGCAAGAGGGATTTCCTAGTGAAGATTTGATTGGTTGTGGTGAAGCAGGAATGCCTGTTATTCAGTATCCTTTTTACCAAATTATCAAAAGACAAACCCCCGAACGACAAGCCCTCAACTTTTCGAATATTCTGTTTGATGCCATGCGTAACGGTAAAATTTTACCCCATACAGCCACTTACTTGATGGCAAGTATCAATGGAAATGATACGTTTTTTGCAAGATATATTTTTAAAATAATCAACGAAAATCCGATTGAAAACAAAGGAAGAGATTTTGAGAAGAAAGTCAATCAATGGGTATATCGTGAAATTAATTCGGAAGATGAACAAAGAATCAACGAATTACGTTTGCAAAATGGGATGGAAACATTGGGAGATTATCGTAAAAAAATTATATTTTCGCTAAATGATAATAAGTTTCTATTCCCTTATCGTTCTTATATCGGGATATGGTCGGTACAAGAAGAGAGCGTAATCGAAAATTATCTGGAAGGCACAACGTTTCTGGAAAAAATAAAATAAGAATCTATTTTAAAAAACAATAAATTACAGATGGCAGTATTAACAATGATTGGTCAGCTTTTGCTGGCATTGACTATTTTGGTAGGATTACACGAATTTGGGCATTTTATTTTCGCTAGAATTTTCGGTATTCGAGTAAACAAATTTTATATATTTTTCGATTTTTTATTTCCTCTGCCCAATGTACTGAATTTTGCCCTTTGGAAGAAGAAAAAAGGAGATACGGAATATGGCTTGGGTTGGTTTCCTTTAGGAGGATATGTCGATATTGCTGGCATGGTCGATGAAACCAAAGATGCCTCACAATTGGCTGCTGTTCCGGAGCCCTATGAGTTTCGCTCAAAACCTGCTTGGCAAAGACTTTTTGTGATGTTGGGAGGAATAATTGTCAATATTATTTTAGGAATTCTGATTTTTTGGGGTGTCAAATATTATTGGGGAGAAGAATATTACTCGAAAGCAGAAGTAAACAAATTGGGCTTCTATGCTTATCCGCTTGCCGAAGAAATCGGACTTAAAACGGGTGATAAAATCATTAAAGTAAACAATGAAGACTTTGAAAGTGCTGGGGAAGTGCGTGCGGCTTTGATGCAAGAAAATACATATTTTACCATCGAACGCAATGGTGAACAAAAAGAAATCCCTATTCCGAATGAATTGATTGATAAAGTAGCAAGTAAAATTCCATTTTTAGAACCCATTTATCCATTTAAAATTGGGGAAGTCAGCAAAGGTATGCCTGCCGAGGCTGCTGGTCTGAAAACAGGGGATAAAGTATTAAAATTAGATTCTAATAAAATCGACTATTATCAACAATTGCAAAATGCCTTAAAGAATGCTGCCGGTAAAAAAATCGAGCTATTGGTCGAAAGAGGCAACCAACAAATAAAAATTTACCCAACAGTAAATTCGGAAGGGAAAATAGGTATTTTTCCTGAATTTTTATTGCAATCAAGCAAACATACACTCACATTTGGAGAAGCTTTTTGGAAAGGTGCTGGCGATGCTTTAAGTGTCATTCCCAATCAAATTCAAGGTTTTTCTCGTATTTTCAAAGGACATATTTCTGCTGGAAATGCCGTCAGTGGTCCGGTAGGTTTGGCTCAAATGTATGGGAAAAGCTGGGATTGGGAGCGTTTTTGGGGATTAACAGGGCTATTATCTATGGGATTGGCATTTATGAATGCCTTACCTATTCCCGCATTGGATGGAGGTCATGTATTGGTCTTGTTGTATGAAATGATTACTAGACGCAAACCTTCTGAAAAGTTCATGGAAAGAACACAGCAAGTGGGTACGTTTATCTTATTAGCTCTGATGATTTTGGTTTTATTTAACGATACTTTCAAAGCATTGTTCAAATAATGTTGCTTCCTATGAGATACATCGAAACACTATTATTCGTTTGCTTGGCAAATCTTGTATTTGCCAAGTCTCTTATTTATTCTCAATATAGCGAATTTAAGGTTCATGCTTTTCATACTTCTCTTGCCGAAATTCATTACAATCCCAAAGAAAAATCTTTGGAAGTAAGTATTCGGATGTTTACAGATGACCTTGAAGAGGCTCTTACCAAAGCAAATAATGGACAAAAAGTGATGATTGGTGGCAAAAACGACAATGCAGATGCCGTACTGAATAGATATATTCAGCAACATTTTGCTATTATTAGCCCACAAAAATCCAAGAAAAAATTAAACTTTCTAGGCAAAGAATTGGAGGGCGATGCTACTTGGGTATATGTCGAAATACCAGATTGCCAAGATTTAAAATCACATATTTTGTATAATAATCTTATGCAGGAACTATTTGATGACCAGAGTAATTTGGTGAATTTTTTTTATTTAAGTAATAAGAAAACATTCCTATTCAATTCCAAAATTAAAGCTTCGGCAATAGAATTTTAATAACAATTTGTCATCAATTTAAAAACGGTATGTTTGCATACCGTTTTTTTTATTACATTTGTGTTCAACGGAAGACGAATAAGACGAATGAAAAAAGAAAAAACTGTTGATTTTCACATTAAATGGGCTTGGCATGCTATTTCTAAAATGTATAATGCCTATGCTAGTCCCCAAGACATGACAATGGCGATTGGCTATGTTTTATTGAACATTGACTCAGAAAAAGGAACTCCCGCCACCAAAATTGGCCCATCTATTGGTATGGAACCCAGAAGCTTGACCAGAATGTTGAAAACTTTGGAAGAAAAAGGCTGGATTTATAGAGAAATTGACCCAGAAGATAAACGATTTGTACGGGTTTATTTGACAGAAGAAGGGAAAAATAAACGTAATTTTTCGAGAGACGGTGTCATTATTTTTAATAAACTATTACAAGAACGAATCCCCGCCGAAAAAATGGAAGCATTTTTTGAGGTTATCAAAGAAATAAATACCATTTTAGACGACCACAACAGCAAAATCAAAGAAACAAGTATTAATTTTGAAGGAAATAATTTGTCGGAGGCTATTAATAATTATTTATAATGAAAAAATATCTATTTCTTTTACTTTTCACTGGTTCGATTCATTTTGTTCATGCCCAAGCAGTGACTTACTACCCGTTCAATTCGATGCTTTCGGTATCTAGTAATCCTAATAAAGCCTTTTGGACTGATTTTCGTTTTCAAATGAACTCTTACTTTTCTTCACTAAGCACAGAAATTTCGCCAATGGTAACTTTTCGACAAAAGGAAAGGCTTAAATTTTATGCAGGAGGGGGAATTAAAGCGAATTTTTTAAATACCTTAAACCCCGATGAAAGCAAAAGAAAAATATTGGAGGGCTATTTTCTAAACGTTGGAATGCGAGCATCGCCTATCGAAAAACTCCCAAAATTTCAACTAGTTTTTGAGCTTTCGCCTTATGCTAATTCCAATTTCGATTTGGGAGTTTTTCGTGCAAACTTAGGTATTGGCTATGTGTTAAGATAATTAACTCTTCGTTTTTTTGAGATTTTCCAATTTCGAGGCTTCGCCGAATGCCTGTATTGCTTTGATGTAAATAGGGTCTTCGGCACTAATAATTTGATAAAACTCATTATTTAATCCATCTTTCCTTTGCTTATTCCATATAATTCTGGCAATACTCGCTTTCAGCTGAAGCTTAATAAATGCCTTAGAACGAACAAAGTCTTTTTCATTGAAAGGAATCGAGGCGTTTTTCGCCATTATTTTCAATTGCTCTAGTAGAGCATCATTTGTCGTAAAATTATTTAAAAAATAATCGAAACCTTGTTTTTCCCATTGCTCCTTATGGCTATTAGCAAAGCTGACCGCTAACTCACGGATAATATTTTTACTATACAAGCCCAGCAAAAAAGGAGTAATATGAGAAGTATCTCGAGCAACAAAAATATCAGGTGTCACACCTCCACCACCATAAACAATTCTACCACCTTTGGTTTTAAATTTCATTTTTGGATTATTTTTGATGCTATCCGCAATAAAATACTCTCCGGACTTACTACGCTCATCCAATTCATGTTCATATTGGTCTAAATCTCCTTTTTGATAAGGTTTTTGAATACTTCTGCCACTAGGAATATAATACCTCGACACCGTTAGCCTCAGTTCAGACCCATCAGAAAGCACTATCGGTTGCTGTACCAGCCCTTTCCCAAAAGTCCTTCTTCCTACCACCAACGCTCGGTCATAATCTTGTAAAGCCCCCGAAACGATTTCAGAAGCAGACGCACTGCCTTCATCTACCATAACGACCACAGAGCCACGCTCAAAAATACCTTTTTTCCCCGCAAAAGTCTGTCGATTATTCCTAATTTCCTTCCCTTTTGTATAAACAATCACCTCCTCTCCCCCGACCAATTCATCAATTATATCTGTGGCTTTATCCATATATCCACCAGGATTGCCTCTCAAATCTAAGAGAAGTTGTTTCATTCCTTGTTTTTTCAGTATTTCGGCATGACTCACAAATTCATCATAAGTTGTTTCGGCAAAGCGATTAATTTTGATATACCCTGTTTTTTTATCCGACAAAAGATAAGCTGCCTCAATCGAATATTGTGGAATTTTATCCCGTACAATCGTAAATTTCAGTAGATTTCTAAAATTTTTTCTTTTAACCAATAAATTAACCGACGTGCCTTTTTTCCCTCTAATATTTGAAAAAATTGTATTTGTAGTGGCATTTTTACCCGTCAAATTATTATTATTTGCCTGAATTATAGCATCTCCGCTTTGTAAACCCGCAATCGCAGAAGGTCCTCCAGGAATGGCAGAAATGACAAACAACGTATCTTTATAAACATTGAACTCAATTCCTATGCCATCAAATCCACCTTCCAACTGAGAACGAGAAATCTCTGCCTCCTGAGGCGGAAAATAATAGGTATGAGGGTCTAATTTTGCCAACATTTGTGTGATGGAATAATCTACCAATGAATCTGTATTGACAGAATCGACATAGCTTTTCTGAATATAAGTCAGAATTTCCTTAAATTTTTGGCTATTTTTATTTAGATTGCTTCTCAAACCTCGATTTCCGAAAAACGTAGCTCCAATAAAAATTCCGAATGCCAAAGAAATGCCAATTAAAATAGGCATACGTATAGTTGAGTGATTATTTTGGATTTTATTATCTTCCACTTTTTAATTTTTAAATTGAAAAATTCCTTAGTACTTTTAAAAACGGTATTTCTTAAAAAAGATTTACAAAAAAACATATTTTTATCAATTTAACCCTACAAAATCAATAAAATGTTAGAGAATCAATCAAGACGTTCATTTTTGCAAAATTTCGGTGTTGGCTTAGGCACAACCGGAGTTGCTTTTGCAGTACCTTCGCTGATGTCGGTACAAGCATCTGGAACAAAAAAAGATGAGAAAAAGTTAGGGGTCGCTCTTGTCGGCTTGGGAAGCTATGCCAAAAATCAGTTGGCTGTTGGATTAGAAAATGCTAAAAATTGCTACTTGGCAGGAATAGTTACTGGCTCACCAAGCAAGGCAGAAGAATGGAAAAACAAATACAACATTCCAAGCAAGAATATTTATAATTATCAAAATTTTGATGAGATTGCCTCTAATAAAGATATTGATATTATTTATGTGGTATTGCCTAATTCCATGCACCGAGAGTTTGTGATTAGGGCTGCCAAAGCCGGCAAGCACGTCATGTGCGAAAAGCCAATGGCAACTTCTGTGGCAGACTGTGAAGCGATGATTCTGGCTTGTCAGGCTGCTGGAGTACAGTTAGGTATCGGGTACCGCATGCACTTTGAGCCATTTACCCAAGAAATCATGCGTTTGGGGCAGCAAAAAATCTTAGGAGATGTTCGTTTTATGCAAACTAATTTTGGCTTTACCATAGGCGACCCTACGCAGTGGAGGCTCAAAAAATCAATGGCAGGAGGTGGTCCTTTGATGGACGTAGGCATCTATTGTGTACAAGCCTCGAGATATGTTACGGGGGAAGAGCCACTTTGGGTAACAGCTCAATTTGGGGCAAAAACCGATGCCGTAAAATTCAAGGACGTAGAAGAAACAGTCTCTTGGCAAATGCAATTTCCGAGTGGTGCGATAGTGAACGGATTTAGTTCTTATAAATCAAACATCGAACAACTTTATGTTTCTTGTGGAAAAGGGCACTTTCAACTAAGTCCGGCATACTCATACGGCCCTATCAAAGGAAGTACCAATGAAGGGGAGCTTAAATTGCCAATCGTTCACCATCAGACAGTTATGTTGGAACAAATCTGTAAAGAAATGCTCGAAAAAGGGACTTTTCCGAAGCATATCGACGGAAATGAAGGCTTAAGAGATATGAAGATTTTGATGGCTATTTATGACGCTGCCGAAACAGGCAAGCGAATCAGCTTGGTTTAATCAGAAAGAAAACAGAAAATTATAAACTTTTGTTTACAAAATAGAGTTATTTTTGTTGATAAATAACCAAAAAATTATTTCTAAAAAATGAAAAAAAGTATCTTATTATTCTCATTATTTGTGTCAATGAATGTCATGGCACAAGGTCTTAAAACACCCGCTCCAAGCCCAAGCCAAACATTGAAGCAAGATTTTGCATTGTCTTCTATTGAGGTAAATTATTCTCGTCCGGTGGCTAAAGGAAGAAAAGTTTTCGGAGATTTAGTTCCTTTCGGGAAAATTTGGAGAACCGGAGCAAACGGAGCTACCAAAGTAACCTTCGGAGAAGATGTAAAAGTAGGAGGAGTCCCTGTAAAGGCGGGGTCTTATGCCCTTTATTCTGTTCCAAATGCCAATGAATGGGAAATCATATTGAACAAAGGCGTAAATAACGGTGGTTTGAGCGGATACAAAACAGAAGAAGACGTAGCCCGCTTCAAAGTAAGTTCTATGAGCTTACCAATGCACATAGAATCGTTTACGATTATTATTGGAGATGTATTGCCAACATCTGCTAATTTGCAAATTTTATGGGAAAATACTGCGGTCAGTATTCCTGTTACGGCAGATATTGATACTAAAATAATGCAACAAATCGACAATGCTATGAATGTGGATAGCAAGCCGTATTTTGCAGCTGCCAGCTATTATTTTGACAATGGCAAAGACCTCAACAAAGCATTAGAATGGGTAAATAAAGCAATCGAGTCCTCTCCAAAAGCTTATTGGATGGTGCATCTGAAAGCAAAAATTCAGGCAAAATCTGGAGATAAAATAGGAGCAAGAGCAACAGCCTTGAAAGGAATCGAATTGGCTAAAGAAGGTAAAAACGATGATTATGTGGCTCTCAATGAAAAATTGATAGCAAGTCTAAAATAATGATAAAACCTAAAAATAGGCTGTTCGTCCAATCGATACAGCCTATTTTTAATTTCAAATACAATATCGTGATATACTAAAACAAACCTCCGTTGAAAAATCCAACAACTAACTTATAATCAAACCCTTATCACAGCATACTTCAATATAAAAAAACATTGAGCTACTGTTTCGACTTTTCCGACCTTCTTAAACTCACCATGAATTAGCAAAATTCCTATTTTTTTTCTTATTTTTGCCCCCTTAATTTAACCTATGAAAAAATGAAAAACTTGCCTGAGCCATTCGCTCATACCTATTCTTTTGCCCCAAAATTCAAAAAATCTGCCGTTTATTTCTCTATGGAATTTGCTATCGACCAAGCCCTAAAAACCTATTCGGGTGGCTTGGGGTTTCTCGCTGGTTCACACATGAGAAGTGCCTATCAGCTGAAACAGAACCTTATTGGAATAGGTATGTTGTGGAAATTCGGCTATTACGACCAAGTTCGTAAATCGGATAATAGTATGGACGTACAGTTTCGGGAGAAAATGTATAGCTTCTTAAAAGACACAAACGTTCGTTTTCAAATTATTATTCAGAACAGACCTATTTGGGTTGCAGCCTACTATTTAGCACCCGAAACCTTCGGAACTGTCCCTATGTTTTTTCTGACAACAGATACCGACGGAAACGACGAATGGGCAAGATCCTTGTCGTACCATCTGTATGATGCAGATGCTACCAAAAAAGTAGCTCAGTGTATGATTTTAGGTATTGGAGGAGCAACTTTTTTAGATAAAATCAACTACTCGCCCGAAGTATATCATCTCAATGAAGCACATGCCCTATCGGCAGCATTTTATTTATATCGTCAATTGGGCGATGTCGCTAAACTTCGAGAAAAATTAGTATTTACTACCCACACTCCAGAAGAAGCCGGAAATGAAAAGCACGATTTTTCGATGCTCGAAAATCTTAATTTTTTTGCGGGCGTTCCCTCTCACGAAATTCGTAAAATAAGCGGTATCCAAGATAATGTTTTTAATCATTCTCTTGTAGCATTAAGATTAAGTCGCAAAGCCAATGCTGTTTCAAAATTACATGGAGACGTATCTCGTAATATGTGGGGAGATTTTGATGGAATTTGCCAAATAACACACGTCACTAATGCACAAAATAAGCTCTATTGGGCAGATAAATTTTTAGAAAAAGCTCGTATTGAGAATAATTTAACGGCTCTAAAAAATCGAAAAATTGAACTCAAATCCGAATTGTTTAAAACCGTTGCAGACCAAGTCGGAAAACTATTCGACCCTAAGGTTTTTACTATTGTATGGGCAAGAAGATTTGCCGCTTACAAAAGACCTGATTTATTGACAAGAAATGCCGAAAGATTTGAGAAATTAATGAAAAATACCAAATATCCTGTACAGTTTATTTGGGCAGGGAAGCCTTATCCTTTCGACCATGGTGCCGTCAATATTTTCAATAAATTATATTATTTGAGCCATTTGTACCCAAACATGGCAGTACTTACTGGTTATGAACTTGGGCTTTCCAAATTATTAAAAGATGGCTCAGACGCTTGGCTTAATACGCCTATCGTGACAAGAGAAGCTTCTGGTACAAGTGGCATGACCGCCGCAATGAATGCGTCGATTAATTTCTCAACTTTTGATGGATGGATTTGCGAATTTGCCAATCAAGATAATTCATTTGTAGTGCCTGTTGCTCCTTATTCTCCAGATTATCTTCGAGATGAACAAGACATGAACAATATGCTTGACATGCTAGAAAATACAATATTGCCGATGTATTATGAACAACCCGAGAAATGGCAAAAAATGACACATCAAAGCATGAACGATGTCAATGCCTTTTTCGATTCGGATAGAATGGCAACAGAATATTACGAGAAAGTTTATTAAAAAACCAAAAAAATATCTACCTTGTACGCAATAGGTGTACAAGGTTTTTTTTATGCTTCGAGTACCATCTTCTATCAATTCCAGAGAATTTGAGTCATTAAAGATTCAAGACATGACTTTTGTTGCCTATCGCAGCAATATTTATCCCCTTAGGAATGAAATATTTTTTGAAGAACACGCCATTATTTATGTGCTTGAAGGAGAAAAACGGTTTGTTTCGCCTACCCAAGACATTCATGTACACAAAGGTCAAATCTTATTTTTCCAAAGAGGTTGTTATTCCATGAATGAGTCCATAGACGGAAATTATAAAAGTTTGGTATTTTTTTTCCCTGAAAAACTATTAAAAGAATTTGTCGCCCAAAATTTGAGTTTGTTTGAAGAAAATACGATTGCATCAGGAGAACAAATGCTTAGCCTCCACAGCAACGAAAATTTCGATAAATTTGTAGATTCTCTTATTCCATTTTTCAGCTCCCGAACAAAATTGCTGAATCAATTTTTAAAATTGAAATTCAATGAACTTATGTTACATCTCCTAGAATTAGATGGCAGCAATCAATTCAGAAACACCTTATTTTCAATTTATCAAGGCAACAAAACCAATTTGTCATTTTTTCTCGAAAATTACTACCTAAAACCCCTTTCTATCAGCGAATTGGCAAGAATTTCTGGCAGAAGTTTATCTGCCTTTAAGCGAGAGTTTGAAACCGAGTACCACACTTCCCCCGCAGCATGGATTAAAAACAGACGACTAGAGTATGCCCACTTTCAGCTTCAAAATTCTGAAAAAAATGTATCAGAAATAAGTTTGGAAATCGGATACGAAAGCGTTTCCCATTTTATTAAGGCATTCAAAGAAAAATACGGTTTTACGCCCAATAAAATAAAATAATCCAATATCGTTATTTTTTGGTCGTATTTCGTTAGGTAGTGCATCTTAAAAATAATCAATTTTGCAAAAAATTATCAATTTAGGGGTATTGAATCCAAAATCCCGAATAAGCACTATTAAAATAAATTTTTATATGTCAACTCCAAAATCATTATTTGATAAAGTATGGGATGCACACGTGGTACGCAAAATCGAAGACGGCCCGGATGTATTTTTTATTGATCGCCATTTTATTCACGAGGTAACAAGCCCCGTGGCATTTTTAGGACTGGAAGGCAGAGGCTTAAATGTGCTTTTTCCGAATCGTACTTTTGCGACAGCCGATCACAACACCCCTACTATTAACCAACATTTACCAGTTGAAGACCCGCTTTCTGCCAATCAGTTGAAAGCTTTAGAAACCAACACCGCAAAATATGGTATCTCACATTGGGGATTAGGGCATCAAAAAAATGGAATTGTCCACGTAGTAGGGCCAGAAAATGGGATTACACTTCCAGGCATGACCATCGTATGTGGCGACTCCCATACCTCTACTCACGGTGCATTTGGAGCGATTGCATTCGGTATCGGAACGTCTGAAGTTGAGATGGTTCTTTCATCACAATGTATCATGCAGCCGAAACCTAAAAAAATGCGTATTACCATCAATGGAAAATTAGGAAAGGCCGTTACGCCAAAAGACGTAACTTTATATATTATTTCTCAATTGACAGCAGCAGGGGCAACCGGTTATTTTGTAGAATATGCGGGGGATGTCTTTGAAAACATGACAATGGAAGGACGTATGACTGTCTGTAATATGTCTATTGAAATGGGTGCAAGAGGAGGAATGATTGCTCCAGACGAAACAACCTTTGCCTATTTACAAGGAAGAGAGCAAGCTCCAAAAGGGGAAGCTTGGGATAAAGCATTGGCATATTGGAAAACATTGAAAACAGAAGAAGGAACTGTTTTTGACATGGAATATACTTTTGATGCTGCTGCCATCGAGCCTCAAATTACTTATGGAACTAACCCAGGATTAGGGACGGGTATTACACAAAATATTCCACAAGCCACTCAAGTAAAAGATGGTGAGGCAAGCTACAAAAAATCCTTGAACTATATGGGATTTGCAGAAAATGAGCAAATCATAGGCAAACCAATCGACTATGTATTTTTGGGAAGCTGTACCAACGGAAGAATCGAAGATTTTCGTGCGTTTGCTTCCATTGTGAAAGGTCGTAAAAAAGCAGACAACGTAACAGCATGGTTGGTGCCAGGTTCGCATATCGTAGAAGCACA
>JACCDQ010224498.1_pt1 | contig 23208 bp, 30 predicted proteins | sample 7446031 | NCBI WGS metagenome assembly JACCDQ01 (sample SAMN15323442, study PRJNA562643) | freshwater metagenome | isolation source: river surface water | place: USA:Blue River Watershed | collected 2017-08-17 | reverse complement strand
TTTGGTTACAACTTTTGAAATACAAGTTGGAACGCTTCTGCAAATCTAACACCCACGTTCATACCACGCTTCTCAGCCAGTACTCGCATGTTTTCCACAGATCTTGCATCAGGGTGCATGTACACTTCGCTTTTATATTGTTCAAGCATCTTTATCTTGTGTGGCATAAAATCAGTTATGTCGACAAACGTATTGGGTTTAAAGTCACCAAACTGACCAAAGCCCCATTCAGTGGATGCTGGAATCTCACACATGTATAGTGCTTGTACAGTACTCTCGGGTTTTGGACGACACGCCACCATACAACACTCAGCAACCAGTCTGTGATCTCGGTGTATGTCAGAAATGTTATGTGTATACACTACATCAGGCTTGTCAAAATCCACCAATGCTTCGACAGTCTTCAACACTGAGTCATATTCCAGTGTACAGTCTTGTGAGTTATAGATCTTCCACTTGGCATTGACTAGTTCACAATTTCTTGAAAATATCCCTGATCTATACGCTGCTACATTATCGTTACCAGGTCTCGATCCGTTACACAGCGACACCACAGTTACGTTGTGATCCTGGGCCAGCTTGGCGATAGTACCTGCTGGTCCGTAGGACTCGTCATCTGGATGTGCTAGGATAAAGAGTATGTTCATAACATATCCCTAACAATGTCTTCCAAACTGTACTTGGGCTCGTAGCCAATAGCATCACGTAGTTTTGAAATATCTGGAATGCGCTTTTTAATGTCACCATGTTGATCACTAAATGCTTCGTGATAGGGAATTGTTAAGATGCTTGAACTGGACTCACACACTTTGATCACAGTCTCAGCCAGCTTTTTGATTGTGACTGGTTGATCGTTGCCAATGTTGAACGTTTGATTGGGAATCGCTGCTACTTTGATCAGTGCTTGCACTGCATCGTTGACATGGCAAAAACTGCGTACTTGTTGGCCATCGCCATGCACTGATAAAAACTTGCCATTCTTAGCTGCCTCCACAAAACGTGGTAACACCATACCATAATCACCAAGTTGACCTGGGCCAACAACGTTGAAGAATCGTACAACAGTTGTTGGGTGTGAATTTGCTTTGAGCATGAACTCAGTCATCAGCTTGGCAGTAGCATAGCCCCAGCGAAGTTTATCTGTGGCAATGTTTGCTTGATCGCTTTCAGCAAATGGACCATTACCATACACCTCGCTAGTGCTGGCAAAAATAACAGGACGTCTTGCTTGTTCAAAAATTGGTACTAGATGTTGAGCCAATGCTAGATTGTTACGCATGGTCTCAGCAGGATTTTTATCAATGTACTCAACACCCACACTGCCTGCTAGATGAAATACTCTGTGATGCTTTTGTATAATGCGTACTAGTTCTTTGTCGTTTACTTGTGTGAGATCAGCCTCAATAAACTCAAAGAGATTTTTGTATTGAGCAAATTCGTCTAAATTGATTTTAGATGTTGCTAGATTGTCTATAACAGTGACGCGGGCTTGACGAGTTTTTAGTAACTCATGTGTCAAGTGCTGGCCTATGAAGCCCGCGCCGCCCAGAATTAAATTGTTCATAAATTTCACCTAAGGTAATATTCTCAACAGGAATATCTGTAAAGTTGAGCATTGCATTTACTACTTCCGTAATGTGTGCAACACTGTGTATGCGATCAGGCTCTGTTGGGTAATAAGCCGTGGCATCAACACATCGTTTAATAAAAGCATCATCGTGCATGTCTTCACCATACACGCTGGGCAGTCTGTAATTTACTATCTCTCTACCCTGTATATTTTCAAGATATACTTCCATGCATCGTTTTGCTATGTTGTAGCAGCCCTGTGGACCAGGAGCATCAATAAACTCTGCTCCAAAACTAGATGCATTGACAAATTTTGCAGTTGCATTTATTGCAAGTGCTGCTCTTGTGACATCAAGAATTGTATCCATGACGCCTACTGGATCAGCAGTGATGTCAGCAGTTGTACTGGGACACGCCAAATGATAAATGACGTCGCAATCAACTTGTCTAAAGTCTCTGCCAACAGGGTATACCAAGTCACCACGCTTTAACAATGCTTCAACCAGATGTGATCCTATGAAGCCAGTGGCACCAGTTACTGCTACCTTTGCCATACTTCACCATCATTGCCAAGTCTGATAAATCTCACACCTGGACTTTTTAACCCATCTTTGACAATGCGTACAAACGTTCGTCTATCTGGCGGGTCAAAGAGTGGTATGTCCAGACCCTGCATTAGGATATGGTCATCAGAAACAAGGTGCCCACGACCACAAATACTATAGCATCCGTTATGACCTGCATTGACGAATACAATGCTACCGTGATTCTCTGACCAACCTTTGATATTAAGTTTAATTTGTTCATATGCTTTATAGATAACAAAACCTGCTACTCCGTATATTATAACACGTTTTCCCTGACTTGCAAGCCCTGCGGCAACATTAACCATATTGGGCTCTTGTACACCGCAGTTGATGATGTTGTAGTCACCATCAGTCCACTTCCACATGTCACAATGTAAAAAGTAAACTTCTCCCTGATATCGATTCAAAAATTTATGCAGCGTTTCTCTCATGGTCCAACCATTTGTAATATGCTTTGCCACGTTGTATGTTGATAAACTCAACAGTATTCATTGGCTCACGTGGACGTTCCACATCGTCCCTAAATCCAGACAGTATATATCCCCATGCTTGTGTTGGGAATATATCTATGGATTGCCAATCAGTAACTGGCACGTTCTTGTAAAAGTCCCAATACGCATTTGAACGCTTGGAGTACTTGTAGTGTGCAACTATGAAGTTTACTATGCTGTCAAATTCTTGATTTGTATCAGCATTGTAATCTTGCTCAGTGATGCTGTCATCAATGTATCTAGACAGCCTCTGCAATGCTGATGTTGTGAGGTACAAACCTGTGGACTCAATTGGCTCAATAAAAGCAGAGCTCAACCCAATTGCTACTACACGATCTTTCATGTGTACTTTGTTGCGCCCAGTCTTCATGGGAACTGTACGTATATCGTTTCGATCAACACTGATGTAAAACTTCTGTTCAATGTACTCGACAAACTCATCCATCACATCAAACTTGTTGTTATGCACATACCCGACAGCCAATTGATCGCCCAGTGGGATATTCCAAATCCACCCAGCCGATGATGCTTTGAATGTGGAGTATGGTGTACACTGCATTAGCTTATCTGTGTAAGCATGTCTAAACACAAGAGCTTGGTTGTTGGGTATCTTGTCAGACACGTCGACAAAGTTGTTGTCCCAATTTGCAACAGCACGTTTAAATCCAGTTGAGTCAATAACCAAGTCAAAACCCACTAAGTCAGCAGTGTCCACAGTTTTGCGAACGACTGTTAAATTCTTGAATTGGTGAACTAGGGTGTCCATGTATGCAAGCAAATCAGGTGCTCTAAAGTGTACTGATATGTCTTTATACTCTAGGATATTGTGCGGTACTAGTTTTGTTTCCATCATTCGATCCAAACTAGTTGAGTTGTAGGTCTGTCCTTGACCAACGCCAAACGGGAATGTAAACGAATGCTCATCTTCTTTGAACCCATCAAACTTAATACCCAGCTTTAGTGTACCGTTACAGTGCTTGATAATGTCCTTGTGTGATATTCCTAGATCGTTAAGAAAATGTGAAACGTCAGGGATTAATGCTTCACCAACACCGATTGGTTCATTATCGTGAGGATACATCCAAACTATTTCTTTGTTTGGATAGGTTTTAGCAAGATAGAATGCAGTTAGATATCCGGAAGTTCCTGCACCAACGATTGCAATTCTGTTAATGTTTCTATTTTCTTGTAATGCCATTTTTTAAGATCCTCACGGATTTGTTCAACTCCATGACCCTTTTCAGTCACGCAAAACACGATGTTTGGCACAGTGTCTGCTAAGTTGTTAAATGCGGCTGACAGTGCAGCTCTGTCGTGTCCATCTACTTCTTGTACCCACCAGTAGTAATGCCTACACAACTGTATGATTGGCTTTACTGGAAGGATATCGCTGACTGCGCCAGTGACTTGTGAGTTGTTGTAGTCAACAGTTACAAAGATGTTGCTGATCTTGTTATGCCCGATAAACTGCAACGCTTCAAGAGCATTACCCATTTGCAGTGTTGCATCACTGATGTTGACCCAGACCCGTTTATCTGGATTAGCCAGTGCTATGCCAGCAGCAACACCTAGGGCATTGCCCATGGTCTCTTCACCATAGTCTACGAAAAACAACTCATCATGTTTTACACCAACACTAAGGTCGTCAATCTTACCCAAGTGTCCCTGTTCTTGCCAAACCAAGTAGTAGGCTTGTGCGCCAAATGGTTTACCAATTACAATGTGATCTCTGTAAGGCTTGACATGCTCTTCAGCAAACAGCACATCAACATAGTCCAGCATACTCAATGCTGATGCAATGTGTCGCAGTCCATTCTCATAGGAATACTCTAGTAACTTTTTAGCGTTCATGAGTCCATGGGCCTTCTTGAAAGGTAAAAGTCACCACCACAGTAGTCCCAGCGACATTTAGTACCTGTCTTGTAAAGTACTGACATCTTGGTCAGTGCCATACTATCATGAACCAAGTTGGTAAAAGGCTTTTCTGGTCCACACTCACGAATGTAGTTGGTCATGTGTATGCCGCAATGGAACACGTTGCCATCACCGTTGATAGTAATGGACTCTTGTCCTGCTGCACAATGCCAGCCGCGAGCATCGATGCCCTTTTTAAAGAGGTCGTTGGTTGTATAAATCTCGCCATCAATCTCGTAACGCTGCTCAGTCTTGTTGTGCTGCTTGTAAAACTCCATGTGCTTGTTGGCAATGTCCTCTGGATACTCGTAGTGACAGAACCCGTAGATCATTTCACTGTTAAGGATTTTGTCGTACTTGAGATACTCCAGTACACGTGAGTAGAAGTCCTCAGCATCAATCTTAATTTCTCTACCAGCGTAATACTTGTGGTCACGCTCGACGTTTTCCAGCATGACGTCAAAGTTGTGAATCTTGACGCCTTGCTCGATTAGTACCGCCCAGTTACGATCAAAGTCTTTGAGCTTGTTACGCACCAACAGTTCCAAGTAGTGATAGCTGACGTTAAACTGATCACAATAGGGCAACATCGCACGAAGTTTTTCCTCTTGTATAGTGAGGTTAGTCTGCATTTCATTGTATGCAGCAATACCAGTTTCTTCACCCTTTTGTTTGATGTACTTGAGCACGTCTAGAACTTTTGGATGCCGAGTTGCCTCACCACCGTGATAGTAGAACAGCACCGATTTAATTTCCTGCTTTTGACAGAATTCAAATATCTTGTCAATGCTGGTGATGATGTCTTCAAATAGATAGTGCTTGCCACTGTGCCAGTGACAGTAATTGCATTTTAAGTCACATGCTTCAGTAATTCTGAAAGTCACCATGTAGTCATAGTGGATTCCATCATCGTCTAGTTTCTCTAGAACGCGATAGGACTGCTTGGGCACAATCTGCCCAACTTGCATGTCTTCTTTTTTACGTATGACTTTTATCTTTTCCCAGTTAGCCATTAGACTATCATCCTTGTTCCACTGGCATCAATCTCAACATAGCTGATGCCATCAATATTTGGTAAATTAACAATCTTCTCAGCAGCGTAGTCTGGCTCAATTGCTTGGTCAATGTAACTTAGATTTTTAGTAATCTTGGTATTAACAAATCCTGGATGTACTAGTTGCCAGTTTATATGCGGGTACTTCTTGGCCAAGTCCATGACGCCCATATTTAATGCTGCCTTGCTCATGCGGTAAAACATATTTGCATCGTTAACTGGCATCATAAACCCCTTGGTCATTGATCCCATGATGCTAGTAAGTACACGTACTGTTCCGCCACTTCTTACAAACTGCACTAGGTGATCCAAATACAGCACACTCTGCACAGCATTGATGTGCATAGTCTCTTGAGGGGTGCCTTGTAATCCATCCACTGCGATGCAATAGTACACGTTGTCAAAATTATTAACAAACGTAGGCCAACTTACTTGGTCTAGAACGTCCAAGAAAACATGACCGCTACCGTGTCGCTTACTAGTGCCGGTACTATCTGGCAAGCGTGAATAAATTGCTGAACCAATACCACTGTCCACCCCAACTATTAAATTTGTCATTTGAGTTTCTGTAATTTTAAAAATACGTCCATGCCCATGTACCCAACATCAAACGCCATGCTGATTCTTGGGATGTCAGTTTGATTTTCTTTAACACCATGTTTAAACCAACTGGGGAACAATACCAAGTCACCAGTGCGTGTTGACACTTCCTGGCAGTTCTGTGGTATTTTGAAATCATCGTTCTGTGGCAGTGTGGCCATCAGTGCTTCGTTGGGATTCTGAAAGTATATGTTGCCCTGCTCATCAGATTCCTTGTAAACATAGAAACAACCAGATACAAAGTACGGACTGTGATGATGTATAATTGCATGTCCACCACGGTTATACTTGTTGGCCCATGAATAATGAACTCCGGGGTTTTCGATTAAACCCATTTCCCGCCAATAGACGGCAACTTGCTCGTTGATGAATTCCCAAACGTCTGCAAGTGACTTTTCTTTGTGCAAGTACAATATGCCGTTGGTGCTGGTGCTAACTTCCTTGCCAGTTCCTGACAGTTCAGCGTAGGTAGCTGTTTTCTCATCGAACTGATGAAAATACGGTTCCAGCCTACGCATGAAATCCACATGATCATAATCAGGCATCGCTGATTTGAAAATGCGAGTTGGGAACAAGTTTATAATAGACATAATCCAGTATTATAACACTTGTGTATTATGAAGTCAAATTATATTTGGGATTGTAGAACACCAAAAACTGTGGTATGAACCAAACATTTTTACCGAACTTGTGTATGGACCAAAATCCCTCAAAAGTGCCATCTGGGTATTCTGATGGTACGAACAACAATTTGGAGTTCAATGTCTGTAGTGTGGGCTTTAACTTGTTGAAAGTGCCACGGATATGGATCTCATCAATTTTAGAAACTTTGCCACTGTAGAACTTGTCTTTGGAATCAGTTTCAGCTTCAGCGTAATCAGCACCAGTGTACACCTGATACAAGTCACCGTTCTTGCCGATCCAAATACCCTTGTTTACCAGCTCATCAAACATTTCTCTGACATCATCAACTGTTGCAAATTTAAACTCATCGTTATACACAAAGTTTCTGTGATAGTCCATCAAGTTAGCTGCTTGGTCAAAAGCTGTGTCTGCTAATTGCTTTAGGTGATCAAATTCACCGTTTTGTTGTGTCTTGACCCAGTCATCCCAGATAAAGAACATGAAGCCATCTGCTTTGTGTCCGTTGGCAATGCTCCACTTCATGCGATGAAAAATCGTTTTACAGAAGCAGTTGAGTTGGTAGGTGAACTCTACTACATCAATGTAGCCATTGCCTTCACGGTGAAGCATGGTTTCCATGATAACGCCATCGTAAAATGGGACGTTCCATTCAGTCAAGTGTTTGAAGCTTTCCCTATCGTAGGGGTTGTCAGTTGCTGGTGGGTTATTAAAGTCTTGACGTGAGCCAGCATCAGCTAGATCACGGTCAACTCGTTTATTCTCAGTTGCCAGCTTTTTAGGGTTAGCAACATACACACGTGGTCTAATCTGATACTCAGGATACTTTGCTGCGAGTGTTTTGGAACGCTCTTCTCTTCTAGCGATTAGGAAATCAATGATGCCCTCAAACTCGCCACTCTTTAAATACTCTTCGCTGTCTACGTCATAAACTTTCATTTAACATTTCCTGTAATGTTAGTGGTGTGTACCCTAACTCTTCAAATACATTCCCTGGCAGTCTTGGATCATTGTGGCAGTTGATGAAGCTGGTGTTCAAGCTGCTGAAGATTTGATTAAATCGATCAACCATTGCTGAGTCAATGATGCCACGCTTGATCATCACTGATTCGTATTTTGTAATTGTCCCATTGTAATTATTGTGAACTGCTGGACACTTGAATATTTGTCCCATAAACTCAAAGCTGCCTGTCTTGATGATATCTTCAAATTTAACAGTGGTGACGTAATCTAGTTTAGACAGCGTGATGGCATCTATTGATGCAGATGTTGTCATGGGAGTGACATACGCTAAACCCACTGGTAGCTCATCATTCTCAAATAAGTCTTCAACACCAGTTACATAGGATACGCTGGGGTTTCTTATAATGTTTAATACATGTACATCACGTGTTTTGCGCAGTTGTTCTAGGAATACTCTACTAAACGATCCGCCCAGTATATCAACACTGTCTATTGACGATATATCTTGCTTGTACTCTGCTTCAGCAAGTATCTCAATATCCACTCTAGGCACTGAGAAGTTGTTATAGCACATCATAAAACTAGCTGACTCGTCAATTGCCTTGGCAAAAAACTTATACTTGATCCCTGGCATGCCGTTGATGACGATCATTCTAAGCTCCTCTTGACAAATCGCAGTAGCTCATTGTAATACTCATCGTCACCCATCTCTCTACCAGTAATTTTAAAACTAGTAACACCCATTGCTCGTAGTTTACGCATAGCAGGTGGCTCAATGTCCATCTCTTCGTATTTGCTGTCCTTGTCGGGATTAAACTTGGGCAACCAACACTCTTCAACTTCCCTGCTATAGGGTCTGCCAGCAGTGTTCTCGTCTGCAATTGCTTTGAAGTGCTGGTCGTAATACTTACATCCCCATACACACGTATCGTTGAGCATCACTTCCCATTTGGTGCTGTCCAGCTCGTTTGCTCGTGGATCAAAAATATGCTCAAAGCGTGGCACGATCCAATTGTATTTGCCTTCCAGTTCTTTGTAAAATGCAATGTCACTGTCTTGCAATGGTATATTGAGCAATCCCATGCCAGTGATGCTGTAGATTAGATCGTATTTGGGAAAGTTATCACGCACGTATTGGCGTAACTGATCGTTGACAATAATTAACGCATTGCCTTCGCGATGAAATTTTTCCAGTAAGTGGTTGCCAGTCTCATCATCAAGATTGATATTATGGTTACTCATAGTGAGGGCAATACTGACTCCCTTGTTGTAGTAGTAATCAATTAACCCATCGTTATAGTAGACATCGCGATTGATGCGTCCACCATTCCAGCTGCATTTATTAATACCATCGTAGACTACCAGCTGTGTAGAGTCAACAAGTTTTTGACCAAGGAACTTGATCAAAGGGATTGATTTACTAAAAGCACCTGCTAACAAATATCTCATTACATTAGGAAGCATTTGTTTTTTGGGCAAATGCCATCAGTTTTAATTCTATAGCAGCAATTGTACAACTCTAAATTTGGACCATATAAGAAGTACTTGTCTTTATACAAGCAGGGTTTGCCTTTGGTGCTAAACTTGATGTCAGCCCATAGCTCTGACCTTGATTGTCCCAGTCGCTTCTCGTCTTCAAACTTAATAATTTTGTTTAAGTTTGGATCATTCTTGAGAGCATTGAACTCTGCCAATACTTTGTCACTGACCCCGTCACCAAAGTCAGTGATCGGTGTCAAGTATACATGTTCACTCTTGGTGAGCTCTTTGACTTTGAAGTAATAGAACAGCGCATTTCGTTGACTGTACATGATGTCGTATCTACGTACATTGTGCGGCATAGCCAGTACTTCGTTTAATTCCTCAACTGACATCTCAGTGGGATGAATGCTTGCCTGCATAGTAAAGGGCTGCGTGATACCTTTGAGTATCTTAACACTGTGCGAGCTTAGATTAGTCTGTATTACAAACGGTACGTTTAATTCGTTGAAGCACTGTATAATGTACTCAATGTCAGGATGCACAAATGGCTCACCACCAAATACAAATACCTCAACACCAGGGTATGTGTCGCCCAGCATTTTGACAAAGTTGTGGATTGTTTCCCTGTCTAGGTTGGGATGGATACTCTTATCCAAGTTAGTACAGTAGAAGCAACTGTAGTTGCATTTCATTGTTACTTCCCATTCAACTTGCATCGCGCACCTTTAATTGTTTTAATAGCCCATCACAGTTACAAGCTGAGTGTGGGCATGTCATTGGATTTGTTTTGGTAATGTCTTTGAAAAAGTCTGGATTGTCAATTAAACTAGCTCTGCTATCATCCAAACAGAATTTGATTACTTTGCCGTAGACATCAACCTCGTAGTTGTTATTATAGCATGACCAACCCTGGAAGTTGGTTAGCTTTTGGCTAAAAATCTCGTAATCGTTTTTAAGTTCATCATCGTAGACTAGTTCACGATCACGGTCTTCTAAGAACTTAAAATACTCCCAGAAGTCTTTGCGATAGTGGAACAACGTGTGTACATTTTTGCCGTAGATAAAATGTGGATGCACTTTGATGCCAGCAGCATCACATCGTTCAATCATGTCTTTGACCAAAGGCCAATACTGCTTGCCATGGTGTAACATTGCATTTACTTTTACCTTGTATCCACGATTGTGCATTAATTGCACATTGGCAAAGAACTTATCACCGTCTTTACAGTCGGCAGGATGGTAACTGAACAAGAAAGCAACTTTCTCGTAATCTGGATGAGTAGTCATGTCCTTCTCACCATTGGTTACAACATATACGCGGTTAAACTTTTCCATCTCAGATATTCGATCTAAGATGTAGTAATAGTGTGGACTCAGTGTTGGCTCACCACCAAGCAATCCCAGGTTAAATGGCAGTGTAGAACGGTTGAGTGATTCTAATACAGCATCAGCAACTTCTCTGCTGCCCAGCTGCCCCCATTTCTCTGCGTACTCATTTCTAGCATAGCAGTATGAGCAGTTTAATTGACAGATGGTCAGAACGTCCCAATGCACATTTATGTGGTCGGGATCTTGGTCAATGTGATGTTGTTTGCTGTATGCCATACTGTTCAAGGAAGTCCAATGATTTAGTGGTATTTATTTTGCTATTCGAGCCATCGAATGAAATGTTGTCACCACCGTCAATGGTTTGGTAGAACAGTACTTTGCTCATAGTTCGAATTGACTTTGAATTCCTTGCTGCGTGAAGCACAAGGTTAATGTCATTGTGAACATTGTTGTCCATGGGAAATTCGAAATCGTCAATTGTTGACTTTTTGAATATGTATTGTGAAAGCTGTAAGTGCTCTAGGTTTACTTGATTTGCAAAGGTATCGAAGTCGCCAAACTGTCGATCTTTACACTGCTTCATGATAGCCAGCAAGCAGGATGTATCGTAACATGGGTAGTAGTTGCCACCCAGCAAGTCTGCATCAATGTTAACGTCAAAGAAGTCCTTTGCTAGGTGATCATCGTCCTCTAGGAAGTACACATACTCACCAGATGCTTGTGCTAGTAGGAATTGGTAAATTTGTGACAAGTTGTCAAACTTGTTGTAAAAGTATTTTACCTGTGGGTGTATTATTGGCTTGATGTCGCGACTATCGTTGTTAACGATTACCTCAACGTCTTTGTCAATTTGTTTCAACACACTGTGAATGCATCTATCAAATAGTGCAGGTCTATTGTGCGTTGGAATCAAAATGGACAGTTTCATTTTTTCAAGTAATGGGTTACTGACTTGATCTTCTCACCAGGCTCTGGGTAGAATACAGCATCATCCATTTCCTTTTTAATACCATCGCAGATGTAGAAGTGCTTGCAAGTTAAACACTTTAAGTCTTTGCGATAGAATCTTTCTCTATGTACACCTGCTTCCTGGTAAGCCATTTGGATCTTTTCTTCTTCAGTATAGGTCCTGCTGACGTCAACAGTGCTGTTATACATTTCTCTATTCCAATCACGTACATCGTATATGTGTTGGTATATGTTGTACATATATTGCTCGTACCCTTTCATGTAGCAGAAGGGTGTGTAGCGTACAAGGATCTCTATGTCCTTGTCCAGTCTATCAATGCATCGCTTGATACCATCAGTTAAGTTTTCCAATGAGATTCCTGAGAAGTCTTCGTCATTGCTCTCAACCCAATAGTTTAATGTGATGAAGTTTACTGCTGTTGGCTTGATTGAGTTCACCAAGTCAGCGTAGATGTTTTCAAGTTGGTGCCAATTGCGTGAGTACACAGTACAGTTGAGTCTGACAATCATGCCCAGCTCTTGTGCATTTTTGATACCCTGTAGGATTTTTTCAAATGATCCAGGTCTGTTGGTGATTGCTTCGTGTGTTTCTTTGGTAGGACCATGCAAGCTGAATAGTATCTCTTTGAGACCATGCTCTTTGCTTTTGCGTAGGTGATTCATGTTGGCAAACGTGCCACCATGACTTAGACAACTGATGCTGGTAAAACGCTGGTTACAGTAGTCCAAGATTTTAAACCAATCAGGACTCATGCTGCTTTCACCACCACTTAGATCAACTTCAGTGATGCCATATGCGTGTAGGTAGTCTATTCTTTCCTTGACAACTTCCCATGCAGTCTTGTCGCTTAGATTGGCTCGGTAGTAGCAGAACTCGCAATCGTAATTACACAGTGGTCCAGTATCCAATCTAGCTCTGTTGCATCTTGGAGTAGTGTAATCATACTCAAGGCAACTTGAGCTCATTTGTTGAAGCTCTTGTTGTTTGGATGATTGTTTGGGAAACTGGATCTTAACTTCCATAGATGTGTCTCTTTACATAGCTGACAAACAAGTCATCAGTAGTTAGCTGCAAGTCATTTACATTTTTCTCAATAGCTCGTTTTCTACACTCAATGCCCAGGTCAACGTAGTCTATCTCGTACACAACGTCTTTGCCAAACACTGCACATTCCACAATAAAGCGTGGGCTACAATCTGCACGTTTTGGTGTTGCGGTGTAGATATATGTATCAAAGCACTCGAAGATATTTTTTATTGGTGCTTGTGCAATTGTCACAGTGTCACTGGCCAGGCTTGCGTATATCTCTGGTTCATTGGTAACCAGCAGATACTTCGGATACTTATGCTTGTCTAGAACTTGCTGTATATCTTCAGCAGGCAGTACTCTACAGTTTGTGGTCAAGTACAACAGCGCAGTGTCAGTTTCTACTGGCTGTGGCTGATGATACTTTTGCCAGAGTATCTTTTTATTGTAGTCCACGACCTCGATGTTTAACTCCTCAAAACGCTCTGGGTATAGGTCAAAGTCCTGCATCAAGTGTGACTTCTTGATAGACTTGTGGTTTGAGAAATATGTAAAGTCGTCTTCCGAGCAGCGTAGTAAGAATACGTTGTCTGCATACACAGTGCAGTCTAACATACGCCAGCTGCCATCCACTATGCAGATGTTGTTGGCCATGATGATACGTGGGCGATAACACTCTGTGGTATTACTCAGCATATCTGATAGCTCTGCATCAGTAAAGTTGTATTTGTCAGTGACTGCTGTTTTAAACAAATCAAAGGTGATACCATCTGCAAGCAAAATGGCACAGTTCATGCCTGCTTGCTTGCAAATATAGTAATAATCGATTAGTTCGTAGAGATGGCCTGAAACGCCATGTGTGTAGAAAAATGAAGTTGTGAAGACTAAGTCGTACTGTTTAAGATTCAGTATTTTTGACATGTACCCGCCGAAATCATTTGTTAATAATCTCAGCGCGAGTCATTGGCTCGTAGCCTAGTTCAGTAAACACGTTGGATGGGACCATTGAGTCAATGTCTTCTCGTGTAAAGTTGGTGTTTTGTCCACGGTTTAGTTCAGCAATAGCTTCTGCATCAGCATCTGGCAAGTGACGGAAGTTGCTGTACTCAGCATTAAATGCATCAACAGCAGCATCGCTTACTACGTTTAGTGGAATGAATTCGTTTTTCTCAAGGTCAGTTAAGAAGCCATTGCTGCTGACCAATTGCTCTGGCAAGTGGATTTCAGTACCCGCAACCGTAAAAGTTCCAGCTGCAAGTAAGTCTTCGTACTTAACTGTAGTGATGTCTTCATAGCTATTTAGATGAACTGCGTTGAACAATGAGCGTCTTAGTTTTTCACGATCCATCTCAGCATTGCGGTTGAAACGTTGTTCAGTGTTGTACTGTTCTTCTGGTTTCTCATTTAACAAGAAGCAAACTGAAGGATGTCTAATGATGTTTAATACAAACACATTTTCAGCACCCAAGTCATTACGTACTCTATCAATAATGTGTTTGCCAAAACTGCCAGTTATAACGTACACTGGTGTTTTTCTGTTGTTGTATGCTTCAATGATATCCTTTTCATAGGTAATTCTGCGAATAGGATCTCCTTGTGGATAATCGTGGAACAGTGGTGACTTGGTGATACCATATTCTTGGTAAATGTCAACAAACACATCTTTGAGGTGTCCTTCACGACCAATGTCTAGGATAATAGCGTTGTAGGCATCTTCTGCTTTTTTAAGCAATGCATGACCTGTTTCGTTCTTTGCGCCCTTTTTGCTGGCATCAACTAACAGTGTGTTAACCCCTGGATCGCCATCATGTCCTGCTCTGAATACTACGATACCCTTGGGGCTGATAATTTCATAAGGATGTGTTTTTAGACTCAACATGAATCCACCGCCGAGGTCAATGTCTCCGGTCATCTTTGATAGAACTTCTGAAGCAAACAACTTTTTACCAGTTGTTTCCACACCACTTATAATAACTAACATTTTATCTCCTCAAGTACTCTTCGATAATTTGATTAACGGCAGCCTCGTCGTTGTAATCGGATAATCGTTTGAGTTTATTGATAACCTCGGTGTACTCGGACTTCATTGCTTCGACTAGTTTAATACTGTCACGTAGTTCAATAAATCTTTCCAAGTCAGCAATTAAACTTTCATCACCTGTTTCGATGATTTTAATATAACCTTCTTCTTTGTTCTCATCAGTAATAATAATTCCCTTGCTTAGGAACTTATTGTTGATCATGATGTAGGAAACAAAATCAACTAACTTAAAAGTTAAAAGGTCATCACCCATGATGCCACGGGCTTTAGTTTTTACTGCCCAAACAGCTTTGCCTGCGTATGTGCTGGCATCAATACCTTCAACTTCTGTGTATTTTTCCATCTTAACCTCTCATAGTAACTGGTAATTGTGAATAGTCTACCATGTAGAAACCACGTTTGTCAGTACTTATGGCTGAAGCGTATGGTGTGTGAAGAATCTCTTGTGCAATAACGCCCACGTAGGTTTTGGTCTTGTCCCAAATGTAATTCCATGAATACATGTTTAGTCCCTGCTCAACACCCACAAACTCAATGTTCTCTTTTAGACGTTCATCACTGTAGTTACAGTTACAAGTACAAGCGTAGTTACAGTTACATGTACAATAGTTACAATTACAAGTACAGTAGTTACAGTTACATGTACATTGGATACCAGCATTGTACAATGAGTTAATTAGATCGTTAATATGTGTGGCAGTAATAGTTACACCAGCAGAAACGCCGCCTGGCAATGCTGGAGCACCAATTTGTGGATATGTCCAAACACCTAATGATCCACTGCTGTTATACGCTTGGTCTGCACCTGGGCCAGCAACGTTTAACGCACTAACCATCGTGTTATAGTCAGTGCTGTTGATTGGTGAAGATCTTGACAGCGTTGTGTATGCATGACCACGTCTAATACGTTCGTTGTTTACGTTTGTTGCTAGTTCGTTGAACTTTGCAGCAGTGACGTTCACAGTTGCGGCTACGGTACCAATACTATATGATACTGCATTTGATGCATTTGAACCATACACCCAATATGTAAAGTTTCGTCCATCGTTGTATGGGTATCCACCACCCACTAGTCCTGGTAACGGCATTTATTGCTCCTCAAATATTCTTAGACAAAAAGTCTAAATCATCTTTGGCTTTGTTTTGTGCAAGAAAGCGGTCATAGTCGTCCATGTCTGAAGTAATGAAGTCCAGCGTTTCTTGATCAGGCGCTTTATCACTTACTTCAGGTTCTTGGTTTTGTACAATGCTCATGACTAGTTCACGAAATGGAACATTTAAAACTCTTGACACGATGTCAATGTGTTCTGAAATGTCAACAACTTCGCGATTGCCTCGCTCTGCTACTTCCTTCATAATGTTTAGGGATAAGCCGAATCCCTCTCTTAAAATTCCTGCCGTTGCTGGATCTTCCGACTCAATCTCATTGATAATGCTACCAATTTGACTAAGTTTATCGATAATTTGACTCATTTTTGTTCCTTTTCTCTAAAATCATGAAAATGTGGTGCATTTTCATAGTTACCATAAGTTGTAACATTGCCCTCGTCCGTAAAGTAAGTTTTAAGTTCTTTACGTTCTCCGCATCCGTTACACATATCGCAGAATAATTCGCACACTGGCACAGTTATTCTGTTATTTATCCAGTCATCCCGCATGAGTTTCTTCATGTTTTCTAGCTTGATCATGTCCTCATCTTTGAGAGTGTCCCAGGCTATCGAAGTAATCAAACGGGTGGGTCTGAACGTTTTTACTATTCTTGACATGTCTTCATAGACATTATCAATGTTTTTTTGCTGTATTGTATAGCGTATTCTAAATCGTACACCGTTTGTGAGTAAGTTTCTAAACACTTGCAGCATCAATGGCGTGGAATCCTTGCCATTGTGTGTTACACGATCTCCGTTACCAATTCCATCAAAGCTGACATCTATACTTAACAGTCGCTTCTTGTAGAAGAAGTTGTTCTTGGTCTCGTCTATAAAGTCTTGTTTTAAGTAACGTATACCATTTGTTGTTAGGTTAAAGTGTACGTTTGCCTTTTTACGGTAAGCATACTCCATAGCATAGCATACGTTTTCCCACTCAATAGTTGCTTCACCACCAAATAGCACAATCAATGTCTGACTATCAGGATCTTCACGAGCAATGATTTGATCAATGCTGCGCTCAATGTCCTCACGAGTCATAATCTGGGGTGGGCGTCCAGGCAAGTCTTCATAGCAGTATGTACATGCTAGGTTACACTTGTTGGTAAAGTATAGTACATTGACCCCTGATCCAGCAGGTGCTGGTTTGTCGGTTTTATCACCGACATAGAAGTCAATAAATGTCCCCTTGATGCTACTCATTGGATTATCAACTTGTGTTCGTTTTGGTATCTATTCTCACGTGGGCGACTTTTAGCCTCACGGATAATGTGTGACATGTTTTCCAAAAAGCGTGGGTAATCATACTTGTATTCAAACAAGTGACCACGTTCATCCAACTTAAAGTTCACGTACTCGTTATCAACCTTGGCTTTACCTTTGCGAGCTTCTTCAATCTGTTGTTGTAGCTCATCAGTGGTAAGCACACGGTCACTGATGTGTTCAGCAGGTGCGTACTCTACCTTAATTGGGTGAGCAATAATACTCTTAAACGATTTCTTTTTTAGTTCCGACATTCTACACCCTCGCTTTCAACACCCACGTTTTCAATATAGTGCAGGATCAAATCCTGGAACGTGGGCACGTCACGACATTCTTCAACTACACGCATTGCTTGCTCATTTGTAATATGGAACAACTCACAAATGCTGTCCAGTGGCTTGTTGTCGTTCATAACTTGACTGTAAGTACATCCTGCATTACACACTTGCTTTAGGTCGCATGGCTGGCACTTGTCGTAGTTCTCTGGCTTGAACAGATCTTGGTAATACTTGAAGTTGTAGTCATCATCCATACGCATGATTTTCTTGCTGGCAAATCTAGCACATGGGTAAAACTCGCCACTGCTCATCAATACACCACCATTTGTACCAGCAAAGCAACCAAAAGGACGCTTGCCTTTGACCAAACCATACAAAATGTCTAGTATAGCTAGACGTAGGAAACCCACGCTGCATGGTATACCTGCTTTGAGCTTGGCAATGTAAACGTCAGTTAAGCGAGTAAGCTCTTTGCGATACTCAATAATGTCTTCGCGTGTCCAAACATCATCACGTACTAAACTAAAGTCAGGATGCTCAATACCCCAGCTCAACAGGAACTCGAAGTTCTCTGTCATGTCTTTGACGTTGCCGGGCCAAATCATCACTTTACAGCCGTTGGTTAAACTGGTGATAATGTCCTTCTTGTAATTGTACATGTCAAGAATGCCATCAAAAAGCTCACCCGTCTCTGGATTAGTGTTCTCTAATAGTGGCAGTAGTGGACGTGTTTCGTTGCTGCTCATGCCATCGAACGACCAGCTAACTCCAACACCGTTCTCTTTGAGGTACTTGGCCTTCTCTTCATCAATCATGGTCAAGTTTGTAATAACACCTATGCCCTTGCACTTGGGGTCTGCTCTTAGGATTGGCACTGCATGACGAATTAGATCAAAGTTAAGCAATGGCTCACCACCAAAGAAACTGACATGGTACTCGTGATCACCACTGCGGCGCATTAAGTTGTACAACTCGGGCATGGCATTGTCAAAAACCTCAGGTGTCATCCATGTGGGCCTATTTGCCACGTAGCAATACGGGCATCCTAGGTTACACTTTTCTGTTACGCTTATTTCTAGAGTGAACATTGTTCCGCCTCAAATTTAATTACTGGCTTTTTGTATGACTTTAAAGCCACACGCAATGCATGGTGTACAACTTCGTTAGTTTTAAACACCTTACATACTTGCCAGTTGCTGGTGTGGTCACTCCACTTTTCCAAATATGTTTCTTTCTCTGACTTCTCGTAAGTTGCTGCATTACACTTCATACAGAATTGGCTATCACAGTTCAGGCAGTCCAGCGGTTGGTTCTTTAATGCACCTTTGTACATTTCAGTACGCTCTTGTACCAACTTGTCTAAGTCTGCTTCTTTAAAGATGTTGCCCATGACGTGAGCGTGTGATTCTTTGTACATACATCCGTGACATGGACTAATGTCACCGTTTAAGTCCACGCTGATGTAATTGATGCCAGCAGCACACAATGCACGGCTTTGTTGGAACCAACCAAACTTCTCTGGTGGTAGTCCGTTTTTGTAAATGTGCTTGGCAATTTTAGTAAGCCCTTCTTTCAACACTTCTAGTCTAGGCATAAACTCTTCTTCAGTCAGCTGACTGTACATGTCTGGTGTTGGGAAATAATTGTCATCCATCTCAATTACATCCAAGAACGCTTCATAGATTTTATCAAAATGCTCTGCTGTCAAAACAGATTTCATTCTAACATTAAGTCCAGCTTTCTTGGCAGCAATATAATTGCTCTTGACTAGACTAGAGCTAGGGTTGCCTGCTTTGTCGATACGTGTTATGTCGTTAACTGGTTTGCCATCGTAGCTGACTTGAATGTTCAAGCGACCGGGCATTGCTTCGTGGAACTCAACTAGATCTTTTAGATACTTCTTCAAGTACACACCGTTGGTATAGAAAAAGAAACTGTAGTTTGGATCATGCTTGAACTTTTCCATCACACCGCGGCAAAATTCATAGTTAACGAATGGCTCACCACCCCAAAAATAGATATCACGCTTGGGGTCAGAGAACTTACTCATGAACTCATCAATGTTTTCCAATGTGACTTCAGTATTCTCTTCATAAGCTGTAGACAGGCCGCACTCAAAGCCTTCTGAACAATATGTACATGCCAAGTTACATGTACTAGTTACGTTTAAATCAATTACCATGCGAGTATTTAACCTCTATACTTTTTGTTGATCTCGAGCACTGTTTTTAGTAGCTCTACATCGTACTCTTCAGCGATAGTCTCTGTGTCCTTGGGCAAGCAAGGTCCACCGAAACCACGCTCACCGTCTGGGCCAGGAACTTGGCAGTGCTGTGGACCAACCCAAGGATGTGATCTTAACACATCTCTCACGTCTGCCCAATCAACGCCTATTTGTGTAGCAACATCATGCATCTGATTCATAAACGTTACCTTGGTTGCATAGAAACTGTTCAATGTGTATTTGATGAATGCTGCGGTTTTAACGTTAGTTACGTAGACATTCTCACATAGTACAATTGAGTATTTTGCATACACTTCCAATAACTCTCGATTACGATCCCCGCCCACTATTATAATTGGTGGATTGACAAAATCAGTGTTTGCTGTTGCTCTGCTCAGGAACTCTGGGTTATATACGATATCGAATTCTTCAATATACTGTGGTAGCACTGTGCTCTTGACTGCAACGACTCCGGTATAATTCAAGTCCTTAAGTTCTTGCAGTACTTGGCGAACTATGCTAAACTTGCTGCCATCGTTGGGTGTTGGCACACAAACGAAGATTGCCTCGGGTTTCCTTTCAACCATTTCCTTGATTGACACTGACTTCTTGTAGTTTGGGTCATGTATAATGGCCTGGCACTTTCTAAAACCGAATTCAACAGCTTTGCCCACCATCCCAAAACCAATAATTCCAATCATACTAAATCCTCTAATTTCATAATTATATACTACTTATTTTTTCCATGTCAACGTTAATGCGTAAATAGAAACTATGATAAACAAGCAACCGTTCAAACAACTATTACAAGATTTAAAAGCCTCTGGCAAGTACAGGGTATTCAACGATATCGTTCGAGAAGCTGGAAAGTTTCCCTATGGTATTTGGTACGGACCATATGGTATCAAAACGATTGTAAACTGGTGCTCAAATGACTACTTGGGCATGGGTCAACACAAAGTCGTACTAGACAGTATGCACACTGCATTGGATCACACGGGCAGTGGCAGTGGTGGAACTCGTAATATTGGTGGGACTAGTCATTATCACAAAGCACTGGAACACGAGTTGGCAACACTGCATCAGAAAGAACGAGCATTGCTGTTCAGCAGCGCCTATGTGGCCAACGAGTGGACACTGATTGCCCTGGCCAAGATCGTTCCCAACATTCATTACATCAGCGATAGTCAAAATCACAACAGTATGATTGTGGGTATGAGCCACAGCAAGGCACCGAAAACTATCTTTAGACACAATGACTTAGAAGACCTAGAAAATATTTTACAAATTGTAAAGAAGGCTGGTCAAACTCCTTGTATTGTTTTTGAATCAGTGTATAGTATGGATGGCGACGTTGGGTTAATCAAAGAGATTTGTGACTTGGCAGATCAATACGAAGCAATGACTTACATTGATGAAGTTCATGCGGTAGGGCTGTATGGTGAAACAGGCGGTGGTAAGGTAGAAGAACTAGGCTTACAAGATAGAGTGGACATTGTCAACGGCACTCTAGGCAAAGCATACGGTGTCCAAGGTGGCTACATTGCTGCCGATGCAGATGTAATTGATGCTATTCGTAGTATTGCTGCTGGGTTTATCTTTACAACGTCAATGAGTCCAGTCACCTGTGCTGGTGCATTGGCTGCTGTTAAGTATCTCAAAGAGCACAATGAGATTCGTGAGAAACATCAGGAACGTGCTCGTAAATTAAAACACAGATTGGCCAAGAATGGTATCCCAGTTATGGAATGTTCTACCACACATATTATCCCAGTGTTTGTGGGTGATGCTAAAAAGTGTAAAGCAATGAGTGATGAGCTGTTAAACGAGCATGGTATCTACGTACAACCAATCAACTATCCCACGGTTGATGTGGGAACGGAGAGGCTGCGTTTTGCACCCTCTCCGTTTCATGATGATGGAATGATTGAAGATCTTATTGCTGCTTTGAAGGCTGTGTTTGCGAAGTTCTAGGCTTCTTAGCTAGGTGCTGCTGCACCTTTGTAGGCTGTGCAGCAGGCTGATACATCTGAACGTTTGCATAGACGTCCTTGACGAATTTGCGCCATAGTTGATTTCTATCAACGTGTACTTTACGGCGCTTGTCAAATATCTTTGTGCGATATGTATTGAGCGTGGTATCAACTGGAGCACCGTGATAGGTAAATGGTTTACCTGACATCACTGCCTGCATATATTGATTTCTAGAACCCAAGTCTTTACCAAAAATGCTGTTGATTTCTGAAGCAGCATTAGCGGCCCAGCTATCCATCTCGTCAGCATTTAACCAATAACCCGAATCTGATGTAGCGTAGTATTGGTTTCTATAATCACCACTGGCTAACTTCTTCTTATCGCCACTGTAGAACTTATTAACTTGTGCATTGTAGCCCATGTTCTTGGCAACCTTGGTGCTTTGAATATAGTGCTTGATCTCATGCATCAGTTTGCCAATGATGTCATTTGCCAAGTGGTCCAGACTCGCAGTGACGATTTTGGAATCATCAGACATAAATGCCAAGTTTGCAATGTCTGTGCCTCTGACATCCATAGTGATTAGACCATTGTGTGTTTCTGCCTCGTATCCAAACTCTGCCTCGCCAACAAATGATGTTAGGCTGCGTAGGTACCTAATTGTTAAATCAGTGCTGGGTTGGAAACGTTGCTTGGAATACATCTTGCCAAGCTCACTGGCAACGTGGGCATTCAATGAGTCAACATCTGGTGTACCAGTCATTGGCTTGCTACCAAACTCAACTTTAAACGACATCAACAGACGATTGACTTGATTGTCATTGATTGTGATTGGATTTTCCTTGAGCAATGGTGCTAGGATTAGAGCATCGATGTCATGCTCCATGTCATAAAAGAACTGGTTTACTTTGCTGGTAGCATCGTAGAAATCTTCATCACTGTTGATGCTGTGGAAAGTGTTCTTGATGATGCGATTAAGCACTGGCAAGTACTTGGAGTAATCAAAACGTTCAGTTATAAACTCATTTGCTCTCATGTTATTCGTTAACCTTGAATACTGGGTTGTCACCTCTTGCATATGGCTGTGAGGTGGGAATCACTGTCATTAGTATAATTTTGCCAGAGCCAGTGTACCTAAATCCCAAGCTAACATTAAATCTAGTGTCTGTGATATAAAATTGACTACCAGGTTGTAATTGGTGGATTTGATCTAGGACTTTGGGAAGTTGTCTTAGAACAATATCAACAGATGTGGGCGTGACATCACGAAACGATGAACGATCAAAACTGTGTTGGTGTACCCCAATAGTTGTGTCACCTACCTTTAATGGTTTGATTTCTGACTCTACAATAAATTCACTTGCTCTCATGTTTTTTCTCTGTTATTAATTTGAGAAAAGTAAAATTACTTTCCCTTTGTAAACTATGACCGCCCTCCATCAAAGCAATTTCCATTTCTGTAAATTCCTTCTTTGGCTTGCCCCAGAAGTTGACGTAAATGTCATCAACCTTCATAAGGTATTCCTCCTAGTCCGCAACCAAAGCGAGCTAAACCCTCATACAGGGCTGTAAGGATTTCTTTTACTGTCTGTTCCATCGTCTTCTGGGTATACTGGGTATTCGTTATTCTGCATTTCGACCACACTTAGCACG
>JACCDQ011457559.1_pt1 | contig 23250 bp, 25 predicted proteins | sample 7446031 | NCBI WGS metagenome assembly JACCDQ01 (sample SAMN15323442, study PRJNA562643) | freshwater metagenome | isolation source: river surface water | place: USA:Blue River Watershed | collected 2017-08-17 | reverse complement strand
TTTTGCGAGATGCTGCCCGAGTACGCCAGCAAGGGCCACGGCGAAGGCTTCATGCACGACACCGCCATGCTGATGGGCGCTTTGGGTTGGACAGGCTATGACGGCGCAGCCGAGATCGTGACGCCGTATTTCGGGGCCAGCGGCACGGGCCAGCTCAATGCGATTTTTGAGGTGACGCCGCAAGACGGCGCGCAGGTGCCCGCACCTGTGGCCAGCCACGCCGAAGGCTACACCGCCATCAGCACCCGGCTCTGAGGAGAAAAACGCATGCCCCATCTTGTGATCCTCTACACCGGCCAGCTGGACCATGAGGTCAACATGACCACCCTGTGCCGTCAGATGGCCGATGCCATGCTCACCGTCAAGGACGAGGAGGGCAAACAGGTCTTCCCGACCGGTGGCACCCGCGTGCTGGCCTACCCCGCGCCGCACTACGCCGTGGCCGATGGTGGCGATGCGGGCAAGGCGGCCGGTGGTACGGGCGACTACGCTTTTGTCTACCTCAATGTGCGCATGGGCCGTGGCCGCACCGAGGCCACACAGCAGCGCGCAGGGCAGACCCTGGTCGAAGCGGCCAAAGCCTTCTTTGCCCCCGTCATGGCACAGCGCCACATCGGCATCACGCTGCAGATTGACGTCGGCCCCGAAGTGTTTGACGCCAAGCACAGCAATATCCACCCCTTGTTCCAGAAATAGGGGTCAGAGCCCGAGTTTCGCTGGCGCGAAATCGGGATCCGACCCCAATGACCTCCGTTCCAAGAAAGCCACGCCATGTCCGTGTTCACCGAAGACCAGATCCAGCAGCTCGCGCGCGAGCTCAACCAGTCCGAAAAATCCCGCGCGCAGATCGAGCACTTTTCCAAGCGCTACCCGGGCATGACCATCGAGGATGGTTACCGCATCAACCGGGCCTGGATGCAGATCAAGTTCGCCGAAGGCCGAAAGATGATCGGCCACAAGATCGGCCTGACCAGCCGCGCCATGCAAGTCTCCAGCCAGATCGACGAGCCCGACTACGGCACCCTGCTCGACGACATGCTCTACACCTGCACGCCGGGGCAGGTGCTGGACATTCCGCACAAAAACTTCATCGCCCCGCGTGTTGAAGTGGAGCTGGCCTTCATCCTCAAGAAAGAGCTGCGTGGCCCCAACGTGACGGTGGAGCAGGTGCTCGACGCCACCGACTACGTCACCCCAGCGATCGAGATCATCGACTCGCGCATCGAGCAGTTCGACCGCCACACCAAAGTGATGCGCAAGGTCTACGACACCATCAGCGACAACGCCGCCAACGCGGGCATCGTGCTCGGCGCCAAGCGCGTGGACCCGCTCACCACCGACCTGCCCTGGTGCGGCGCGGTGCTGCGCCAGAACGGCGTGGTCGAAGAAACCGGCCTGGCAGCGGGCGTGCAAGGCCACCCCGCCGTGGGCATCGCCTGGTTGGCCAACAAGCTGGCCCCCTGGGGTGAGCACCTCACCGCTGGCGAGATCGTGCTGGCAGGCTCGTTCACCAAACCCGCCCCCGCCAAGGTGGGCGACGTGTTCGATGCGGACTACGGGCCGCTGGGCAAACTGCAATTCCGTTTCGTCTGAGAGGCACACGATGAACACACCGACCAACCTCTTCAAGCAAGCCCTGCGCGAGCGCCGCCCCCAGATCGGTCTTTGGATGGGCCTGGCCAGCGACTACACCGCCGAAATCTGCGCCCTGGCCGGATTCGACTGGCTGGTGGTCGATGGCGAACATTCCCCCAACGACCTGAGCAGCATCCTGGCCCAACTTAAAACGCTGGCCGCCTACCCCGCAAGCCATGCGGTGGCGCGCGTGCCGGTGGGTGAGACGGCGCTGATCAAGCAGTACCTGGACCTCGGCGCACAAAACATCCTGGTGCCCATGGTCGACACGCCCGAGCAGGCCGCACAGCTGGTGCGCGCCATGCGTTACCCGCAGGACGATGGGCAAGGCGGCGTGCGGGGCATGGCCGGTGCACGCGCGTCGCGCTGGGGCCATTACGCGGATTACTTCAAGCGCGCCAACGAAGAGGTGTGTCTGATCGTGCAGGTCGAATCGCTCGAAGCCCTGAAGAACCTGGACGCGATCGCCGCGACGCCGGGCGTCGATGGTGTGTTCATCGGTCCGGCCGACCTGTCGGCCAGCATGGGCCATGTGGGCAACGCCGCGCATCCCGATGTGCAGGCCGCGATCGAAGACGGCATCGCGCGCATCCTGAAGGCAGGCAAAGCGCCGGGCATCCTCACGCCGGATGAAAAACTGGCCAAGCACTACCTGTCGCTGGGCGCGGTGTTCGTGGCCGTGGGCCTGGACACGCAGATCCTGATGCGCCAGACCACCGCGCTGGCTGCGCGCTTCAAGGCCGAGGTGAGCGCCATCGCGCCCACCAAAGGCGCCACCTATTGATTTTCTTCCGCGCATCAGGAGACCCACCATGTTCCCTACACCAAAACCCGTTGTGCCTTCGCTGCAGGCGCGCGTGCACCCCGACGAATGGCAGGCCCGGCTGGAGCTGGCGGCCTGCTACCGCGTGTTTGCCATGCTCGGCTGGACCGAGATGATCTACAACCACATCACCATCCGCCTGCCAGACAGCGTGAGTGGTGGCGAAAAGCAATTCCTGATCAACCCCTTTGGCCTGCACTACACCGAGGTCACCGCCAGCAACCTGGTGAAGATCAACCTCGCAGGCGATGTGCTCGACGACTCGCCCTATCCGGTGAACCCTGCCGGCTATGTGCTGCACAGCACCATCCACGGCCACATTGAAGGTGCGCATTGCGTGATGCACACGCACACCACCGCCGGTGTGGCCGTGGCCAGCCTCGATGGCGGCTTGTCGCAAAGCAACTTCTATTCGGCCCAGCTGCACGACATGGTGGCCTACCACACCTTCGAGGGCATCACGGTGCATGCCGAAGAAGGGCCGCGTGTGCTCACGAGCATCGGCAACAAACCTGCCGTGATCCTGCGCAACCATGGCCTGCTGTCCTGGGGACAAACGCTGCCGCAGACGTTTGCGATTTTGTGGACCCTGCAGCGTGCCTGCGAAATCCAGCTGGCCACGCAGAGCATGGGTGCACCGATCCCGGTGTCTGCCGACATCGCCGCCAAATGCACGCGTGACGCGCTGCAGTTCAACCCGAACCACGGTGCAGGCAGCGATGTGTTTGAGGCCCTGGTCCGTCAGGTGGACCGCATCGACAGCGGGTGGCGTGCATGAGCGACAAGATGGCCCCTGCGGCATTCCACAAGATCGCCATCGTCGGCGCGGGCGCCATCGGAGGCTGGATGGGTGCGCACCTGGCGCGTTCAGGGGCACAGCTGAGCGTGCTGGCACGCGGTGACACCCTGACCGCTTTGCAAAAAAATGGGCTGCAACTTCACCAGGGCGGCGAGCTGCACACCTTGCGGGTCAAAGCTTCCAACGATGCTGCCGCATTGGGCGTGCAGGACCTGGTGGTCATTTCCGTCAAAGCGCCTGCGCTGGCATCGGTCGCTCGGCAGGTGGGGCCGCTGATCGGCCCCAATACCGTGGTGCTGACCGCGATGAACGGCGTGCCCTGGTGGTTTTTGCAGGGTTTTGGCGGCCAGGTGCAGGGCCGTTCGCTGGCCTCGGTGGACCCGGACGGCGCCATCGCCCGCGCTTTGCCTGCGGCCCACATTGTCGGTTGCGTGGTGCATGCCAGCTGCTCGACCGATGCGCCCGGCGTGATCCGCCACCATTTCGGTGATGGCCTGATCGTGGGGGAACCTTCAGGTCAAGTCACAGCCCGTGTGCAAGCCCTGCACGCGCTGTTGCAGCAAGCAGGCTTCAATGCCACGCTGTCGCCGCAAATCCAGACAGACATCTGGTTCAAGCTCTGGGGCAACATGACCGTCAACCCGATCAGCGCCATCACCGGGGCCACCAGCGACCGCCTGCTGGACGATGACCTGGTGCGCGGCTTCATGTCGAATGTCATGCGCGAAGCCAAAGCCATTGGCGAGCGCATCGGCATTCCGATCGCGCAGGAACCCGAAGACCGCCATGCCGTCACCCGCAAGCTCGGCGCTTTCAAGACCTCCATGCTGCAGGACGTGCAGGCTGGCAAGCCCGTCGAGCTGGATGCGCTGGTGAGTGCCGTGCGCGAACTGGGCCAGATGACCGCCGTGGACACGCCCTTCACCGACGCATTGCTGGGTCTGAGTCGCCTGCATGCCAGGGTGCTGGGACTCTACCCACCACAATGAGGGCATGAGCACCTCCACGCGCCTGTCTTTCACCGGGTTCGCCACCCTGCTGTTGATCGCCCTGATGATGGGCGCCAACCATGTGTCGGCGCGGCTGGCTTTCAACCACGGCGTGGATGTGGTCACCGCCGTCAGCGTGCGCAGTGGCGCCACGGCCTTGGTGGTGTTGCTCATCCTCTGGCACCAGAGGGTGTCCTGGCGCATCTCGCCACGCCACAAGCGTTTCTTGCCCCTGATCGGCGCTCTGATCGCGGTGCAGAGCGTCTGTCTGTATTCGTCGGTGGCGCGCCTGCCGGTGGCGCTCGCCCTGCTGGTATTCAACACCTACCCGATCACAACCGCGCTGTGGGCACGCGTGCTCTACGGGCACAAACCCGAGCGCTTTGTCGTGATGGTCATGCCCATCATGCTGCTGGGCCTGGCCCTGGCCCTGGATGTGATGGGGGCTGCTTCGGGTCTGGGCGCGGCGGCGCACTGGGGCCAAATCGGGCTGGGTGTCGCCTTTGCCATGGGGGCATCGACCACCTTTGGTCTGGCCATGGTGCTCACGCAATACGAAGCCGGCGACTTGGATGGACGTCTTCGCACCTTCACCACCATGGGGCAGGTGGCGGTGTGGGCCAGTCTGGCCGCTGTGTTCAGCGGTGGCTGGCACCTGCCAGTTGACGCCCCCGGTTGGCTGGGCCTGTCGCTGCTGACCTTCCTGTACGGCACGGCCTTCACCATCATGTTCACGGTGCTGCCCCGTCTGGGTGTGGTGGGCAGCTCGCCCATCATGAACGTCGAGCCTGTCTGCGCCTTGCTGCTGGCCTGGGTCTTCCTCGGTCAGGCCATCGCCCCGATGCAGTTGCTGGGCGCCGCCATCGTGATCGGCACCGTGATGGCACTGGGTCTGCGCAAGCGCTGACTCAGAGGCCAATCCCCATGGCTTCGCCCATGCGGATCGGTCGCGCAGGCGTCCAGTCGGCGTTGAACTGCATGACCCCTTGGGGAAAGAGCATCACCACGGTGGAACCCAGCAAGAAACGGCCCATTTCCTCACCCTGCGCCAGCGCGATGTTGCCCATTTCGTAACGCCATTCGCGCAGCACGCCCGGGCGCGGCGGGTTGACCACACCATGCCAGACGGTGGCCATGCTGCCCACGATGGTGGCCCCCACCAGCACCATCACAAAAGGACCGCGCTCACCTTCGAACTCGCAGACGACGCGTTCGTTGCGCGCGAAAAGACCGGGCACGCCACGGGCCGTGGTCGGGTTGACCGAGAACAAATCGCCCGGCACATGGACCATGCGCACCAACCGACCAGCGCAGGGCATGTGGATGCGGTGGTAGTCACGCGGGCTCAGGTACAGGGTCGCGAATTCGCCACCCTCGAACTGTGCAGCCAGCGCAGCATCGCCCCCGACCAATGCCCGGGTGGTGTAGCCGTGGCCCTTGGCCTGGAAAATACGGTCGCCTTCAATGCGGCCGCACTGGCTGATCGCTCCATCGACCGGGCTGACGAAAGCCGCTTCAGCCAAGGGCCGTGCGCTGGCCTTGAGCGGGCGGGTGAAGAATTCGTTGAACGAGCTGTAGCTGGTGACGTCCGGGTTGGCGGCTTCGTCCATGTTGACGCCATAGCGGCGCACAAAGCGGCGAATGGCCGCCGTGGTCCAGCGCCCACCCTGCCAGCCTGCAAAGCCCCCAGCCAGCACAGTCAGGGCCTGTTTGGGCAACAGGTATTGGAGCAGCACCGACAGGCGCTCGGTCAAGGGTTGGGACATGGCGGAGAAAACCGGCTCTGCGGTCGATACGGAACAAAACCCGATTTTATCGGCGCAGGCAAAATCACCCCATGAACACACCGCTGCTGTCGGTTGAACACCTCGTCAAACGCTACGGCGACCAGACGGTGGTGGACGACCTGAGTTTCCACATCGAACCGGGTGAATGCCTGGGCGTGATCGGTCCGAATGGGGCTGGCAAGACCACCACCATCCGCATGTGCCTGGGTCTGTCGGCGCCCGATGCTGGCGCCATCACCTACTTCGGCCACCAGCACATGCCCAACGATGCGCTGGCCATCAAAGGGCGGTTGGGCGTGGTGGCCCAAATGGACACGTTGGATCCGGATTTCACCGCTCAAGAGAATCTGCTGGTGTTCGGACGCTACTTCGGTCTGCCTGACCGCACCATCCGTGAGCGCATTCCCCAATTGCTGGAATACGCGGCCCTCTCGCACAAGGCCGATGCCAAACCTGGTCAGCTTTCGGGCGGTATGAAGCGGCGCCTGAGCCTGGCGCGCGCCCTGATCAACGCCCCCGACCTGCTGCTGCTTGACGAGCCCACCACCGGGCTGGACCCGCAGGCCCGCCACCTCATGTGGGAGCGCTTGCAGGTGCTGCTGCAGCAAGGCAAATCCATTTTGCTGACCACCCACTTCATGGACGAGGCCGAGCGCCTGTGCAACCGCCTGCTGGTGCTTGACCACGGTCGCAAGATCGCAGAGGGTCGGCCGCACGACCTGATCGCGCAGCACCTGGAACCAGAGGTGGTCGAGGTCTACGGCCAAGGCGCCACGGCGCTCGCACACGACACTGGACTGCAAGCCATGTCCGAACGCACCGAAGTCAGCGGTGAAACCGTGTTCTTCTACACCCGTGCCAGCAGACCGTTGCTGGACGCCTTGCAAGCCTGGCCGCAACTGCGCACGCTGCACCGACCCTCCAACCTGGAAGACCTGTTCCTCAAGTTGACCGGTCGCCAAATCCGGGAGGACGCATGAGCCAGATCCAAAACAAGCTCTGGGCCGCACCGCATCTGTCCATGCGCTGGTGGCCTGTGTTCCGCCGCAACTTCCTGGTCTGGCAAAAACTCGCCATCCCCAGCCTGGTCGGCAACATCGCCGAACCGCTGATGTGGTTGGTGGCGTTTGGCTATGGCCTGGGCTCGCTGGTCGGCGAAGTTGAACTGGGCGGCGAGAAGGTGCCCTACATCCTGTTCCTGGCCAGCGGCAGCATCTGCATGAGCGCCATGAACGCCGCCACCTTCGAGGCGTTGTACTCGGCTTTTTCTCGCATGCATGTGCAGAAAACCTGGGACGGCATCATGAACGCCCCCGTCCGTCTGGACGATGTGGTGCTGGCGGAGATGCTGTGGGCCGCCTTCAAGGCCCTGTTCACGGTGACCGCCATTCTGGGCGTGATGCTGGGCCTGGGCATCAGCCACAGCCCCAAACTGCTGGTGGCTTGGCCCGTGCTGCTGGGGGTGGGCATCACCTTCAGCTGCATGGCACTGATCTTCAACGCGCTGGCCAAGGGCTACGACTTTTTCACCTATTACTTCACACTTTTCCTCACACCCATGATGTTTCTCTCGGGCATCTTCTTTCCGCGTGATCAATTGCCGCCCGTGGTGCGATCGATGGCCGATTGGCTCCCCCTGTCTGCCGCCGTAGAACTGGTGCGACCGCTCTTCTTGGACCGCTGGCCTGAACACGCACTGCGCCATGGGCTGGTGCTGGCCCTGTTCTCGGTGGTGTCTTTCTGGATCGCGCTGGCCCTCACGCGCCGACGCTTTCAGGCCTGAAGGTCAGCGAGGCACCTGCGCCAGCAGTTCTTCACGGCCCATGCTGCGTGCCGTCGACTTCCATTCCAGCCGCTGCATGTAGTTCTGTGCCCGGTCGGATGAGCGAAAAGGCGCTGTGACGACCAAGTACCTGGGCGGCTGGCCCTGCACCGACGTCAGCAAGATGCGGGCATTGGCCAAAACCGGCTTGTCGGTCCTGAAGCTTTCGGCCTCTTGCAGAGTGCTCGCTTGCACATGCACCACCACCAGGCACTCTGCCGGCAGGCCCAACAACCACCGCCGCGAGGCAGACACGGGTTCCTGAGCCGCAGGCGCTGACGCCACCACGGGCTCTGGTGCAGAGCCCACAGTCTCTGAAGCTGCAGGCTCAGAGGCCTGGACAGCAGGTCTGTCCGTTTCCGCTGGAGGCATCGAGCCTTGATCAGCAGGCCACAGCCCCAAAACCAGCCATGCCACCCCCGACAGCACCAACGCGCTGACCAGCCATCGGCGGTGACGTGCACCCACCGATCCATGCTGGGCTTGCGCCAGCTTCGACAAGGCGTGAACCGGCAGGTCTGGCAGCGCCACAGGCGCTTGCGCCGTCTGGCTGAACAAGGCCAGATGGATCTGCAAATCCGGATAGTGCTGGCAGATGCGACGCAGGATGTCGATGTGCTCGGCCGAGACCTGCTCAGCACGGTCCAACACCCAAAGCTGCGGGGTCATGGGCTGCGCCAGGGGCTCTGGCTGCTGCGCCGCCGCCAGCAAACCATTGAGTTGTTGCAGCAAGGCCAGGAAGTTTCCTTGCCTGAACACACAAGGTGTCTGCGCGGGTGCGCGTTCATGGGCCAGGTCAAGCAGCCCCTGGATCGCACCGTCCAGCACCTCGCCCTCGGGACTCCACCAGTGCACAAGGCTTGCCGGCGCGCCCAACCAGTCTTTCGCCTGCGCCATGAAAGACAAAGACAGGCGCTCAGCGGGCACACGGGGGTCAGTCAAGGTGTCGGTCACAGCAAAAATCCAAGGTTCATTCGAAAGGCGTCATTGTGCCTGCAACTGAATACTTGGAAATACGCTCTGGCGATCCATTCCTGCCTTGCCCGGTCAGACAACCCTCTGGCTTTCAGGTGTCGAGCGGGCGTGTGGTGCCGAACTGGCCGGACTGAAAAACCAGTGGCTCACCCACCGACGCAAAACCGCAGCGTTCGACCTCGCCCACAAAGATCACGTGGTCCCCTTCTTCGTAGCGGCTGCGGTTGTGGCATTCAAACCAAGCCAGCGCCCCATCCAGAATGGGCAGTCCACTCTCGCCCAGCGTGTAATCCACGCCCGCAAAGCGGTCTCCTTTTCCGTAAGCAAAACGCTGGCACAGCGCCAGCTGGTCGGACGCCAACACATTGATCACGTAATGGGTGCCCGCATGGAACAAAGGCAGGTGGCCCGCATGCAAGCCCAGGCTCCAGAGCACCAAGGGCGGCGTCAGCGAAACCGAGTTGAATGAACTGGCGGTGATACCGACAAAGTTGCTGCTGCCCGCATGGCCCGGCGTAGCGCCAGACGCGTGCGTGGTCACCACCGTCACACCCGTGGCAAAACGCGAAAGCGCCTGGCGGAAGTGCGGCGGTTCAAAATCAGGGCTGCGCGCGGACACATCGGCAGGAGGGGGGGCGGGTCGCGGGGATCGCATGTCCCGATTATCACGGAGCGAGCCCCGAACAAACCCTTAAAAACGCGCCCGAGTGACAACACGCTGGCTCAGGGCTGGCATCATGGCGCCCAATGCACTGACCGGAGACCGACATGCACCATTTCACACGCCGCACCAGCATCGCCCTTCTGGCTTTGGGCGCCCTCGCCGCACCCCAAGCCTTTGCACAAAGCAACTGGCCCACACGGCCCGTGAAGATCGTGGTGCCTTTTGCACCGGGCGGCACCACGGACATCTTGGCGCGTGCCATGGCACCCGAACTCTCCAAGGCTTTCGGCCAGCAGTTCGTGGTCGAGAACAAGGCCGGCGCGGGCGGCAACCTCGGTGCCGAGCAGGTCGCCAAGTCAGCCAACGACGGCTACACGCTGCTGATGGGTACTGTGGGCACGCACGGCATCAACCGCGCGCTCTACCCTCGGTTGCCCTACGACCCCTTCAAGGACTTCATCCCCATTTCGCTGGTGGCCGCCGTGCCCAATGTGATGGTGGTGAACGCCGAACTGGCCAGCACCCAGAAGATCAACAGCGTCAACGATTTCATCAAGTACGCCAAAGCCCACCCCGGTCAGCTCAACATGGCCTCGAGCGGCAACGGCACCTCGATTCACCTGGCTGGCGAACTCTTCAAGAGCATGACCGGCACTTTCATGACGCACATCCCCTACCGAGGTTCGGGCCCAGCACTGCTGGACCTCACCGCAGGCAACATGCAAGTGATGTTTGACAACTTGCCCTCGGCGATGCAGCTGATCAAGGCCGGAAAAATCAAGGCGCTGGCTGTGACCAGTGCACAAAGGTCTTCGGCCCTGCCCGAACTCCCCACCATCGAAGAAGCCGCAGGCCTCAAAGGCTTCGAAGCCAGCAGCTGGTTCGGTCTGCTGGCCCCTGCGGGCACCCCGATGGACATCGTCAACCGCATCCAACAAGAAGTCAGCAAATCGCTGGGTACGCCGACCATCAAAGAAAAACTGCAGGCCCAGGGGGCCATTCCAAGTGGCATCACATCGGCTCAGTTTGCGGCACTGATCGAAGCCGAGCACAAGAAATGGGCCGATGTGGTGAAAGCTTCAGGGGCCCGCGTCGATTGATCCATACCCGCGGGCACCTCGAACCAGGCTGAGGCAAGAAATCTTGCTGCCAGGCTTTAAGCGCCGCAGCACTTCTTGTATTTTTTCCCGCTGCCGCAGCTGCAAGGGTCGTTGCGACCGGGCACGTCGCCCTTGATGACCTGTTGCACACGCGCCCCGATGTTGCGCCAGATTTCGCGCAGGTCGTACACCGCCCACAGGGCTTCACCGTAGGCGTTGAGGCGGTTCTCACTCACGCTGGGTGGGCCGTCTTCACCAAAAGCCGACAGCGTTGGCTCGTCGGTGTCGTCTTCGGTCAGGGCCACAATGGCTTGCAGCGACAGGTCATGCCATTTGGCGGCCTCCTTGTCCTTGGGGGCCTCCCACTCTTCGGGCCAGCTTTCGATGGCGTACATGAAACCCAAGGCCCAGACCTGCGCAAAAGACGGGATGTCTTCACCCTCGACCTCTTGACGTTCTTCTGGAGACAGCGAAGCGATGGCACCGCGCACATCCATCACTTCGGGGGCGTAAGCCTTGTCTTCGTCCAGAGCCTGAACCTCGGTGTCCAGCGCCATGCGGGCTTCTTCAAAGCGACGGTCCCACAAGAGCATGAACTGCTCGCGCTGCGCATCGCTGGCGAACGAGCCTCCTTCGTCCAGACCGAGCAAGACGGGCAGCCACTCATCGGCGTCGATGCGGCGGCGGCAGCAGACGAGCGCAGCCAGAAAGCCTTCGCAGAATTCCCATTGTGGGGTTTCGTCGTGGCGTTGCCGCAGGTCGTCCAAGATGTCGTCGAGGGCGTCAAAGTCGGTGGCAGCCAGGCCGTTGGGAGTGGTCATGAGACAGTTTCCAGAACAGAAGGGTTGAGGGCCACGCCACAACGGGCGAGGCGGTTTTTCATGCACAGCACCTGCGCGTCCTTGCTGTGCAAAGCGGCGCCATGCTGCACGGCCAGATCAATGAACTTCTGGTCGTCGGCGTCTTTGCAGACATACGGCGCCTTGGGCGCATCCGACTGCAGTTGGACATGGCCATCAAAGTGGCCGAGCACGGTGTCGGCCGTGATGGCGCGCTTGGTCAAACGCTTGGCGATGTGCGGATAGTCGAGCACCCGGGCCAGCTCTTCGCGCATGGCGGCGGTGGCCAGCCATTGGGTTTCGCCCTCCTGCAGGCTCTCGCGCAACGGTGCAGATGCTGGATCGTCAAACACCCAGAGGTCCAGCACGATGTTGGTGTCAATGACTCGCAGGGTCATGTCTGTTCACCCACATCACGGCGCACACTGCCTGCCACCAGGTCAAAGCGGAACAGTCGGCATTCGATCGGGCCGTTCCACATCGGCACACGGCGCGATTCTTTGAGGCGCATGCGGCCGGGCAGCTTGAGATCGGGCGTGAGCATCCAGGCGCTCCAGCCGGCAAAGTTCTTCTTCCAGTGGCTTGAGAGGCGCAGAAAGAAATCGCTGCCATCGTCTGTCTCGGCCACTTCGCGGCCGGCACGTTGTGCGGCCAGATGGCCCGGCACAAAGCTGTCGCGGCCACGCCCAGCCACACCGGCGGCGGCAATGCGCTCGCCATAAGGCGGATTGAGCAGCATGACGCCAGGCACCTCACTGGGCGGCATGCGCTGCAACGCATCGCCACCCCGCAGTTGCAAGGCCCGCGCCACGCCAGCGCGTTCGGCATTGCGTTGGGCAAAGTCGACCATGCGGTGCGCCACATCGCTGCCAAAGACCGGTGCGGTGGGGGCATGCTCGTTGGCCCGCGCTTCTTCTTTCAGGCCCTGCCAGACGTGGGCCTGGAAGGGCAGCAGTTTTTCAAAACCAAAACGGCGCTGGCTGCCCGCTGCGATGCCGCAGGCGATCTGAGCAGCCTCGATCGGGATGGTGCCGCTGCCGCAACAGGGGTCGTAGAGCGGCACGGTAGCGTCCCAGCCACTGGCGGCAATCATGGCCGCAGCCAGCGTTTCCTTCAGCGGGGCGTCGCCCTTGTCGGTGCGCCAGCCGCGTTTGAACAGCGGCTCGCCCGAGGTGTCGATGTAGAGGGTCAGGTGATCGCGCGTGAGGTGGGCATAAATGCGCACATCGGGGTAGGCGGTTTCGATGCTGGGACGCTCTCCGCGCTTGGCTCGGAAGCGGTCAGCCACCGCGTCCTTGACCTTGAGCGTGGCGAAGTTCAGGCTTTTGAGCGGGCTGTGCTGGGCGGTGACCTCGATTTTGAAGGTCTGCTTGGTGGTGAACCAGATTTCCCAGGCCACATTGCTGGCGGCTTCGTACAGGTCGGCCTCGCTGCGGTACGGCGTGTGCGAGAGCTGCACCAACACGCGCTGCGCCAGGCGACTGTGCAGGTTCAGGCGCAAGGCATCGCGCCAGCTGGCGTTCACCACCACACCGCCGCGACCGGTCAGCAGGTCATGGCCTGTGAGGCCGGTGAGGTGGTGCACCTCGTCGGCCAGAAATTCTTCGACCCCTGCGGCGCAGGGCAAAAAAAGTTGCAGTGAATTCACGTCGGGTTTCTCAGAGCGCCTTGCGCAGGTTGGCAGGCGCGATCTTGAGCGCCTCACGGTATTTGGCTACGGTGCGGCGCGCGCAGTCGATGCCCTGCTCCTTGAGCATGTCGGAGATGGTGTTGTCGGACAGCGGTTTGGCCGTGTTTTCGGCGGCCACGAACTGCTTGATGAGCGCGCGCACCGCAGTGCTCGATGCCGCGCTGCCACTGTCGGTGCCCAACCCCGAACCAAAGAAGTATTTGAGCTCGAAAGTGCCTTGCGGTGTTGCCATGTATTTGGCCGTGGTCACACGGCTGATGGTCGACTCGTGCATGCCCAGTTCGTCGGCAATCTCGCGCAGCACCAGCGGACGCATGGCCAGCTCGCCATGGATCAGGAAGTTTTTCTGGCGTTCGACGATGGCCGTGGACACGCGCAGGATGGTGTCAAAGCGCTGCTGGATGTTCTTGATGAACCAGCGCGCTTCCTGAAGCCGTTGCTGCAGGCCGGCAGCGCTGTCGCCCTTGCTGCCGCGCAGGGCATTGGCATACACATCGTGCACACGCAGCCTGGGCATGACGTCAGGGTTGAGCTGGACACGGAACTGGGAGGCAGCACCGCGACGCACGGGCACGACGAGCACATCGGGGACGATGATGTTCTGCTCGGCATGCACAAAGGGGCGTCCGGGCTTGGGTTCCAGCCGAGCGATGAACTGCAGCGCCGCGCGCACCTCGGCGTCCTGCAGTCCCGTCTGGGCCATCAGGCGCTTGATGTCGCGTTTGGCCAGGAGCTCCATGGGCTGGCCACACAGCTGCAGCGCCCAACCGGCTTCTGGGGCTTCAGGCGTGCGGCGCAGGGCTTCGCGGCATTGCAGCTGCAAGCACTCGGCCAGCTGACGCGCGCCCACTCCGACAGGCTCCAGCGACTGCAGCAGGTGCAAGGCGACCGTGAACCGATGCACCAGTTCATCGAGCTGTTCCAGATCGTCGGTACCGGCCAGACTGGCAGCCAGTTCTTCGAGGCCGTCTTCAAGGTAACCGTCTTCGTTGAGCGATTCGATCAAAAAACGCAGGGCTGCGCGGTCCAGCTCGGACAGGCGCAGGGCCAATGCCTGACGGTGCAAATGGTCGGCGAGCGAGCCCAGACTGCGGGCGAGCTCCACCGCATCGGCGGTCTCATCGTCGTGCTTGTTCGTGCGGGCCTTGGCTTCCCCCCCCCACTCGCCATCGTCGGGCGCCATGTCCACGCTGCCATCACCGTCCCAGCTTTCGGCCACGCCTTCCACAGCTTCGTCACGAAACTCTGGGCTGTCATCCTGGGTCGCGCTGTCCTGCGCCGCCTCGCTGACGCGGTCACCCAAACTCACGCGGGTGTCCAGTTCGCCCAGCCCCAAAGACTCGATGGGAGGCTCGTCTTCCGCCCGTTCAAGGAACGGGTTGTCGTCGAGCATCTGGTCAACTTCTTGCGACAGCTCCAGCGTCGAGAGTTGGAGCAACCTGATGGACTGTTGCAGCTGCGGCGTCAACGCCAAGTGCTGCGACATCCTCAGGGAAAGGCCGGGCTTCATCCCATCACATCCGGAAGTGTTCGCCCAAGTAGACCCGCCGCACGTCGGGGTTCTCGATGATCACATCGGGGGTGCCCTGCGCCAGCACACGCCCTTCGCTGATGATGTAGGCATGGTCGCAAATGCCCAACGTCTCACGCACGTTGTGGTCGGTGATCAGCACGCCAATGCCCCGCTGCTTGAGGAAGGCAATGATGCGCTGGATCTCGATCACCGCAATCGGGTCGATGCCGGCAAAGGGCTCGTCAAGCAGAATGAAACGGGGCTGAGTGGCCAAGGCGCGTGCGATTTCGACTCGGCGCCGCTCACCACCGGACAAAGCCACCGAAGGCGAGTCCTTGAGGTGGTCCACCCGCAGGTCTTGTAACAGGTCGTCGAGCCGGTTCTCGATGACATCGCGCCCCAACGGCTTACCGCGCTCGTCGGTCTGCAGCTCCAGAATCGCGCGCACGTTGTCGGCGACCGACAGCTTGCGAAACACCGACGCCTCTTGCGGCAGGTAGGACAGGCCACGACGTGCACGCTGGTGCATCGGCGCACGCGTCACATCTTCGCCATCAATCAGGATCTGTCCTGCATCTGCACGCACCAGCCCCACAATCATGTAGAAAGAGGTGGTCTTGCCGGCGCCATTGGGACCGAGCAAGCCCACCACTTCACCCTTGCGCACCTGCACCGACACGTCGTGCACCACCTTGCGACTGCCATAGGCTTTGCGCAGGTGACGGGCCTCCAAGCTGGAAACTTCGCTCATGGCTTGCTCCCCTGCTGCAGGGCTGGACTGATGCGCAAAACCGGCACCACCCCGGCGGTGGCCTGGGAGGCAGCCGCTTTGGGCGCCAGCACGGCACGCACCCGCGAACGCTCACCCGCCGCCGCAGTCTCCTTGACCTTGCCATCCACGTTCATGACTTCGGTGCTGTTGTTGTAGACGATGCGCTGGCCCTGGATTTGGTCTGCCGATCGCCCCTGACGCAGGATGCGCATCTCGGCGCGGTCCGTCAGCGTCATCAGATCCTGTCGACTGTCGTAGACGGCCTGCACGGCCTCGCCTTCGACGAACTCGTCGAGTCCCTCGCGCTTTTGTCTGAAAAACACCCGCTGTCCGGGATCGGCCCAGAAATAGGCGATCTGCTGGCCATCAGGGTCCTGCTGGACTTCCATGCGCGCCGCACGCATCACCAAGGTGCCTTTGACCGCTTGCACGCGCCCCGTCAGCACGGTCCGCATCCGATTTTCGTCGTGCTGCATCCGGTCGGCTTCGACATTCATGGGCTTGAGGCGGTCAGCCTGCTCTGCCATGGCCATGCCGCTCAGCCAAGAGCACAGGACAAAGAACGAAACGAGGAAAGGGAACTTCATGAGGCACGAATCTTGCTGATGACCGGGATTGTAGGTGCAGCCCAAGCCCTGCGGCGGCCTGTGGACGAAAAAAAGCCCCACAGCGTGGCTATGGGGCTTCATCCACCGGGCCAACCCGGGAAAGCCACTCAGCGGGCCTGAGCCATCAGGTGTTCGGCCACCTTGAGCGCACGCTCCATGCTGCCCGCCAGCGAGCCATCGGTGTAGTAGCGACCGGCAATGCCCAAAGAAGGCACGCCTTCGACGCGGAAGTCGTTTTGCAGCTGCACGGCCCGCTTGACCTTGCCAGCCACACCAAAGGACCTGACGGTTTCAGCGAACTTTTTACCATCGACACCTTGCTTCTCGACCCAAGCCTGGATCAGGGCATCGGTGTTGAGCGGCAGGCGTTCCACATGCACGGCATGAAAGACCTTGGCATGCAAGCTCTCGAGCAAGCCCATGGCCTCCAATGCGTAATACAGGCGCTGCTGGGGCGCGAAGTCGTCACGGAAGGCCACAGGCACACGGCGCACCACCACATCCTTGGGCGCGTTCTTCACCCATTGGGCAAAGGCGGGCTCAAAGGCGTTGCAATGCGGGCAGCTGTACCAAAAGAATTCGATCAGCTCCACCTTGCCGGGGCCTGTGTCGGTAGGCACCGGCCGGTCCAGGGTCAGGTAGTCTTTGCCCGAACGAAAAGCCTGCTGGGCACGTGCCAATCCGTGGGCCAACCAGGCAGAGGTCGCCAACACGGCGCTGGCAAATGAACGGCGTTTCATGGTTTCAACTCCTTGCAAACTCAGCGCTGCATGCGCACGACAGTGCTCTCAACCTGGACGCCTTCGAGCTTGGCATGCACGCGATCGGCTGCGGCCTTGTCATCGAATGGTCCCAAGCGGACGCGGTAAACGATTCGGCCGGCCTGTTCGCGCTCAGACACCTTGGCGTCCAGCCCCATCAGTGCCATGCGGGCTTTCTGGCTTTCGGCCTCGGCCAGGCTGCGGTAAGCGCCCACCTGGATGACGTAAGTGAACGGCTCGGCCGCACCGGCATTGCCCGCCGGCGAGGACAGCCCCGCCTTGGACTTGGCCAAATCGCCCAGCGGATCCGCCTGCACAGCAGGTTTGACCTCCGGTCGAGCGGTTTCCACAGGAACGGGCGCAGGCGAAGGTGTGACCAGGCCTGGTTCAGCCGCTGAAGCCGCCCCCTTGGGTTGCAGCACACCGTTCGGGTTCCAGTCCTTGTTCTTCTGGTTCTCCACCGCGTCCTGTTCAGGCGAACGGGTCTGGTTTTTGTTGGAAAACGGTGTGGGCACTTTGGTCACGTACATCGCCACACCCAGCGCCACACCCAGACCGATCACCAGGCCCAGGATGAAGCCGAGGAATGTACCGCCGCGTTGGCGCTCTCGAATGTTCATGTTGTTCATCACATTTTGGTGGGTGCCGACACACCGAGCACCTTCAGGCCATTGTGCAGCACCTGCGCGGTGGCCGCCACGAGTGCCAGGCGCGCTGCACGGATTTTTTCATCGTCCACCAAAATGCGCTCGGCATCGTAGTAAGAGTGGTAGAGCGAAGCCAAGTCGCGCAGGTAGAAGGTGACATCATGGGGTGCAAAGTCTTGTGCGGCAGCGCTCAGCATTTGCGGGTATTGCGCCAGCTTGAGCATCAAGGCCTGCGCCTGCGTGCCGGACAGCGGGGCCACATCGGCCTGTGCCAAGGTGGCCACATCGCCGCCCCAGGAAGCCAGCACCGAGCAGATGCGCGCATGGGCGTACTGCACGTAGTAGACCGGGTTGTCGTTGTTTTGCGCCAGCGCCAGATCGATGTCAAACACGTATTCGGTGTCCGGCTTGCGGCTGAGCAAGAAAAAGCGCACCGCGTCCTTGCTGGTCCATTCGATCAAGTCACGCAGCGTCACATAACTGCCAGCGCGCTTGGAAATCTTGACCTCTTCACCACCGCGCATCACGCGCACCATGGTGTGCAGCACGTAATCGGGATAGCCCTGCGGAATACCTACATCGGCCGCTTGCAAACCAGCACGCACGCGGGCGATGGTGCCATGGTGGTCTGTGCCTTGGATATTGACCACTCGGGAGAAGCCCCGTTCCCATTTGGTGATGTGGTAGGCCACGTCAGGCACAAAGTAGGTGTAAGAGCCATCGCCCTTGCGCATCACCCGGTCTTTGTCATCACCGTAGTCGGTCGACTTGAGCCACAGCGCACCCTCGTGCTCGTAGGTTTTGCCAGCCTCGCGCAGTTTCTGAACGGCAGCATCGACCTTGCCACTGGTATACAGACTGGACTCCAGGTAGTAGTTGTCAAAGCGAACGTCAAAGGCTTTAAGGTCCAGGTCCTGTTCATGGCGCAGGTAGGCCACAGCAAACAAGCGAATGCCGTCGAGGTCATCCACATCGCCACTGGCCGTGAATTCGCGATCGTCGGACTTGACCGTCTTTTTCGCCAAAAAGTCGTTGGCGATGTCCTGGATGTAGTCCCCGTTGTAGGCGGCTTCGGGCCACTCGGCATCACCCGGCTTAAAGCCTTTGGCACGTAGCTGGGTGGAGTGAGCCAAAGTACCAATCTGCACGCCGGCGTCGTTGTAATAAAACTCGCGGTAGACGTCCTGCCCCTGCGTGGCCAGCAGATTGCAAATGGCATCGCCCAACGCAGCTTGGCGACCATGGCCCACATGCAAGGGGCCGGTCGGGTTGGCCGAAACGAATTCGACCAGCACACGCTCGCCCGTGGCAGCTTGCTGACCGAACTGGTCGGCGGCGGCCAGCACCTCACCCACCACCGCCTGCTTGGCTGCGTCCTTGAGGCGGATGTTGATGAAGCCAGGCCCCGCCAGTTCAATGGCATCCACCCAACGCTGGAAAGCGGGGCTGGCCAACAAGGCTTCACGCAAGGCTTCACCCAACTGACGCGGATTCTGTTTCAGGCCCTTGGCCAGCTGCATGGCCGCGGTGCAGGCCAAGTCGCCGTGGGCTGCGACTTTGGGAGATTCGAATGCCGCACGCGCGCCGGCGCCAGGCTGGAGTTTTTCAAGCTCCGCGGCAAGGGCCGCGAGCAATTCTTGTTTGGCATTGAGCATGGGGTGATTTTACGGGGACTTGTGTAGATCTAAAGTTTTCACTACGCTATGCAAACCCGCACCATCCGGTCGGGCAATCCAACCATTCAGGGAGTTCCATATGAAGATGACCATTGCAGCCTTTGTGGCCAGCCTCTGTCTTGTGCATGCCAGCGGCTTTGCCGCCGAGCCGAAACCCGCCGACAAGCCCAGTCAGCAAAACCGCATGAAAACCTGCAACACCGATGCCAAAGCCAAAAACCTCAAAGGTGACGAACGCCGAGGCTTCATGTCGGAGTGTCTCAAGGCGAAGTGAAGCTGGGTGAATCCGGCAAAAGGGCCTGTGTCACCAGGCCCTTTTCATGTGCCACTGCGCTGCCAGAACTCTGGCTGGGCGTAATGCTGACGCAGGTACTCGATCCACAAACGCACCCGCAGCGGCAGGTGCTTGCGCTGTGGAAACACGACGTAAATGCCGTTGGGTGGTGCTGCAAAATCTTCGAGCACCGCCACAAGACGGCCCGCCACGATTTCAGACTCCACCTCCCAAGTGCTGCGCCAGGCAATGCCGTAACCCGCCAGGCACCAGTCATGCAACACCTGACCGTCTGAGCAATCCAGCGGTCCACCAGGGCGCAGGTGCACCACCTCGTGCCCGCCCGACTCACCGGGCAATCGAAACGCCCAACCCCGCGTTTGCGAGGCATCGCTCGACAGCGTCAGACAGGCATGCTGCAGCAGATCTGAGGGCTGCTGTGGTGTTCCATGGCGCGCCAAATACTGCGGCGTGGCCACACACAAACGGCGGTTGTCGGCCATGCGCACACTCACCAGCGACGAATCGGGCAAGTCGCCCACGCGCACCGCACAATCGAACCCTTCGGCCGCCAAATCGACCACGCGGTCGCTCAGGTTCAAGGAAATCGTCACATCAGGGTGCAACTCCCGAAATCGGGGCACCAATGGCGCCACGTGGCGTCGGCCAAATCCAGCCGGCGCCGTGATGCGCAGATGCCCACTGGCTTTGACCCCCCCTGCGGAGACACTGGCTTCGGCATTGGCCACATCGGCCAGCAGACGCTGGCAATCCTCGAGAAAGGCGCTGCCTTCGTGCGTGAGCGTGATGCGCCGCGTGGTGCGCACCATCAGCTTGACCCCCAGGTGCTCCTCCAGCGCGTCCAGCCGACGACCGATGATGGCAGGCGCCACCCCCTCGGCACGTGCCGCCGCCGTCAAGCTGCCTTTGGTGGCCACTGCGACATAGGTTTCGAACGCCTTGAGCTTGTCCATGGACTTGATTATGCGGGACTCAGGATGAAATCAATCAATGATCTGTCTTGATTCAAAACACATGCGTCAATGATCTAGGCCCGACAATCCAGCCATGACGTCCACGCAGCACCCCTACACCACACTCACCCCCGACAAGGTGATGGACGCCCTTTCCAGCCTGGGCCTGTGGCCCGATGGCCGACTGATGGCCTTGAGTTCCTACGAAAACCGCGTCTACCGCGCCCAGCTCGACGAACCAGTGCAAAGCCAAGGTTCGGCAGTGCATGCGGTAGTGGTCAAGTTCTACCGCCCGGGGCGCTGGTCAGAAGAACAGATCCTGGAAGAACACGCGTTTGCCGCTGAGCTGGTCAGTGCCGAAGTGCCTGCCGTCGCGCCTTTGAAACTGGGCGGAGCCACGCTGCACCATGCCGAAGGCTTCGACTTTGCGGTCAGCCCGCTGCGCGGCGGCAGAACACCAGAACTGGATGACCTCGATGTGCTCGAATGGATCGGACGCTTTTTGGCACGGCTGCACAACGTGGGGGCGGATCGGCCTTTTGCGCACCGCCCCGCGCTGGATGTGACGTCGTTCGCACAGGAGCCCGCCGAATGGCTGCTGACACACCAGGCCATCCCGCTGGAAGTGGAGCGCGAGTGGCGTGCCGCCTTTGAGACCTCACTGCCTTTGCTGCAGAGCACATTGCAAGGCCTGTCCGAACGCGCCATCCGCCTGCACGGCGACTGCCACCCCGGCAACATTCTGTGGACGCCAGACGAAGGGCCGCATTTCGTCGATCTGGACGACGGGCGCATGGGCCCCGCCGTACAGGACCTGTGGATGCTGCTCTCAGGCGAGCGGCGCCAGCGCACGCTGCAGCTGTCGGCCCTGCTGGACGGCTACGAGCAACTGCGCGACTTTGACCGGCGCGAACTGGGCTGGATCGAAGGCCTGCGCACATTGCGCCTGATCCACTACAGCGCCTGGCTGGCTCGGCGCTGGAGCGATCCGATCTTTCCGATCAATTTCCCCTGGTTTGGCACACCCGACTACTGGCGTGGCCAGGTGCAGATGCTGCACGAGCAAATCGAGGCCATGCAGGAAGCGCCACTGGCGATATAGACCCCATCAAGGCACCAGGTACCTCGCCACGGCCGCTTCGTCCCAAACGATGCCCAGCCCGGGGCCCCGGGCCATGACACCCCCCTGTTCGATCCTGCTGGGGGTCTGCAGCACCGGAGAGCCGAAATCCATGAACTCCAGCCAGTCGCAGGTGGGCGTGACGGCCAGCACATGTGCGCTGGCTTCGATGAAGAGGTGACTGGACACCGGCATGGAGGCGGCCTGCGCCAGCCCCATGACACTGAGCCAGCCGGTGATGCCGCCGATCTTCATCAGGTCAGGCATCATGCGGTCGCAGGCCTGCGCGCTCAGGGCGCGCTCGGCATCGCGCGGGAACCACCAGTTCTCGCCGGTCTGCACCGGCTGGCGCGTCTCGGCACGCACGCGTGCATGGCCCTGCAAGTCTTCAGCGGCCACCGGTTCCTCGACCCACTCCAACGCAAAAGGCTCCAGCGCCTGCATGCGCCGGACCGCCTCACCTGGCTGCAGGCTCTGGTTGTAGTCCACCATCAGGGCGATGTCCTCGCCGAGGATGCGGCGCACTTCGCGCACGGTTGCAAGATCGTGGGCCAGGTCGGCACCACCGAGCTTGATCTTGATGCCCTGAAAACCCTGTGCCACCGAACCCGCCAGCGCGGCAGCGTCGCGCGCGGGATCGACCAGACCCCAGCTGTCGTAAGCCCGCACGGTTCGGGGCTCGCCGCCGAGCAGGCGCACGACCGGCTGGTTCGCGGCTTTGCCCAGTGCGTCCCACAGCGCCATGTCCAACGAAGACACCACCATGCCCAGCAGGCCCTGAAGGCCCAGCAAACGGAACTGCTGCTCCAGTTGCTGCTGGCGCGCCAGCGGCACCACCGGCTGCCCGCGCAGCAAGGGCACCAACTGTTCGACCAAGGTGTGCAAGGGGCGCAGCATCAGCGGTGTGTAGGCAAACAGGTAAGCGCTGCCGGTGATGCCCTGGTCTGTGTGGACATCCAGCAGCAAGAGCGGCGAAGCTTCGATCGCACCGGAGGCGGTTCGGATCGGGCGGCGCAAAGGGGCAATCACGGCACGCGCGCGGATGTCGGAAATGGTCAGTTCGTTCACTTGGTGCTCCAGAGACTCGCCATGCAATGGGGTCCGATTGTGGGAGTGGATCGGCGCGGATACCGCACCTGCGCGACACAGCGGCCGGCCAAGCAAAAGGCGCCCTTCAGGGCGCCTTTTCAGGTGATGCGGGCCACTTCGCTCAGACCAGCAAAGCGTTCACGCGGCGCACATAGGCCGCTGGGTCATCGGGCAAGCCGCCCTCGGCCAGCAAAGCCTGGTCAAACAGGATGTGGGCCAGGTCATGAAAGTGCACCGAGCCATCGAGCTTCTTGACCAACGTGTGCTCGGGGTTGACTTCGAGCACCGGCTTGATGGTGGGCGCCTGTTGGCCAGCGGCCTTGAGCATGCGCGCCAGCTGCAGGCTCATGCCGCCGTCGTCCTTGACGACCAGGCAGGCCGGTGAATCGACCAGGCGGCTGGTCACGCGCACGTCTTCGGCCTTTTCTTTCAGGGCTTCCTTGAGCTTGGCCAGCACTGGCTTGAAGGCTTCGGCCGCTTCTTCTTCGGCTTTTTTCTCGGCCTCGTCCTGCAGCTTGCCCAGATCGACCGCGCCCTTGGCCACGGACTGCAACGGCGTGCCATCAAACTCGTTCAGGAAAGACAGCGCCCACTCGTCCACACGGTCGGTCATGAGCAGCACCTCGATGCCCTTCTTCTTGAAGACTTCGAGTTGCGGGCTGTTCTTGGCGGCGGCCAGCGTGTCGGCCGTGA
>JACCDQ011782774.1_pt1 | contig 23264 bp, 23 predicted proteins | sample 7446031 | NCBI WGS metagenome assembly JACCDQ01 (sample SAMN15323442, study PRJNA562643) | freshwater metagenome | isolation source: river surface water | place: USA:Blue River Watershed | collected 2017-08-17 | reverse complement strand
TATGACAACTGGAAAAATTAATGTTTCGGTAGAGAATATCTTCCCATTAATCAAGAAATTTTTATACAGCGATCACGAAATTTTCTTGCGCGAATTGATTTCAAATGGAACAGATGCTACCCTAAAATTAAAGCACTTAACGAGTATTGGAGAAGCCAAAGTAGAGTATGGCAATCCTATTATTGAAGTAAAAATTGACAAAGAAGGCAAAAAACTGCACATCATTGATCAAGGTATTGGGATGACTGCTGACGAAGTAGAAAAATACATCAACCAAGTAGCTTTTTCTGGTGCAGAAGAATTCTTAGAAAAATACAAAGATTCGGCTAAAGATTCTGGTATCATTGGGCACTTTGGTCTTGGATTTTACTCGGCGTTTATGGTAGCTGAAAAAGTAGAAATTATTACCAAGTCGTTCAAAGACGAACCAGCAGCGCATTGGACTTGCGACGGTAGTCCTGAATTTACTTTGGAACCTGCTGACAAAACCGACAGAGGAACCGAAATTATCTTGCATATTGCGGAAGATTCTGTTGAGTTCTTGGAAGAATTCAAAATCAAAGAATTGCTGAATCGTTACAATAAATTCATGCCGATTCCAATTAAATTTGGAACCAAAACAGAAACACTTCCTTTGCCTGAAGGTGCTGCCGAAGATGCAAAACCAGAAACTATTGAAGTAGACAATATTATCAATAATCCAAATCCAGCTTGGACGAAACAACCTACTGAATTAAGTGACGAAGACTATAAAAAATTCTACCACGAATTGTATCCAATGCAGTTTGAGGAGCCTTTATTCAATATTCACCTTAATGTAGATTATCCGTTCAATCTAACTGGAATTTTGTACTTCCCAAAATTAGGATCGGATTTACAAATCCAAAAAGACAAAATCCAATTGTACCAAAACCAAGTTTTTGTAACGGATAACGTGGAAGGTATTGTACCTGAATTCTTAACCATGTTGAAAGGAGTGATTGATTCTCCAGACATTCCGTTGAACGTATCGCGTTCCGGTTTGCAAGCAGATGCTGCGGTGAAGAAAATCTCGAATTACATCACTCGTAAAGTAGCCGACAAACTAAAAGCGTTATTCAATGAAAATCGTGCTGATTTTGAACAAAAATGGAACGATATCAAAATTGTTTTGGAATACGGAATGCTTTCTGAAGATAAATTCTATGAAAAAGCAGGTGCTTTTGTCTTGTACCCAACAGTAGATGACCAATACTTTACTTTGGACGAATTAAAAGAACAGCTGAAAGAAAAACAAACCGATAAAAACGACAAATTAGTATTACTTTACGCTAGCAATAAAGAAGCACAACACTCGTATATCGAAATTGCAAAAGAAAAAGGATACGAAGTCTTGTTATTGGATTCGCCAATTATTTCGCACCTTATCCAAAAATTAGAGAGTGACAACAGCGGTATTAGTTTTGTTCGCGTGGATTCAGACCATATTGATAATTTAATCAAGAAAGAAGACACGGCGATCTCTAAATTATCAGAAGACGAACAAACTAGTTTAAAAACCGTAGTAGAAACGATTGTTCCAAAGCAAAACTATACTGTACAATTAGAGGCTTTAGACAGTCAAGCAGCGCCTTTCATCATCACGCAACCGGAGTTTATGCGTAGAATGAAAGAAATGAGTCAAACCGGTGGTGGTATGTTTGGTATGGGTAACATGCCTGAGATGTACAACTTGGTGGTGAATACCAACTCTGATTTGGCAACTACCATTTTGAATACCGAAGACAAAACAGTTCAAGAAAGCTTGGTAAAACAAGCCTTAGACTTGGCTAAATTATCTCAAAACTTATTGAAAGGAGAAGCGTTAACCGCTTTTGTGAAACGTAGTTTTGAACTGATTAAATAAGCTCAAAAAACAAGTATATGATAAAGCTGTCCATTTGGGCAGCTTTTTTTGTGTTAAAAGACAACTAAATAAGTTAAGAGTCTATTTAATCATCTATACAATTTTTAGCTATATTTGATAATAATACGAAATTATAGCTGTAATGGAAACAAAATTGATTTGGGGAAATGTAATATTAAGCGTTTTAATATTTTGCGTGATATTTTTTTTGAATGTAGGGGTTTCCGGTGGAGATATTGCAATTATTATGTTCAATTGTATGTTTGCAATATTGCAGTTAATTATAAATATAATTTTCTTATATAAAAATAAAAATATCGAAACAATAAAAATTGTAAGTGCAATAATTTTGACCAACATATTATTAATATTTTTATTTATGGAATACGGCAGTGGAATGAATAGATGGATAAAAAGCAAATACCACTAACAATGGGTTACCCCCGCTAACGCGCGAATCCCCCGCTAGCGCGAGCATCTTGCTCGTGCCTATTAACTAATTCAAACTCTGCTACACAAAATCTCTCGACTTTGAGTGATACTAAAAAAACAATTACCTCCTTAAAACAAGCCACAAACCATTTTGAGGCATTCTATTTGGAAACCCAAAAACAATTACTTACCTTTGACATTAGTATTGTAAGACGTATGTAGTGATAAAAAGTTTTGGCGATAAAGAAACAGAGAAAATTTGGAATGGTATTCAGTCAAGAAAACTGCCTGCCGAAATTCAGAATGTGGCAAGACGAAAATTAAGAATGATTAATAATGCTCAACACATTACTGATTTAAGAATTCCTCCCGCTAATCATTTAGAAAAATTGAGTGGTAACCTCTCTGGTCTCTATAGCATTAGAATTAATAATCAGTGGCGAATCCTTTTTAATTGGGAAAATGACAATGCATACGAAGTACAAATTATTGATTATCATTAAAAATAAGCGTTATGAAAAATTTGAAAAACATACATCCTGGAGAAGTCTTAAAAGAAGAATTTCTTGAACCGCTTGGAATATCTGCATATCGTTTGTCCAAAGAAACATTTATTCCTCAAACAAGAGTTAGTGAAATAGTAAAAGGTAAACGTAGAATCACTGCTGACACTGCTCTAAGACTTTCTCTATATTTTGGAACTAGTGCTAAATTTTGGCTTGGGCTTCAAGATGATTATGACCTAGAAGAAGAAAACAACTTAAAGAAAAATGATTTCAAAAACATAAAACCTATGGAAAATAACGCTGCATAATTGCGTGTCTTTCAATTGTAAAAACCTGCTACGCAAAAGTTTCTCAACTTTAAGTACTAACAAAAACCCCTGCTAGTGACTAGCAGGGGTTTTTATTTAGTTTCCAATAATTCCAGTTTCTTCTTTTTTGTCCTTATTCAATAAAATTGGAGTTTCTCTCGCTAATTTATTTTTCGTCGGAATCTTGTAATTAATACTAAATCCAAATCGGCGCGAATCCATTTTATTACTCAATAACAGCGAAGTGTTATACGAGTTGAACACGAATCGGTTCGAGTTAAAAATATCATCCGCATTGATAGAAACAGACAACTGGTCTTTCAAAAACTTTTTAGACAGTGACAAATCCACGGTATTGTTAAACGGTTTATTGGCAATAAAATAATAATAATTTCCTTTGGCAGTGATGTAACTAAAGTTGGTTACAAACTTTATTTTACTTGGCAACACCAACTGTGACATTAAATTGTACACCCAAAAACCTTTGGTTTCAATAGCTGGAATTTGATGCAACTGATAGGCCGCATACACAAATAGAAAGTTCATCTCATCGGGATTCACATTCATTTTCATGGTTTCAGCCAATCCTTTGGTAAACAACATATACGGAATTGGCATCCCAATATTGAAATTGTGCACTTTCAACTCAGGAATATTTTCATTGGTATTGGTCACCACATTCGAATTCAAATTCACTCTCTGAATCACTTGGTTCTTCGCCGAACTTACAGAATAGCCAATAAATGCATAATCATAGGCACTTAACTTGACTTCATAGTTATCATAAATAGTGGGTTGCAAATTAGGATTCCCTTGGTTGTTAATATTGGGGTTTTGATAACTCGTATTGTTTGGATTTAATGCAGAGGTACTAGGCAACGTAATTTTCTTATTGTAATTCACATTAAAAAACACCGACTTGTTAAAATTGTACTGTGCACTGGCATTTGGAAAGAAACGAAACTGTTTGAAAGGGGTTAACACCGTATTATTGGCTTTCCCAGAAATGCTATAATCTTCGGCTCTACCACCAAGAATAAAGCTCATACTTTTGAATTTGGTTTGCAATTCAAAATACCCTGCTGTGGTTTTTCTTTCGTAATCCAAATTAGTCACTCCTCTGTTTTGGGTTTCAAAAGACAAACCTTCATGCAAACTTCCAAAACTTATTTTTCCTTCGTCAGAAAAGGCAATCGGTTGCGAATAATCAAATTTGAAGTTGTAGTATTTTTGGTCAGAGGAATTGTCCAAAACTGGTAACGCATTTCCCAATGAGTTCAATACGAAATCATTTTGATTGCGATTAAAATTGAATCTAAAATCCAATTTTTTAGTTTTATCATCAAAACGTTTTTGATAGGTGGCTACCGCATCTTGTCGCCAACCTTTAGAATCTGAATTATCTTGAGTAGAAAAACCAGGCCCGCTAGACTGGGTATCACTTCCGTTATTGTTGTAATTCACATCGTAATTCAACAAGAAACGGTCTTTTTTCAAATCAAATGTTACCGCCGATTTTACAAAATTAGTTCTATTCGTTCTATCAGAATCCGTAGTAGAAAGAAGTCGTGTACCTCCTATAATATCGTTAACGAAAGAACTCCACATGGCACTTTCTCTGTAGTTTTGCCCCATGTTCAACTGCCATCCAAAGTATTTGTTTTTGGCATTCAATAAAACACTATTGTTTACTCTCCAACGCAACTGATCATAATTAGTAACATTAGTACTATTCGTATAGGTAGCACTCAAAAAGTTCTTCGCGTTTTTATTGGTAATAATATTCAAAATAGCACCTCCCGAAGTTGCTGGAAACTCGGCTCCTGGTTGGGTAATTACCTCAATTCTTTCAATAGCATTGGCAGGCATTCCTTCCAAAAATCCGTTCAATTCGTTAGACGAAATATTCAAAGGTCTTCCGTCCATATAGACATCCAATTGTTTTCCTTGGTACATCATTCCGGCAATATCCGAAGCAATTAAGCCTGGTAATTTTTTCAATCCTTCTAAAACAGACCCCGAACTCAAACTTGGCTGATTCGCAAAATCAAAAATAGTTCGGTCAGCGCGTTGTTCCACCGCTTTCTTGGTTTTGGTAATGGTAACTTCTTTTAATTCTTGGGGTTTCTTAGTACTTTCTTGGGCAGATAATTTAAAAATGGCACAAAATACCAAAGTTTGAAATAGAAAAATTTTCTTCATTTTGTTTGAAATAATTGATACTTGTCTTTAGTAGTGTTACGATTCATTTTGTTACACCAAACACACTAAATTTAATGTACTTTCTATTTACAAACCCAAGTTATAACATTAAGCATTCTGATACTGTTTCAATGAGCACAAATAAAAAAAGTCATCTTTTTAAGAAAACTTAAAAAGATGACTGCAATTTAGTTTGTACTAATTCACTAAATTATTAAAAACAAAACATTAATAACTATTTTATTAATTATGATTGTAAATAGTAGGTCAACAGATTTGTTTATACCTCTCTAAAATCATGTTCAAATTTGATAAATAAAATTTATAAATTTTCATTTATATTTATAATCATATTTATAAAATAAATTTATACATTAGTATCGTATCTATTACTCCATTATTCTATTTTTAATACAAAAAGAATCCCGAACTTTGTTTCCATAATCAACACTAATTGAGTATGACTTTAGAAATAGGAACACCTGCATTACTTTTTTCTGCCACATCATTAATTTTATTGGCTTATACCAATCGTTTTTTAACCATTGCCAGTATAATTCGAGGATTGAAAAAAGTATATAAAGAAAAAGAAAATCGCATGATTTTGTTAGAGATTAAAAATCTCAACTTGCGTCTGACATTAATTCGCTACATGCAAATGGCAGGAGTCTTGTGTTTATTTCTTTCCGTCTTTGCTATGTTGTTATTGTTCTTTGAGGAACAAGAAATAAGTATTTACTTTTTTGGATTAAGTCTATTGAGTTTACTTATTTCATTAGGTTTGTCCTTTTGGGAAATCAGTATTTCAGTGAATGCCTTGCGTTTGCACTTGAGTGATTTATCAGAAATGGATAAAAAACAAATTAATTAATTATGACAACTAATTCAAAACTAAAAGGCGTTTCCCTTATTGCACTTGGAGCCACTAGCTACGGCATGTTAGCTACATTTGTAAAAATGGCCTACGCCGAAGGCTTTACGACTCCCGAAGTAACCATAGCGCAATTTGCCTACGGAATTTTAGGAATGATTCTCATCGCCGCGTTTCAAAAATCAACAAATAAAACACAATCCACCAAACCTAATTCTAAAACAATCGCACAACTAATGATTGCTGGAACTTCCTTAGGAATGACCAGTGTTTTTTACTATTTGACGGTAAAATACATCCCAGTTTCTATTGCTATTGTCTTGTTAATGCAAACCGTTTGGATGGGCGTTGTCTTTGAAATGGTACTCGAAAAGAAAATCCCTTCGGTTAAAAAAATAATCTCGGTGATAGTAGTTCTTATTGGAACGGCTTTGGCTACCAACTTAATTGAAAGTCAAATCGTTTTTGATTGGAGAGGCATTGTACTTGGATTACTTTCAGCCGCTTCATTTACCACTACTATGTTTACTGCTAACCGAGTAGGTATCGGTGTGTCATCGGCACAACGCAGTTTATTCATGCTCTTAGGAGGAGCAGTCATTGTTATTGGATTTGCCTTAGCAAATAGCACGGGAACTTTTAATTTTGAAATTTTCGCCAAATGGGGAATTGTATTAGCGCTTTTTGGCACCATAATCCCTCCTATTTTATTCAATGCAGGTTTTCCCCTAACAGGAATTGGATTAGGCAGTATTGTTTCTGCTCTGGAACTACCGGTTTCAGTACTCATGGCCTATTTTTTATTAGATGAAAATGTACAAGGACTACAATGGGCGGGCATTGGATTAATTATACTTGCTATTGTTATTATGAATAGTAATCCTAAAAAGTTAGATTAAAATTGGAATCGCTTTTTAATTTTAGTACCGAACCGCTTCTACTAGACTTGCCAGACGCTGAGATTATCTATTATCCACAGTTTTTTGACAAAGAACAAGCGGATAGCATTTTTACAGAATTACTCCAGCAAATAGATTGGCGACAAGATTCCATTACTGTTTACGGAAAAACGCATCCGCAACCGCGGTTAACAGCTCTGTACGGTAATGAAGGAAAAACCTACTCCTATTCGAATATCAAAATGTTTCCTCAACCTTGGAATAGTCTTTTGCAAAAAATAAAATACTTTATCGAAGCTACAACGGAATGCCAATTCACAACCGTATTACTCAATCAATACCGAGACGGCAAAGACAGTAATGGTTGGCACGCTGATGACGAAAAAGAACTAGGTCTGAATCCAATTATCGCCTCAGTAAGCTTTGGTGCGGAACGAGTATTTCAACTCAAACATAACACCATTCCTGATCTTAAAAAGAATATCGTTTTGGAACACGGCAGCTTATTAGTCATGAAAGGAAGCACCCAACATTTTTGGAAACACCAAATTCCAAAAACAACTCAAGCCGTTGGCACACGCATCAATTTAACTTTCCGAACGATTAAATAATTGTTTATATTTGGATTCAAATCAGTCCATTATGAATACCATTATTGATTATTTCTCGACTATTCCGTCTTCGCATCGCAGTCTTATTTTAGTAGGCGGAATCACTATTTTTTGGTTAATTGAAAATGCTTTCCCTTTGTTTAATTTCAAATATAGACGATGGCACCATGCCGGAATCAACATTTTCTTCACCCTAACTACCATTATAGTCAATTTTTGTTTGGCGTTTATTTTATTGAAAGTAGCCGATTGGTCCGTTGTTAATCAATTCGGTATTTTACAATGGCTACCCGAAATGCCAATAGCGTTATATACAATCATTGGGCTACTTTTATTAGACTTAATAGGAGCTTACTTAGTACATCTAATAGAGCATAAAGTTAAATTTTTGTGGCGTTTTCACCTGATACATCATACCGATACTTGGATTGACACTACCTCAGCTAACCGCCACCATCCTGGCGAAAGTGTTATCCGATTTGTATTCACCACTCTTGGCGTACTCGTTGTTGGAAGTCCAATGTGGCTGGTGTTTTTATACCAAACCTTATCTGTAGTAGCCACTCAATTCAACCACGCCAATATTGCGTTGCCTAAAAAAATAGATCGACTATTGAGTTATGTCATTGTTTCGCCTGATATGCACAAAGTGCACCATCATTATCTTATGCCGTATACGGATAGTAATTATGGCAATATCTTTTCTATTTGGGACCGCTTATTTGGAACCTTCATGATTTTATCAAGAGAAGAAATCGTGTATGGCGTAGATACTCATTTACAACCTGAAGAGCACAATAACCTTAAAAACTTGCTAGAAATACCCTTCCAGAAAAAAAAATAAATGCAGTTTAAAAAGTAATTATTTTTTTTATTAATATTGGTATTCAATTAAAAAACCACTAACCTATTAACGAATAACTAACAACACTATTTGAATTATTTTCATCCGATGAAAAAGAGTAGCCGTAAAGAATTAAGCTGGGAAGAGACGGAAAAACTGATGACTTTAGCCCTAGAAGAAAGAAACCCTTTTGAAATTATAAAAAAAGAATTTGGACTAGCCGAAAAAGAGGTTTTAGAAATTATGAAAAAGAAAATGCCTGCAGAAAAATTTGAAATGTGGAAAAAGAAAGCTGCAGCTAACAAACCGAAGCCAAAACCAATAAAAATTGATGATTTTGACGATGAATTAGATGGGAAATACTACATCAAAAACAAACTAGACTAAACACCTAACTCCTGAAAACAGGAGTTTTTTTTATTCACTACCAATACATGCTAAAAAAAACCTTATTCTTATTCATTTTGGTTTTGTCTTTCAAAGGAATTGGACAAGAAAATCATTTGTTTACAAAAGACAGTATTACCGTTAATTCCTTACTAAAAGGAACTTTATATACTCCATTAAAAACGAACAAAACTAATAATTTAGTTATACTAATTGCAGGTTCCGGTCCCACAGACCGAAATGGTAATCAGAAAGGAATGACCAATAACTCGTTGCGATTTTTAGCTGAAGAATTAGTCAAAAAAAATACTGCCGTTTTTAGTTATGACAAACGAATTTTTGCTCAAATGGCTACAGGAAAATTAGACGAAGCGAGCTTATCCTTTGACGACTTTATTAACGATGCTAAAGCAGTAGTAACCTATTTCAAAAATCAGAAAAAATACCACCGCATTACTATTGCAGGACATAGTGAAGGAGCATTAATTGGTATGGTAGCCGCTAATGGTACTGCTGATGGTTACATTTCAATTGCAGGTGCTGGCCGACCTATCGACGAAGTGCTAGTAGATCAAATCGACAAACAAGCGCCTTTTCTTAAAGAAGAAGTTCAAAAAGATCTAGCGATTCTAAAAAGTGGCACTACCTTCGAACTAAAAAACCCAATGTTAGCCTCTCTATTCAGAGCTAGTGTACAACCCTATATGATTTCTTGGATCAAATACAATCCGCAAACTGAAATCAAGAAATTATATATCCCAATCCTAATTATTAATGGAGACAAAGACATTCAAGTACCTTTTACTGATGCCGAATTACTACACCAAGCACAACCCAAAGCCGTACTAAAAATCATTCCAAATATGAATCATATTTTTAAAGAAATTAAAGGAACTGATGCTGACAACAAAGCGTCGTATACCAATCCTGATTTACCTATTAGCAGCGATTTGCCACAACTGATTACTGCTTTTATCCAATCATTATAAATTGTAACATTTAATTAAAAAAGAATACTAATAACCCAATCTAAATAATTACAAAATGAAAAAATCAATTATTGCACTTGCATTTATAGCTTTCCTTTGGAACAGCAACAACGCAACGGCACAAAACAAGTCAGTCGCAAAACAAGATATTAAAGTAGGTATCGACTTAATCGATGTCAAAGACGATAAAGTGAAAGTGACTGTTCAGGCTCCTAAAATAGTTACAGATAAAATTACCTATAGCATTCCTAAAATTGTACCTGGAACGTATTCTGAAGACAATTACGGAAAGTACATAGAGGGTTTTAAGGCTTTTGATTCAAAAGGAACTGAATTGGCTGTTACTAAATCAGACGACAATACTTGGTCGATTACAAATGCTAAAAAACTTGCAAAAATTACCTACTTAGTCAACGATACTTTCGATACTGAAAAAGGAGGTGGTTTTGGCACGGATATCTTTTCTCCTGCTGGCACTAATATTGATGCAGGTACTAATTTCATGATAAACACACACGGATTTGTGGGCTATTTTCAGGACAAAAAAGACCTTCCCTATCAAGTTAGCATTACCCATCCTGAAACACTTTGGGGAGCTACTTCTATGATAGATACTGATGCAAGTAAAAGTAAAGATGTATTCAACACACCACGCTATGCTGAATTGGTAGAAAATCCAATTATGTATGCTAAACCAGATTACACTACTTTCAACGTCAATGGAATGGACATTCAAATTGTAGTATATTCTCCTTCAGGAAAAGTAACTGCCGAAAGCATCACTCCTGAAATGAAAAAAATGATGATAGCCCAAAAAACATTTTTAGGCAATATCAATTCTACTAAAAAATACAGTGTATTATTGTACCTTTCTTCAATGAAAGATACTGACGCTAAAGGTTTTGGAGCTTTAGAACACCCTACAGCTACCACTGTAGTATTACCCGAAATGATGCCTTTAGAAGAATTGCAAAAATCAATGAAAGACGTAGTTTCGCACGAATTTTTTCATATCGTAACACCATTAACAATTCATTCTAACGAAATTCAATTCTTTGATTACAACGCCCCTAAAATGTCACAACATTTATGGATGTATGAAGGGGTAACTGAATATTTTGCTAATCTGTTCCAAATCAATCAAGGCCTAATTGACGAGACTGAATTTTATATTCGTATGGCCGAAAAAATAGAACAATCAAAAAGATTAGACGACACCATGCCTTTCACCACGATGAGTGCTAACGTATTAAAAAGTCCGTACAAAGAACAATACTTAAATGTGTACCAAAAAGGAGCACTAATTGGAATGTGTATTGATATCATCATCCGTGAAAAAAGTAATGGAGAAAAAGGAATACTTAACTTAATGCAACAATTGTCAAAAGAATACGGTGTAACTAAAGCGTTCAACGACAACGAATTATTTGCAAAAATTACTTCGCTAACCTATCCTGAAGTAGGCAACTTTTTAAGCACGTATGTTTCGGGACCAACACCGATTCCTTATGACATATTCTTAGCTAAAGTAGGCGTGACTAAAGTAGCTAATAAAAAAGCAGGCAACGTATTCTTAAAAGGACAAACACCATATATTACTGTAGATAAAACTACCAAAGAAATTTTGGTAAGACCCAATACCGATTTAATCGATTTCTACAAAAACTTAGATTTGAGAGCTAACGATATAATTGTAGCTATTAATGATAAAGCGTACAATCTAGACAATATCTACGACATGATTGGCGAAAGCGAAAATTGGAAAGAAAACGATGCTATTACCATCAAAATCAAAAGAGATGGTAAAGAGCAAACAATTACTGGAAAAGTGAGTTTGCCTTATGAAGAAACAGAAGGTTTACAAGCCACTGATGCTTCTAAAACTAACTTAAAAAATGCTTGGTTAAAAGGATAATAAACAGAATTATTTTTTCAAAATCCCAATTTAGAAATAGATTGGGATTTTTTTTGCAATTCAAATTCTGCTTTACAACAATTTTCATTACTTTGCGCCAAAATAAAACTACAATGAAAAAAATAAGTATCGCTTTCGTAACATTGACACTTTTGTTTGCTTGTTCCGAGAAAAAATTAGAAAACAACCTACACCTCACTGGAAATATTAAAGGATTAAAAAAAGGAACTTTATACGTTCAAAGAATACAAAATGATTCTTTAGTGGCTTTAGACACTATAGCTATTGACGGAAATTCTAATTTTGAAACCAATGTAGAATTAAAATCTCCTGAAATGCTATACTTATTCCTAGACAGAGGGGTGAGTAATTCATTAGACAATAATTTATTATTTTTTGCTGAACCTGGGGATATAAACATCGAAACTACCCTTGAAAATTATATTGCAGATGCCAAAGTTTCAGGATCTAAAAATCAAGATTTATATTACGAATACAAAAAAGTAGATCGTCGTTTCCAAGAGGAAGGCTTAGACTTGATTGAGAAAAAATTCAAAGCAATGAAAAGCAAAAACAACGCAGAAATAGCCAACATCAGTGCAAAACAAGAATCAAATGTAAAAAGGAAATACTTGTATGCTACTAACTTTGCCATCAACAACAAAGAGTATGAAATAGCACCTTATATTGCACTTTCTGAAATCTATGACATCAATATTAAATTCTTGGATACCATCCAAAAATCGATGTCTCCTAAAGTAGCTCAATCACTTTATGGTAAAAAACTAACAGAATACCTTGCTTCATTAAAAAAGAAGCAACAATAAATTTAAGGAAACTCAATAAAAACGAAAACCGTCAAACAAATATGTTGTGACGGTTTTTTTTATTTAAAAACAAAAAAACCATAACTTTCGTTATGGTTTTAAGAGCCGATAGAGGGACTCGAACCCACGACCTGCTGATTACAAATCAGCTGCTCTAGCCAGCTGAGCTACACCGGCGGCTTTACGGGTGCAAATATAATTCTGAATTTCATTTTTTCAAAATAAATCAGCACTTTTTTACCGTTTTTTTGAACTATAATTCGTTGATTTTAGCAATCAATTGATTAGCAGTTTGTTCCAACTCTACATTGATTTGTTTGAAGTGTGCTTTTTTATTTTCAACATTTTTTGCATTTACTTTTGCAATCAAAGTATCAAAAGCTGTAATCGCTTCATCAATTAAAGCATTAGTTTCTGGTGTTGGAACTCCTGAAGTTGAAATTTCAAACAAATAAACTGCTTCAATAATATCTCCTAAAACGTAGTTGATGTCTTTCTTTAAATTTTTAACGTTTGCCATTTTTATGTAATTTTAATTTGCGTGTGCAAAAATACGTATAATCTTTCTATTCACTACTACGAAATGTAAATTTCTAAAATTGAAGCTTTTCCAGATAAAACAAAAGTGGTCAAAGCCGCTGGCACCAAAATAGTATCCCCTACAGTGTACGTATACTGCTCCTCTCCTACTACTAAATCAAAATTGCCATCCACACACATATAGACTGTAAAAGTAGTTCCTGTTTTCTCTACCTGCATTTGCCCTTCTAACGGAATAAAATGAGTAGTAAAATAAGGACAATCCACTACCTCGTTGGACTGATTTCTTTCTTTTTGATACTCTTTTTGGGATGATACCGAAGTATAATTGATGGCATCTAAGGCTAAATCAACGTGAAGTTCCCTTAAATTACCATCTTCATCTAACCTATCAAAGTCGTACAAACGATAAGTAATATCTGAAGTTTGTTGAATTTCAGCTATAACCAGACCTGCCCCAATAGCATGAACTGTACCCGTTTCTATAAAAAACACATCACCTTGTGTAACCGAAATTTCATTAAGGGTAGTCACTAAGGTCTTATTTTGTAAATTTTGCAAATAAGTAGGCGCATCGCTATTTTCTTTAAAACCTACAATCAATCGAGAACCTGGATCGGCTTGTACCACATACCACATTTCGGTTTTACCAAAGGAATGATGACGGGCTTTTGCCAAGGTATCATTAGGATGCACTTGAACCGACAAATCTTCTTTAGCATCTAAGTATTTAAACAATAAAGGGAATTGAGTTCCAAAACGTTTGTACACTGCTGTACCCAATACTTCGTTAGGAAATTCATCAATAACTTCTGTGATGAATCTTCCTTCAAAAACTCCATTAGCAATCGTGCTTATATTTCCTTCAACAGTAGATAGCTCCCAACTCTCTCCTGTTTTAGTAGAAGTAATAGGTTTATACAATAACGTAGCTAGTTTTTTCCCACCCCAAAGGCGCTCTTTGAAGATTGGAATAAATTGCAATGGATATAATGGTGTTTTCATTAGTTCAAACCTAATTTGAGGTTGCGTTATCCTGCAACTATTTTTTGTATCGCTTCAAGGGCTTTCGGAATATGGTTACCTGACAACATACTGTTAAAAACTAATTGAACCACACCTGCTGTATCTACAACATAGGTTACTCTTCCTGGCAACATTCCGAGTAGCGATGATGGAACACCAAACAAATTTCGTATCTTTTTATCTGTATCAGACAAAAGCACAAAAGGTAGTTGATATTGAGCTGTAAATTTTTGATGCGAAATGACACTGTCACTACTCACACCAATAACCTCAGCACCTAAATCAAGAAAATCTTCGTATTGATCTCTAAAACTACAAGCCTGTGCAGTACAACCTGGCGTGTTATCTTTGGGATAAAAATAAATAACCAATGGCTTTTTACCCACTAAAGTAGCGCTATCAAAAGTATTCCCATTAGTATCCAAAGCACTAAAATGAGGGATAATATCTCCTACTTGTACTGCCATTATTCCCCTCTGTAGGTTACAAAATTACGAGGAGTCTCATACAAGACTACTTCTAGATCAAATCCCGATTCGATTCGTTTTCTAATTTTATTCCAAATCACCACCACAATATTTTCAGCTGTTGGATTCAAATCTTGAAATTCCTGAACATCCAAATTCAAATTTTTATGATCCATTGGCACTTCTACTTCTTCTTTAATAATATCTGACAGAATTTTAACATCCATCACATAGCCTGTTTCTGGATCAATCGGTCCGGTAACACTCACTATCAATTCATAATTATGACCGTGAAAATTTGGGTTATTACATTTCCCAAAAATCGCATCATTTTGTTCAAAAGTCCAATCTTTTCGATACAATCGATGTGCTGCATTAAAATGTGCTTTTCGCGAAATGGTAACTCTCATCTAAATAAATATTATAGTGTATGTTCTTCTAAAAAATGGTAAAACTCATCAAAAATTATCTTAAACCAAATCGTATAAATAGACGGATTGGCTTGAATATCTTCTTTAACTGCTTCAATAGGCATCCATTTCCATGCTTCTACTTCTTCAGGATTAATGACAGGAGCATCATTGTAATACCCAATCATCACATGATCCAATTCATGTTCTGTCAAACCGTTATTAAAAGGAGCTTTGTATATAAAATGAAACAACTCTTTCAACTCCGTTTTAAATCCCATCTCTTCAAACAAGCGTCGGCTTCCTGCCTGAATATTAGTTTCACCTTCGCGCTGATGACTGCAACAAGTGTTAGTCCACAACAACGGAGAATGATATTTATGATGGGCACGTTGCTGCAACATGATTTCATTTTTGCTATTCAACACAAAAACTGAAAAGGCACGATGCAAAACCGCCTTTTCGTGCGCTTCCATCTTAGGCATCAAACCGATGGGCTCATCTTTTTCATTGACTAATATAACATGCTCTTCTGACATACAAAGGTATTAATCGTCAAAAATACAAAAAAGATAGAGCAAGAACACTGATTTTTATTTTTAGGCAAAGTTTAACTACTGTCTAACATTCAAATATGTTATTTTTACGTGGCAAAAGGAGTTCATTTTAATTCCAAAACAACCGTAATCATGAAATATTATTTTTTGCTACTCGTCACATTACTGATTTTTAGTGCCTGTGGCCAAACGACAACTCAAAATATCTCTAAAAATACATCTGCTATGTCCAATACTATCTCGAAACCTGAAAATCCGTACTATTCAAATACCGACACTACCAAATTAAATATCCCTAATAGTGAATGGAAAAAAATCTTATCTCCTGACCTATATGCCGTAGCTCGAGAAGCCGATACCGAGAGAGCTTTTACTGGCACTATGTGGAAGGATGAAACTAAAGGAACCTATTACTGTGCGGTATGTGGATACAAATTATTTCGATCCAATCAAAAATTTACTAGTAGTTGCGGTTGGCCTAGTTTTTTTGAACAAGAAAACAAAGAAAGTATCATCTTTAAATTAGACAAATCCTACGGAATGATTCGTACCGAAGCCCTTTGTGGCCGATGCGATAGTCACCTAGGGCATTTATTCAATGACGGACCCGAACCAACTGGAAAACGATACTGTATGAATGCCATTTCTTTAGACTTTGTCCCTGATGCAATACTTACAAAATCCAATTCAACAACAGCAACGATTACATTGGGTGGCGGATGTTATTGGTGCGTAGAAGCCGTTTACGAAAATTTAAAAGGAGTGCAGTCTGTTGTATCAGGTTATGCCGGAGGAACAACCAAAAATCCAACCTACGAAGAAGTTTGCTCTGGAACAACAGGTCATGCCGAAGTAGTTCAAATTACCTACGACACAACACAAACCAATGTAGACGAAATCTTCAAAGTATTCTTTACCGTTCACGACCCTACCACTCTCAACCGTCAAGGAGCGGATGTAGGAACACAATACCGTTCGGTTATTTTCTACAAAAATGAACAAGAAAAAAAAGAAGCTTTAGGAGTAATTGAAGATTTAAAAAATGCCAAAGTATATGACAATTCTATTGTAACTACTGTAGAACCACTTACACAATTCTACAAAGCCGAAGACTACCACCAAGGGTATTACGAAAACAATAAAAACCAACCCTATTGTAAAATGGTAATTCAACCTAAAATAGAAAAATTCGAAAAACTATTTAAAGACCGTTTGAAAAAACAATAATCGTATATTTACTTTGAAATATTTTAAAGTAACTCCAGATGAAACTATTTATTCGTTTTACACTACTTCTTATTTTACTGAATTGTACTGCAATTCAAGCACAAGAATCTAAACCCACTTGGGCACTGCTAAATTTTGTAAAAGTAGACAGTATTAATCCTATTCTATGTCCCAACAAAAATCAGTCATTCTTGTGTCCTGTAAGTAATTCAAAAGTGCAATGGGAAGAACGAAATGTACTGAATCCTTCAGCTATTGTAAAGGACAATAAAGTGTATTTGATTTACAGAGCGCAAGACAATCAAATGACGTCTCGTTTAGGATTGGCAATAAGCGAAGATGGTTTGCGTTTTAAAAAAGAGACTGAACCTATCTTCTTTCCAGATAACGATTCGATGAATTTATACGAATGGAAAGGCGGAGTAGAAGACCCAAGAATTATTGAAACTCCTGACGGTTCTTATATCATGACCTACACCTCGTACGATGGAAAAATTGCACGACTGTGTTTTGCTACTTCAACCGACTTGAGACATTGGACAAAACAAGGTTTAGTTTTAAAAGACGAGAAATACAAAGATCTTTGGGCAAAATCAGGAGCCATTGTAGGCGAACGAAAAGGAAATAAAATTGTCGCTAGCAAAATAAATAATAAGTATTGGATGTATTTTGGAGATACTGATTTGTTTATGGCCTATTCTGAGGACTTAATACATTGGAAAGCAGCTATTAATGACGAAAATCAAAAAATGATTCAAGTGCTACACCCTAGAATGGGATATTTTGATAGCCGTCTAGTAGAACCTGGTCCTTTTGCGCTTTTGCAAAAAGAAGGAATTGTATTAATTTATAATGGTAGTAATGCCGCCAGTTATAACACTCCTGAATTACCTAAATTTACCTATGCTGCTGGTCAAGCCTTGTTTGATAAAACTGCGCCTTATAAATTAATCGATCGTACTCAAAGTCATTTTATTCATCCCGACAAATCGTACGAAAAAATGGGAGAGGTAAACGAAGTCTGTTTTGTAGAAGGATTAGTTTTCTTTAAAAACAAATGGTTTTTGTATTACGGTACTGCCGATTCAAAAATTGCTGTTGCAGTTCGTTATCAATAATTTAATTGTAAACTTTCAGCAATTTTCTGCGCACATTTTTCGCCATCAATTGCGGCTGAAATGATTCCACCTGCATATCCCGCTCCTTCACCACAAGGGTACAAGCCTTTAATTTGCAAATGCTCAAGAGAAATTCCATCTCTCGGAATTCGAACTGGCGAAGAAGTTCGTGATTCAGGTGCATGAAGAATTGCTTCATTGGTCAAATACCCTTTCATGGATTTGCCAAATTCTGTAAATCCTTCTCGTAAAATCTGACTTAAAAAACCATGAAATACCTGCCCCATTTCTACCGAAGTAGTTCCGGGAACATAAGAGGTAGTTGGAATATTGGAAGATACTTTATTCTGGGTAAAATCGACCATTCGCTGGGCGGGAACACGCTGTGTTTGCCCAGCCAAATGCCATGCTTTTTGTTCGATACTTTTTTGAAATTCCATACCAGCCAAAGCACCAAATCGAGCAAAGGGTTTGAAATCTTCTAATTTCAATTCAATCACAATTCCAGAATTGGCAGTAGCCTGATCTCGCTTGGAAGGCGACCAACCATTGGTAACGACTTCGCCTGGACTTGTAGCACAAGGCGCAATAATACCACCTGGACACATACAAAAAGAATACATTCCGCGTCCCCCCACTTGCTTTACAATCGAATAAGGTGCTGGAGGCAAATGTTCGCCTCGATAATCACAACTGTACTGAATACTATCTATTAATGATTGTGGATGCTCTGCTCTAACTCCTAGAGCAAAAAGCTTCGCTTCAATCAACACTTTTTTACGATCTAATAACTCAAAAATATCTCGTGCCGAATGTCCTGTAGCTAAGATAATTTTATTCGCTTCAATAGTATCTCCGTTTTGAGTCACTACGCCTTGTACTTCATTGTTTTTAATCAAGATATCAGTCACACGAGTTTCAAACAAAACCTGACCACCACATTCAAGTATCTTTTCTCTAATATCCTGAATAATTTGAGGCAATTTATTGGTTCCAATATGTGGATGGGCATCTACTAAGATTTCTGGAGTGGCTCCAAACGCCACTAATAATTCTAAGATTCGAGTGACATCACCTCGTTTTTTGGAACGTGTGTACAGTTTCCCGTCAGAATACGTTCCTGCACCGCCTTCGCCAAAACAATAATTAGAATCTTCATTCACGATATGATCCCGATTGATGGCCTTCAAATCACGACGCCTACCGCGAACGTCTTTGCCTCGTTCAATCACAATAGGTTTTAACCCTAATTCTATTAATTGTAAGGCTGCAAAAAGGCCTGCTGGGCCTGCGCCAACAACAATTACTTCTTGAGCATTTGCCACATTTTTATAATCAGGAAGCGATATGGATGCCTCTTGTAGAGTTTCGCCTTGTAAATAAATCAGTACTTTTAAATTGATTTTTATTGCTTTTTGGCGGGCATCAATAGAACGCTTCAGGATAACAATATGTTGTATTTCATCTCGCCCAACTTTTATTTGTTGGGACAAATACTGTTTCAATAATAAGTCGTTAGCTGCGATTTCAGGACTAACTTGAAGTAATAATTCTTTTGGCATGTTGCAAAGGTAAAAAAAGCACTATTGTATTACTCCATTTTTTTTGAAAGATTCCGTTCTTCAAATGCTTTCAAAGCAAAAGAAGCCAACCAATGCTCTCCTTCATAATTACCATCAACTACCGAAGGCAAAGAGAAATTAAGATGGTAATTCGCTAACGGCTGCAAATGTGAGAATTGTTTTGGATACTGATGAATCAAATGAAATAAATTCCACGCACGACTAAAATTTAGTCCATCCAAATGTACTAAATGACCATCGGTTCTATCCGAAACTTTAGCGACTTCCCAACTGAATTTTGTATCAAAAAGCAGCGGCGCAAACTTGTTGAGCCAAGACAAAAAATCAGACTCTGGTAATATACGCTGCATAATCCCTATCTCTTCCATACATGGCGATAAAAAATCGGTGCCACTTGGCTCCCAATTAAAAGGGCAATTTTCGTCTTGTAAGAAAAGTCGAACAGCATTTTCGCGTAAACTATTTTGAAATAAAGTATTCTTGGAATGCACCGCATAATCCCAAGCCAAAGACATTCCAAATGCCGTGTTAGTATGCGTTCCTGCACGAACAGGATACAATAATTTAGGTAAAAACTCTATATAACGATTCACTATCAAATCAGAGAGTGGTTTTAGATTTTGCGCCAACTCTTTGGCATACAAATCCGAACTGGTTGCTAATTCCATTTGAAGTTGCAATAACCAAGCCCATCCATACGTACGTTCAAAAGACTTCTCATGTGGTTTAGACAAATAATCAATTTCAATTTGGATATTTTCTTTAGATAAATTGGTTTTCAACTTATTGATTATTTCATCACGATGGGCTAACCCAGGAAATCTTTGTAACAAATAAACCAAACTCCAATGTCCATGCACCGATGAATGCCAATCAAAACAACCATAAAAAGCTGGATGCAACGCTTTTGGAGCGGCAATTTCAGAACTATTAGCCAGTAATTGTTGCAACTTATTAGGGTATTCCTGTTGCATACATTTCAAAGGTAAAGAAGCCAAATGATTCGCCTGAACTATAGTAAGTTCTTGTGAAAACACTACTGAACTTACCAACAAAAATAGTATTGAAAAATATCGCATAAAAAAGGTTTTAGTCAAATATAAATATAAAAAATGGGAACACAAGAAATTCCAAAGTTTGTACCTTTGTGGTTCATACAATCAAAAATGGAAAGAAAAATTAAATTAATTTGGGATTTCAGAGGACCTGCATCAGCAAAAACTGCTGAACACCACGAAATACACCTGAAAGAATATAGTACTATCGAAAAACTACCTTTAAAAATTACAGGATTTGAAATTCTACATGAGATGCACGCTATAGCTTATATGGTAGTCACAGAGGGGCAGATGATTGCAGTTCGTGATGCATTAAAACCACACCGAGGAGAACTTTACCAGCAGGGTTAATTAGCTACCTCACTAATGAATTGAATGCGCATAAAACGCAACTCATCAATATCATAGTCACCATCAAATTCTTTAAGAGCATCTTCGATTCGATCTGATTCAGATTCCATGAAATAATCGTGAATTTCTTCTTGTTGTTCGTCATCCAAAAGGTCATCAATCCAATACTTAATATTTAATTTAGTCCCAGAATACACAATCTGTTCCATCTCTTTAATCAAATCATCCATGGACATTCCTTTGGCCGAAGCAATATCCTCTAAAGATAACTTTCTATCAATATTCTGAATGATATACAATTTATTAGCCGAATTGACCCCTGTCGATTTCACTACCAAATCATCGGGACGAATAATATCATTGTCTTCAACATAGCGACTAATTAATTCTACAAAAGGAGCTCCATATTTTTTAGCCTTCCCTTCACCCACACCGTGAATAGTAACTAACTCTTCTTGTGTAATTGGGTATTTTAAAGCCATATCTTCTAAAGACGGGTCTTGGAAAACAACAAAAGGAGGCACTCCTATTTTTTTAGCTACTTTTTTACGCAACTCGCGCAACATTCCCATCAAAATTTCATCAGTAGCCCCCGAAGATTTAGCCGAAGAAACAATGGCATCATCATCACTTTCGCTATATTCATGATCTTCAGACATCATAAACGAACTAGGATTCTTAATAAAATCCAATCCTTTTTCTGTAATCTTTACAATACCATAAGTCTCAATGTCTTTGGCTAAATAACCTTCTACTAAAACTTGTCGTAACAAAGCCATCCAGTACTTTTCATCATGAGCTGCACCGGAGCCAAAAAAAGATTGAGAATCTGTCTTATGAGCCTTAATTACAGCATTCACTCGACCTATTAGCGTAAAAATAATTTCTTTTGATTTATACAAATGTTTGGTATCTCGCACTACTTCAAGTAACTGCAAAACCTGATCCTTTGCTTCTACTTTCTTCTTCGGATTACGAACATTATCGTCCATATCGGCTCCTTCACCAGTCTCACTATCGAATTCTTCACCAAAATAATGCAATAAAAATTTACGTCGAGACATCGAAGTTTCTGCATAAGCCACCACTTCTTGTAATAGCGCAAACCCAATCTCCTGTTCTGCAACAGGTTTCCCCGACATGAATTTTTCTAATTTCTCAACATCTTTGTAAGAATAATAAGCCAAACAATGACCTTCACCGCCATCACGCCCTGCTCTTCCTGTTTCTTGATAATAACTCTCTAATGATTTTGGAATATCATGATGAATCACAAAACGAACATCGGGTTTATCAATCCCCATTCCAAAAGCAATAGTTGCCACAACGACCTCAACATCTTCCATCAAAAACATATCCTGATGCTTGGCTCTAGTTTTAGCATCTAAACCTGCATGGTAGGCCACCGCACTAATCCCATTTACTTGCAATACCTCTGCAATAGCTTCTACTTTTTTACGACTCAAACAATAAATAATTCCTGATTTTCCTTTATTTTGCTTAATAAAACGAATAATATCAGATTCAATATTTTTTGTCTTAGTACGTACCTCATAATACAAATTAGGTCTATTGAAAGAAGCTTTGAATGTTGTAGCATTAGACATGTCCAAATTTTTCAAAATATCTTCCTGCACCTTTGGAGTAGCAGTAGCAGTCAATCCAATTACTGGTACATCATCACCTAACTGCTTAATAATATGCCTTAAATTACGATACTCCGGTCTAAAATCATGACCCCACTCAGAAATACAATGGGCTTCATCAATAGCAACAAAAGAAACTGTAACCGACTGAAGAAATTGAACATATTCTTCTTTAGTTAAGGATTCAGGAGCCACATACAACAGTTTAGTAATTCCTGCCGAAATATCATTTTTTACTTGTGTAATTTCTGTTTTAGTTAAAGAAGAATTCAAAACATGGGCAATTCCATTTTCTGAAGAAAGACTTCGAATAGCATCCACTTGATTTTTCATCAATGCAATCAATGGCGAAACAACAATTGCTGTCCCTTCCTGAATTAAAGCGGGTAGTTGATAACATAGGGATTTCCCTCCGCCTGTAGGCATAATCACAAAGGTATTTTGCCTATCCAAAATACTCCTTACAACTTGTTCTTGCAATCCTTTAAATTGACTAAAGCCAAAATACTTCTTTAATTCTTTGTGGATATCAATTTCGTTTGAATTCATTCTTTATTATGTGGTATTTTGTATAAATTTGCATCACATAAAGATACAACTTTCTT
>JACCDQ010364312.1_pt1 | contig 23269 bp, 15 predicted proteins | sample 7446031 | NCBI WGS metagenome assembly JACCDQ01 (sample SAMN15323442, study PRJNA562643) | freshwater metagenome | isolation source: river surface water | place: USA:Blue River Watershed | collected 2017-08-17 | reverse complement strand
CCTGAATGCTTGCTACCTACAGAGTATTTGTTGGTGATATCTACCCAAGGATCTTGAGTCAATTGCTTGATACCCAAGCTCATTTTGTGTTCGTTACGATCTAAAGCCAACACCAACGCTTCGATTTCTTCACCTACTGAAAGGTATTCAGAAGGATTGCGTAAGTGTGAACTCCAGCTCATTTCAGAAACGTGAACCAATCCTTCTACACCTGGTTTGATTTCGATAAACGCACCGTAGTCAGCAACTGATACTACTTTACCTTTAACTCTAGAACCTTCAACAATTGAAGGATCTAAATCATCCCAAGGATGAGCAGAAAGCTGCTTCAATCCTAAAGAAATACGCTTCTTAGTATCATCGTAATCCAAGATTACAACGTTTACTTTTTCATCTAATTTCAACACCTCTTCTGGGTGGTTGATACGACCCCAAGAGATATCTGTGATATGCAATAATCCGTCGATTCCGCCTAAGTCAACGAACACACCGAAGCTGGTCATGTTTTTAACAACCCCTTCAAGTACTTGTCCTTTTTCTAGACGCGACAAAATTTCAGATTTTTGTGCTTCAATATCGTCTTCGATCAATGCTTTATGAGAAACGACAACGTTCTTGTAAATATCATTGATTTTAACAATTTTGAAATCCATGTTCTTACCAACATACTGGTCGTAGTCACGAACTGGCTTAGTATCAATTTGAGAACCTGGCAAGAAAGTATCGATGCTAAATACATCAACTACCAAACCACCTTTGGTTCTAGAACGTACATAACCGGTAACGATCATGTCTTTTTCGTGTGCTTCTACAATTTTTTCCCAAGCGGTTTCTTGAAGAGCCTTACGACGAGAAAGGATCAACTGACCCATTTTGTCTTCAGCTACATCAACAAAAACTTCAACTTCATCACCAATTTTCAAATCGGTAACATCACGGAATTCTTGTCTTGGTACTAATCCATCGCTCTTGAAACCAATGTTTACTACAACATCTTTTTCATTGATGGCAACTACATGTCCTTTAACCACTTGCTTTTCAGTAACGGGGTTAAAAGTGTTGGTGTAAGATTGCTCAAGTTTCGCTTTCTCTTCTTTCGAATACGATTGGAAACCGGCCTCGTCTGCGTCCCAATCAAAATCATCGTGAGAAGATTTGCTTTCTGTAATGTTTTGTTTTTTGGGAGCTTTTTCAGCTGCAACCTCTTGACTAGAGGTTACTTCTGGTTGGATTTCGTTTGATTCTGTCAATTTAACATTTCCTCCTTTTAGGTGGCGCAAAATTAGAATAAATTATTCAAAAACAAAAGTTTTTAAATGAATGAGTTAGTCCATTTCATTATTTCTTTAAAATAGGTCTTTAATATTTATTCCAAAAACGTGTATCTTCGCCTCCAAACAGAAACTTTACTACAATATTTCGGCTATGCAAAACCAATCCAAAAGCAGCGTAAAATCTGATACTACAAACGATTTCAATATCCTACTTATTAATTTAAACAACGATTCGAATTCCAAAGATTCCAATTCTACTTCTGCTAAACTGCCATCCCCCATAACCCTTTCTGAAAAATCCGGTTGGGACGCTATTATCGATGCAGCAAATAGCCAATTTACCCATTTCTTAATCGCTCCCGCTTCCCAAATAAACAAAAGTACCAGCTTAAATAAAATCGCAACCTCCAGCGATTGGAAACGCCATTCCAACAAAAGCCATTACCACCTCATTTCTGAATACAAACCCAACAATACCCTCAATCGTATTGTTACCGGAGTAAACGTGCAGCGCGAAGCAGCTAGCATGTTGCTTTTGAATAAATCCTGTCTTCTAGACCTCATTGCTCAAAACGCACAAGCATCCGACGTTTCTCAACTATTATATATAGTAGAAAAAACCGGCGCTACCGAACACCTACTTTCCATCGATTCCAAAGAGCCGCTCAAGCTTAAACCCGTTGAATCTTGGAAAAACCGCATTTCTCATGCCGTTAAGTTTTACCTAACCGCTAACAAAAATCCGTTCAAATGGGCCTTCATCGCATTGGCTGCCTTTGCCTTCTTCTTCATCACGCAAACCAGTAAAAAAGCCGGTATCTCCGGCGATGAATTCGTTCAGTACGAATACGCTAAACTCATTGCCAACGACCGCTTCGGCGCCTTCGGCATCGATATCCCTATTGATACCAATGCCTTGAAGGGACAAAAATTGGTCACCGTTGCCCGTGAATACGCCGCAAACGGCAACGCAGCCGCTAAAATCGAAGATCCCGATCGTTTGATGCACTTATACGGTTCCAGTTTCGATACCTTCACCGCCATCATGGCACACCTTTCCGGCGCAGAAGATTATATGGGATTGCGACATTTTTGGAATGCCGTGTTCGGATTCCTGATCGTTCTTTACAGCGCCGCAACCGTTCGTCGACTTACCAAAGGCTCTTGGTTATGGGCAACTGTAGCGCTCATCGTGGTGTTTTTCATACCTCGTTTGTTCGGTGAAAGCCTGAACAACCCGAAAGACGTTCCCTTTGCGTTGGGCTACATCATGTCGCTCTATTACGCCATTAAATTGTACCAATCATTCCCGAATTACAGTTTGAGCACCTTGGCTGGTTTGATTTTCTCTTTGGCATTGGGGATATCCATTCGTATCGGAGGATTGCTTTCCATCGCCATCATTGGCTTGTACATGGGACTAAAGTACATTCAAAAAATCTCCCTACCTCAATTCTTCAAATTCAAGTGGTCGGGTTTCCAAACCTGGATCGGAATTTTTATGTTGATTGCCGTTTTGGGATATTTACTCGGTGTGTACGTTTGGCCTTACGGCTGGGATGCGCCCATCACCAACTCCAAAAAAGCACTGGATGCATTCACCAATTACCAGGTGAGCCTTCGTCAGATGTTCGAAGGAAAACTCTACGATAGCGATAACCTTCCCTCCCACTATTTAGTGAAATATTTATGGATTACCTTGCCTTTGGGGATATTATTCGGCCTCGGCATTTGGATCCTTACCTCCATCATTAAGCGCAAGGAATTCACGTTGGAAGACTTCATTTTGATCTTCTCGGCTGTTTTCCCGGTATTCTACATTTATTATCAGGGTTCTTCGGTTTACGGGGGATTGCGCCACATTCTCTTCACCCTACCCAGTTTTGCCATTTTGGCCATATTGGGTTACTACAAAATACAGAATTGGCTAACGCCCAAACTTCCAGCTGGAGCAATTCTTGCTGTTGGATTTACTCTATTGCCCGCTACCTTTATTGCCAAAAACCAAGAATTGAGTTACGTGTATTTCAACGAAATTCAAGGCGGCGTTGAAGGCGCTTACGGCGAATACGAAATGGATTACTACTTGGCCAGTCTTCGCCCCAGCTGCGAATGGTTAATCGAAAACGAAATACAAAAGAATCCCAACAAAAAATACGAAATCCTCACCTACGGAATGGATCAGGTTCGATACTATTTCAGAAAATATCCCAATGTTCACGTGGGTTACACCCGTTACGACGATCGTTCTTCGAAAAATTGGGACTATGCCATTTTCTATAATGCTTATTTCGACCAATTCCGTTTGAAAAACAACATGTTCCCTCCTGTGGGAACGGTGTTCGCTCCAACGGTTTCCGATAAGGCTATGGGTTGCGTAATTAAACGTCCATCGACTTTGGATTTCGAGGGAATTTCGATTGTGACACAACCCGCTACTGCGGACAGCAGTCAAACATCCCCCGAAAACAAAATGAAAGTAGCTATTGCTAAGATGTCGTCGTACTTGAAAATCGACAACAAATCCAGCGAAGTGATGTTCTATTTGGGATCGACCTACGCGAATTTGGGCCAGGCCGACAGTGCTGAATACTGGTTAAATCAGAGTGTGTCGGTGTTCCCTGAAAACAGTCGCAGTCAATTTATGTTGTATCAAATTGCGATGGATCAGCAGAAGCCCGACAAGGCGATTGCGATTATTGATAAGTACATAGATTCTCGTCCCAAAGATTCCGAAGGGTATTTAATGAAGGGACAGGCGTTATTGCTGAAGAAAGACTATTACGGCGCGGTAGAAATGGCGAGCGAAGGCGTGAAAAACAATCCGTTGGAATCGCGTTGTTATTTATTGGGAGCTCAGGCGTTTCAGATGTTGAAAGACGAAACTCAGATGCGAGCTTGGTACAATGCGGGCATGTTGCGCAACGCTAAAACCGGCGAAGAGCAGCAGGCTTCGATGGAATCAATGAATGCCATTTACGAAAGCATCACCGGCGAGCCGATTGACTTTGAAAAGTACTTTGGTAAGTAAGGGTTGGTGGGAAATTACCCCAACAATCTCCCCAATTCACCCATCTCCACCGCTTCAAATTGGTTTTTGTCGTTGAGGTGGACTAACGAGGCTTCGACCGATAAATCGTGCTCGTAGAAGTAAATCCAGCCTTGTTCCGATGCCACGCGGTTTACCGCTTCGCGTTCCGACATGGTTTTTAAGGGTTCGATGTCGTACGACATTACAAAATTGGGCTTGATATGCGCCGAACTCGGAAATAAGTCCGCGCCGTACAAAACCTTCTTGCCGTTATCCAAATGAATCAATGGCGTGATCATTCCAGCTGTGTGACCGTGAACTACCTTGATCTCAATACAATCCGCCAACACATCGCCTTCTTCCAAAAAGTGCATCACCCCAGCATCCAATAAAGGCATGAAATTTTCCTTTAAAAATGATGCTTTTTCGCGTGGATTGGGATTACAAGCGTGATCCCACTGGGTTTTTGTGCAATAGTATTTGGCATTTTTAAACGATGGTGTATAACCGCCATTTTCATCCCCCGAAACTGCTCCACCGCAATGATCAAAGTGCAAATGCGTCAATAAAACGTCGGTAATATCGTCGAAAGAATATCCCAAATCCCCCAAAGAACGCTCCAAGGAATGATCGCCGTTGAGGAAGTAATGTCCGAAGAATTTCTCCGACTGCTTATGTCCTATTCCCGTGTCAATCAAAATCTTGCGACCGCCCGTTTCCACCAACAAACAACGCATGGCCCAGTTGCACAAATTGTTTTCATCTGCGGGATTCATGCGATTCCACAAGGTTTTGGGAACGACGCCAAACATGGCTCCGCCGTCTAATTTGAAATTTCCGGTGTGTACAACGTGTAGTTTCATATTCAATTAAAAATCGCCGTAAACGTCGGTCAACGCTTCGCAGCCGGTTTCGGTAATCAAAATGGTGTGTTCAAATTGAGCGCTCAATCGTCCGTCGATGGTTCTAGCCGTCCAGCCGTCTTTGCGGTCGATTTTGCAACGCGCTTTTCCAGCGTTAATCATGGGTTCGATGGTGAAAATCATGCCCGCTTTCAACACCGGTCCGGTATTTTTATCCGCGATATGAGGAACATCGGGTTCTTCGTGGAATTTAATCCCCACCCCGTGTCCGCAGAACTCATACACCACGCTGTAACCGTGCTTGTGAGCGTGCTCCGCAATGGCATAACCCACGTTGCCCAAATGCGCGCCGGGCTTGCATTCTGCCATCCCCAAACGCAAACATTCCTTGGTGGTATCTACAAGTTTCTGCGCGTAATCGCGCGGAGTTCCCACGTAATACATTTTGCAGGTATCCCCGTAGAAACCGTTTAAAATGGTGGTCACGTCGATGTTCACAATGTCGCCATCTTGCAAAACCGTTGCGTTGGGCACACCGTGACAAACCACGTCATTCGGCGAAATACACGAAGCGTGTTTGTACCCTTTGTATCCTTTGGTGGCGGGAAGTGCCCCGTTATCGCGCACGAATTTCTCGATCAGCGTGTCCAATTCCAGGGTGGTAACGCCAGGTTTTACAAATGGTTCAATGTATTTCAATGTGGCCGCAGCGAGTTTGCTGCTGGCTCTAATGCCTTCGATTTGCTCGGGTGTTTTTATCTTAATACTCACGTTGTTTTTTCTAAATAAATGGGACTGAATGAACTGCCACAATGCGTTAATCATGCGCCAAGGCTTGAATGATATCTTGTTTGGTTACAATATGCCAGTTTCCACCCATATCCATAAACAAACACGCGTTATTGCTTTCGTTGATGCGCTTGGAAATGGAGTCAATACTGTCAGAAAACGACACAATGGGGTACGGAGCTTGCATCAGATTTTTCACGGGGGATTCCATCAATGCTGAGTCAGTTAACAATTTTTTGTATAAATAATTATCATCGATGGAGCCTACAAATTCCATTTTTTCGTTCACCACGGGCAACTGCGAAATATTGAATTGCTGCATTTTCTTGAATGCCGTATTACAGGTGTCAGATTCCAAAATAGAAACCAACGGATAATCTTTATGATTTTGGATCAAATCCAAAGCCGTCAATTTGGGTTTTTCGGGAAGGAAACCGCGATCGCGCATCCAGTCTTCGTTGAACATTTTGCCCAAATAACGAGTTCCGTGATCATGGAAAATCACCACAACTACATCGCCTGCTTTGAACTTGGAAGCAACCTGCATCAATCCGGCCATGGCTGAACCGGCACTATTTCCAGCAAAGATTCCTTCTTCGCGGGGAATTCTGCGCGTCATGAATGCCGCGTCTTTATCGGTTACTTTTTCAAAATGGTCGATCAATGAAAAGTCCACATTGGCAGGAAGAAAATCTTCCCCAATTCCTTCGGTGATGTAAGGATAGATTTCATTTTTATCGAAAATTCCGGTTTCCTTGTATTTTTTGAACACCGAACCGTAGGTATCGATACCAATTACTTGGATGTTGGGATTCTTTTCTTTGAGGTATTTTGCAGTTCCGGAAATGGTTCCCCCAGTTCCCACTCCCACGACCAAATGGGTAATTTTCCCTTCGGTTTGCTCCCAAATTTCGGGACCCGTTTGTTCGTAATGCGCCTGAGAATTACTCAAATTATCGTATTGATTGGGTTTCCAAGCATTGGGGATTTCATTCGCCAAACGCGTAGAAACGGAATAGTAGCTACGAGGATCTTCGGGTTCTACATCGGTAGGACAAACGATCACTTCTGCACCGAATGCTTTTAGCGCATCGACTTTTTCCTTACTTTGCTTGTCGGTAGTGGTAAAAATGCAGCGATAACCTTTGATCACCGCGGCAATGGCTAGACCCATTCCAGTATTACCGGAAGTTCCTTCAATGATGACACCACCGGGTTTAAGAAGGCCGTTTTTTTCGGCATCTTCGATCATTTTCAATGCCATACGGTCTTTAATGGAATTCCCCGGATTGGTGGTTTCCACTTTAGCCAGAACGGTGCAAGGTAAATCCTTAGTGATTTTGTTTATTTTAACCAGCGGCGTATTACCAATGGTTTCCAATATATTATTGTAATAACCCATTTTAATGCAAAATTACTGCATATTGACGGGTATTTCATCAAAAAGACTACTTTTTTAACGCTTCTTGGATTTGCAAAACGTGATGTAAACCATGCCAGCCGTACAACGCAATCAATTGAGCCAATGAAATGTTCTTTTTGTGTTCGGGATGGTAGGCTGACAAGGCCAAGTACTTTTCAGGTTGTTTTAGGCATTCGAGCAAAGTCAAACTCCAACGCTGATGTATCCCCAATAAAATCATAAAACTGGCTTCATGATTGAAGTCTTTATCCATCAAATCATTCCAAATATCTTGATCGTAAGGCTGGAATGAATCTGCGTCCTGTGCCAACAAATGCTTGGTGCGAATAAACGCATTCATGTGCGCATCGGCAAGGTGATGTATGATTTGTCTGACCGTCCAGGAACCTTCTCGATATTGCTTTGAAGCATCTTCGTCGCTTAAACCGGTAATGACTTTCGCCAATTGGTTGGGAAGTTCTTTAATGGCAATAACCGACTGAAGCAATTCTTCAATGGAATAATCTCTTTCGAAATCGAATGGAGCTGATGGATTCATGTAATTTTAGATTTAATGGGTTTATTTCATTCCCAATTGCATTAAACAATGAGAATATGCATTGTTTCTGTGGGTAATTTAATCGAAATCAATTAATTAAATCAAAACCGGTGTAAGGTCTCAACACTTCTGGAACCACGATGCCATCGGCAGTTTGATAGGTTTCTAACAAAGATGCCACAATACGGGGAAGGGCCAAGGCACTGCCGTTCAAACTGTGAGCCAATTCAGTTTTACCCTCGGAATTGCGGTATCTGCACTTCAAACGATTGGTTTGGTAGGTTTCGAAGTTACTTACAGAGCTGCACTCCAACCACATTTTCTGCGCGGGACTCCACACTTCCATGTCGTAGGTTTTCGCGCTAGTGAATCCCATATCGCCACCACACAACAACAACACGCGGTAATGCAATCCCAATTTTTGCAACAAGGATTGAACGTATTCCGACATATTTTCGAGAGTTTGATAGCTATCTTCGGGTTTTACAATTTGCACGATTTCTACTTTATCGAATTGGTGCAAACGGTTCAATCCGCGAACATGTGCGCCATAACTTCCTGCTTCTCTTCTGAAACAAGGGGTATATCCACAATTTTTAATAGGTAACTGCGATTCATTTAAAATTACATCGCGATAAATATTGGTAACGGGTACTTCTGCTGTAGGAATTAAATACAAATCATCCACGGTAGCGTGGTACATTTGTCCTTCTTTGTCGGGAAGCTGACCGGTTCCGTAACCGCTATCGGCATTTACCAACAAGGGAGGTTGAATTTCCATGTAGCCATTGCGTCCTGCCTCGTTCAAGAAAAACTGAATCAAAGCACGTTGCAAAATAGCTCCTTTGCCTTTGTACACAGGGAAACCCGCTCCTGAAATTTTCACGCCCAATTCAAAATCGATGATATCGTATTTGGTGGCTAATTCCCAATGGGGAAGCGCAGATTCAGGCAATTCAACGGCATTTCCATGAGTCAATACAGTTAAATTGTCATCGGCTGATTTTCCTGCAGGAACAGACAAATCTGGAGTATTGGGTACGGTCAACAAATGGTTTTTTAATTCCAATTCCTTGGCTTCAACTTCAACCGTTAAAGATTTAATGGTTTCTTTTAGTTGAGCGGTTTCAGATTTGATTTTTTCCGCTTCTTCTTTCTTTCCTTCCTTCATCAACGCTCCTACTTGCGAACTCAATGCATTGCTTTGAGCTTGAGCTTTTTCCATTTCGGTGCGGATTTGTCGGGCTTGTTCGTCCAACAATTCTGCACGTTCAATGAGCTCTTGGCCGTTCAAGCCACGAATGTTCAAACGTTGAATAAGGTTTTCTTTGTTATTTCGGATTTGAGTAAGAAGCAACATAATACTGCAAAAATCGAAAAAATTATACGTACTTTCTAATGAAGTCGGTAATTAATTGAAAAAATATACAAATTCCTTTAGAGGTCCAGTTAAATTCCCCAACTGCTTCGATTAATTCAAATTCGGCTTTCAAAAAACCTACTTCAATTTAATATTCATGCTTAGAGCAAATTCATCAGCAATTTTCAATGCGGCCTCCAACTCATTGGGGATAATTCCATCCAAAATCGCCTCCCGAACATGGTTCTTGATTTCACCAATGTGTTTGGGATCGACAATGTTGTAACGTTGCAGAATGTGATTGCCCGTAATTACCGGCTGCCAGTTTCTGAGCTCATCCTTTTCAAGTACTTCTTGGATTTTCTCTCCCACCAATTTGAGGTTTTCAATGTGTTTGGCTACCTTGAATTTATTTTTACTCGTAATATCAGCCTGACACAATAGCAACAAATCTCCTACATCATCTCCCGCTTCAACAATCAACCGACGAACCGCGCTATCTGTAACAATTTCTTTGGAAAGCACGATGGGCCGTAAATGCATCGCCACCAACTTCTCCACATACTTCATTTTTTCATCCAATGGCAATTTCAATCGCTTGAAGATTCCCTTTACCATTCTAGAACCGCGGTCTTCGTGCCCGTGGAACGTCCATCCCACTTCAGGATCAAAGCGTTTGGTTTGCGGCTTAGCAATATCATGAAGAATGGCTGCCCAACGCAACCACAAATTATCGGTGAGTTCGCAAATTTGATCTAGTACTTGGGTGGTATGGTAAAAATTGTCTTTATGGCTTTTGCCATCTACGGTTTCAATCCCCAATAATTTAACAAACTCCGGAAAGAATTGCTCCAATAATCCACTTTTCAACAGTAAATCGAAAGCAACGGATGGCTTTTTACCCATGATCATACCATTGAATTCGTCGGTAATACGTTCTTGAGAAACAATTTCCAAACGGTAAGCATTTCTACAAATGGAATCCCAAGTCTGCTGTTCAATTTCAAAATTCAAACGCGCTGCAAATCGGATAGCACGCAACATGCGCAACGGATCATCTGAAAAGGTAGTATCTGGATCGGTAGGTGTTTTAATTATACCATCTTGCAAATCCTGCACCCCGTTAAATGGATCATACAATTCACCGTAATTTCTTTCGTTCAGACTCATGTATAAACTATTGATGGTGAAATCTCTTCGATTCTGATCATCCTCAAGTGTTCCATCCTCAACAATAGGTTTACGAGAATCTCTTCGGTAACTTTCTTTGCGGGCTCCAATGATTTCAATAATCCAATCCCGGTATTTTATCTGTGCCGTACCGAAATTCTTGAAATACGCAATATGTGCTTCGTTTGGAGGAAGCAATTCGTAAAACTTTTGAGCATATTCAATTCCGCTTCCAATAACTACTACATCGACGTCTTTATTATCGCGTTGTAAAATCAAATCACGCACAAATCCGCCAACCACGTAGGTTTCCAAACGCATGGATTCTGCCGCTTTCGACAATAATTTAAAGATTTGATGTTCTAACGCTTTCACAGAAATGCAAAGATAAAGAATCAAAGACGGGAATAACCTTTTTGCTGGATCAAATTAATTATATTTGTTTTGCAATTTTCGCAAAAGTTCATCTTTCCAATGAAACACAAAATCACCCTTCTCATTCTTGGTTTATTGGCCGTAAAATTGCTGCTACTTCCCCTAGAATTCACCGGTGATTCCTACGGATATGCCTGCGAAATGCTCAAAGGAGACCTGATTTCGGGACACCATATCCTACACAAATATCTCATTTTCTCCTGCTACAAAGCATTGAATTTCATGGGCTTTCAGCCCGATATTCTTTTAACAGGCGTTTGGTTAAATGCCGTATTTGGGGCACTGAGTTTGGCCGTTTTAAATCGCATTCTTCTTCAAAATTCCGTTGCCGAAACTGCGCGTTTTAACTGGATTTTATTGGTGGCATCGAGCTTTGTGTTTATTCGATATTCCACCGAAAACGAGACGTACATTTTTCCCATTTTTTTTACGCTTTTGGGATGGCATTTTCAAATTCGCAAACATACATATTTGGCCGTTTTGCTCTATGTTTTAGCGGTTGGATTCCATCAAACCTACTTATTAATTTGCGCTCCACTGTTATTAAATGTACATAAAAATTCGGCGAAAAAGCTCTTCAATTATTCGATTAAACGCCAGCAGTGGATTGCCTTTTTGCTATTTATTCTTTTGGTTTTCGGGGGATATTTAATCGCTTCGAAAATCTACAATCGTTCCATCTCAAATTTATTCTTTCAAGATGTTCAATCGGGACTGGTTCAAACCACACCGAATTGGAAAAATCTGGTGTTCGGATTGATCAACACCTTACGGGTTTTTGTACAAATTCACGGTGAAATCAAGTACCAACTGCTGCATACTTGGCCCATTTGGATGGGTTTAATCCTCATTGTAGTTATAGGGGGCGTGGGGATTTTTCAATCCCGAAATTCACATTCAAACACCAACAAGCCGCTGATTTACCAAAAAAACGAATACGGATTGGGACCTATTTTCGCCCTACTCACCACTTGGTTATTTGCACTTTATAGCGTGGGAAATTTGGAATTCATGGTCATCATCCCATTTTTAATTGTAATAATATTTAGTTCCCACTTCAAGTCCCAATTTTCAGGATTCTTGGGATCGATTCCTACGCTTCCTGTGATACTCTTTATTTGGAACTTTTCAGTTTATACATTGCCCCATTCCTTGTATTCCACACAAGGTTTGTCCACCTTAAGTCGCCAAGCCAATGATGTTAATATTGCCAAAAAATCCCTTTACGACAATCATGTCTTGATTTCAAAACCCGTCCCCTATTTTTTTATTACCTCTCACGCTGCGCTCATTGAAAACTATTCAGAATATCAGTATTTGAATCGATGTCAAACCTTGGATTCTGTAACTACTGACTTGCATCGAGAACAATACCATCGTTGTTTTTTCCACGATACCCTCGAACTCAAATCGTATTTGAATGAAATTCAGTATCCCCCAAAACAAAACGTTCAATACATGATAATATCCGATAATCGTAGTGCAGAGCGCTCGAATTTTTTGAATAACACGCGCTTCAACAACGAGTTACCATCCCCCGGAAAGAAAAAAAATAATAGCTGGGTGATTTATACGTTCTCAGAACCCATCTCGATGAAATTCTGAATTACCAATTTAAGTGATTCACATCGGGCACGGGATTGACGGTTTTGTCTTTCACCTCGTAGATGCTTCCCCCGAATTTATGAATCAATCGGTAGTCATGCGTTGCCATTAAAACCGCAGTTCCTTCGGTACAAATGTGCTGCAACAATTCCATAACTTCATCGCTCACCGTGGGGTCTAAACTTCCGGTTGGCTCGTCAGCCAAAACCACTTTGGGATTGTTGATCAACGCACGAGCAATAACCAAACGCTGCTGCTCTCCTCCACTCAACTCATTGGGCCATTTATAACCCTTATTTTCTAAACCCACAATCTTCAAAACCTCATTGGCGCGCTTGTTCATTTCTTGCTTGGATTTCCAACCCGTTGCTTGCATCACAAACAACAAATTATCAATGGCCGAACGATCCATCAACAACTGAAAATCCTGAAAAACAATACCCAAACTTCGACGCAAATAAGGAATTTGACTCGATTTGATGTCCTTTAACTGGAAACCAGCAATTTCGGCAGTGCCGTTAATTAGCGGCAATTCTCCGTACAATGCCTTCAATAAAGAGGATTTACCCGATCCCGTACGTCCCACCAAAAACACAAACTCACCCTCCGTTACACGAAGATTTACATTTTCTAAAACAGGCATTTTACCTTGATAAATCAAGGCGTTATCGATTTTAATTAGATAATCTGCGGGTTGAATGAGGCTTGACACGTCACAAAATTAACCAATTAATTTCACGCTTGGAAATTCCAGTCAATCGGCGCTTGATTGTGTTTAATTAAATAGTCATTTGCCATTTTAAAATGATCACAACCAATGAATCCTCGATACGCTGATAGCGGACTGGGATGCACGGTTTTCAAAATCAAATGTTTTTGACTATCAATGTATTGAGATAGTTTTTGGGCATGACTTCCCCAAAGAAGAAATACCACATTGTTGCGGTGTTTGGATATTAACTGAATACAAATCCGAGTGAAGGATTCCCACCCAATATTGGCATGACTTAATGGTGAATTTCGTTCTACCGTGAGCAACGTGTTAAGCAAAAACACCCCTTGGTCTGCCCAATGTTGCAAATTGCCGGAGTTCGGCATGGGGACACCGTATTCGCGTTCCAACTCTTGATAAATATTCTTCAAAGACGGCGGCAACGCTATTCCATCGGGAACCGAAAAGCATAATCCGTGTGCCTGTCCGGGACCATGATACGGATCTTGCCCAATAATCACCACCTTTATCTGATCGAAATCGGTGGAATTAAATGCGTTAAAAACCAGATTTTCAGGAGGATAAACTTCGATTTGCGCACGACGGTTGCGCACAAATTCCAGCACCTTATTCAATGGATCCAAAAAGTTGAAATGATCCAGTGCTTTGTACCATTTTGATTCTGGATTTAACATTATAGCTAATTTGATTGATAAAAATTCGATTGGAAGCAGTTAAACTACTTTTACATATTTCAAAAACAACTCTTAGTTCAGCAATTCTTCCAACTCCTCCACGTCGATGTTATTCAACAAGGTATCTTCATCGGGGATAATGCTTTCTGCTAATTTGGTTTTCTTCAATTGCAACGCCAAAATCTTCTCTTCAATGGTGTTTTTGGTAATGAACTTATAACTCATTACCGCTCTCTCCTGTCCGATTCGATGAGCACGATCTTCCGCTTGCTTCATGGTAAATGGATTCCACCAAGGATCGGCCAAGAACACGTAATCAGCAGCGGTTAGATTCAATCCCGAGTTACCAGCTCTTAAACTCAATAAAAATACGCGAACGGTGTCGTCCGATTGGAACATTTCAATTTGATCAGCGCGCTCTTTTTCATCCAACGAACCATCCAAATAGCAATATTTTACTTGGTGTTCCTTCAAAATTTCACCGATATTTTTTAGGTATCCTACAAACTGTGAAAACAACAGAATTTTATGTCCATTCTCAATCGCACGAATCACCATGCGGGTAATTTCGTCGTCTTTTCCGCTACTTCCCTCGTATTCGTGATCTTTCAATACGGGGTTCAATGCCAACTGTCGTAAGTGCATCAATCCGTTGAAAATCTTCAAACGCGACTTGTTAATTCCCACCTGATTTACGTGGTTCAAGATCTCGTTTCGGTATTGACTCTTCACCTTTTCGTACAACTCCTCCTGCTCCTCATTCATTTCGCAGTAGTGTATTTTTTCGATTTTCGGGGGAAGGTCTTTCGTTACCTGCGACTTCGTTCTTCTCAAAACAAACGGATCGATGAAACGTCTGAGTTCCTCGGTGCGTAATGCGTTACCACTTTTCTCAATGGGTTTGATGAATTGCTTTTCGAAATAGGTGTATGACCCCAATAATCCTGGATTCAAGAAATTCATCTGACTCCAAATATCCATAAGTGTATTCTCAATCGGCGTACCAGTCAAGGCAACACGGTGCTTAGATTTCAAACGCAATAAATTCCTAGCGGTCAACGACGATGGATTTTTAATGGCTTGACTTTCATCAATAACCAAACACTGATATTCAAAACGCTTGAGCAATTCCATGTCGTTTCGCATGGTTCCATAGCTCATGACTACCAAATCAGCATCTCCGAATTCGAGTAATGATTTATGTCGGTGGATGCCATTGTATAAAACGACTTTTAGGTCAGGACAGAATTTTTTGGCTTCTGATTTCCAGTTGTATAATAGCGATTTGGGACACATTACGAGACAGGGTCCATGCCAGAAAATTTGGTCATGATCTGCTTCTAGTGCAAGTTTTCCTGAAATTAAATCTTCAATTTGAGCTACGGAAGGCTTTTTCTGTCCGAAATCTTGACTCATTTTGAACTGATTGGAAAAATATTGGATGAGTGCCAACGTCTGAATGGTTTTACCCAATCCCATATCGTCGGCGAGCAATGCTCCGAATTGATTTTCTAATATATATCTCAACCAGTTATATCCATCTTTCTGGTAGTTTCTTAACTCGGCGAAGAATCCCTCAGGAAGTTGGTAATCGGGAACTCCTTGGTTAGATAAGTTCTCTACCCAGTCGTTTTTGGGAAGATCTTCCTCCAAAAATTCCTCTAAATCATCCAACAATGCCAAGTGGATCTTCTTGAGTTTGAGAACTTCACTTTGATCGATGGCAAAATTAAACAGATTGGTAAAGCGGGTAAACCAAGCTTCAGGTAACACAGCAATGCTTCCGTCGGGCAATACAAATTCACGTTTATTTTGAAGGATATTCGTTTTAAGTCGGCTAAATGGAATTTCGAAATTGCCAAATTTCACCACCGCCATCACGTCGAACCAATCTTCGGATTGGTTGACTTTGATCTTTAGTTCGATGTTTCCGAGGAAATAATTGACTTCCGCGAAATCTTGCTCTAAAACAAACCCATTGCGTTCTAATTGATCAGTGTGTGTATTGATCCATTCAATTAAGGAATAGGATTCGTCGGCAGGTAAACTAAATAAACTTCCTTGACCGAATTCCAATCCCCACTCAGAAAGTAACTTGATTTTCTGATTTTCAATATTATACGATCTGCGAATTCGATGAAAAACGTATTCTTTATTGGGTTTTTCTTCTAACTGAACATTCACACGTTTATTTACGTGGTATGGAAACAACCAATCACCATATTGAAAATACAACACCAAATTGGCTGCTTTTTCCCATGCTTTTGTCAAACGCAATACGGGTTTAACGTCCAATTGTTCGGTAACGATATCAAATCCTAAAGCAAAAACGTCGTGATTTTCCAATAATGGAAGAACAAATTTTTGCATATAAACCGCTTCTTGATTGGGTTCAACATGAATAAACTTCTTGTTGAAGAAGGGTTTGATTTTATTGCCATCAACACGTTCTGGAAAGAAGTGCAATTGCGTTTTGGTCAAGAGCCAAGCCGGCTTGCAAACCACCATTTTAGAATCGTTGTTGAAAATGGAAATCTTCTGATCTTGGTGACGCAACGTCACAAAATAGTTCATTCCCTCAGCGTCTCTTCTAAAGTGAAACAAAACGGTGGTAGGTTCATTGCTGAATCGAACCAATTGTCCCATGGGTTCGCCCAAAGAACCGGACCAATACAAGGGATAGTCTTTAACAATATTCAGAATCTTAACCAGCTGTTTTTCAATGAAATCTCTAACGAGTTTCTTGATATTATCATCGAAATATTTGGGGGTTAAAAACTCATGGCTTCTGATTTTACGTGTACCGGTATAAAATTTCTTCATCAATGCTTCTGGCTCGTAGGTTTCAATAAGTTCTACTGCTTTGCATTGCGATTCATCCATCCCAAAATACTGGGTATTGGAAATGCGTATTTTCTGAAAGGTTAAAGATGGATTTCCATTATCAAGTAACTGAACGGCATTCGCTTCCACGATAACTCCTAATTGTGGATGTTCCACAAACGTAAACACTACCTCAAACCTTTTTGTATTGACAACTTCCATCCTCTTTAAGTACAAATAAAAATGACCGCAAGTTAACCCTTTTCCTTGGAATTACGGGACTTTTAATCGAGAATATGACCTAAAATTCACCAACGTACCAAAGATTTGGTAAACACACCTTTTAATCCCTAATAAATCAGCTCCTTTTTGAAGTTTTTGAATTATTTTGCGAAAAAAACATCCCAAAACATAATTTGCTTTATATTTCATGAATCCAACTGAAAATCAATCATTTGAAAATTACTCGAAATCGGAAAGATATCAATATTTACACAAAACTTGGGAACATCTCTACGATGAAAAATGCCATTCAACAGGAAATTTAGCCAATGCAGTGGCTCTGATTCGAAGCATTTTTGGACATTGGTGGATTGGCTTTTACCAAGTGGTCGATAATTCACTGCATTTGCATGTATATCAGGGAGATGTGGCTTGTACCAGAATCGAATTGGGCAAGGGTGTTTGCGGAAGTTCTTGGAAAGAAATGCAGACCATTGTCGTTCCTAATGTGCATGAATTCCCGGGACATATTGCCTGCAGTAGCGCATCAAACTCTGAAATTGTGGTGCCAATTATAATGAAAAATGGCCAGTGTTGGGGTGTATTGGATATCGATAGCGTTCATTTCAACGAATTTGATGATTTGGACCGAGTAGAATTGGAAAAATTCATAAATCGACTTGTAGAACAAAGTTGTTTTAATTTTTCATGAGTAAACCTTAAATTGCAACCATGAGTTCTACTCTTAAAAGTCATTCCAATTCTTCCAAACAGCGAAATGTAGTATTGTTAATCATAGTTGCCTCCTTGGGCTATTTTGTTGATATATACGATCTTATACTATTCAATATTGTAAAACGCGAAAGTTTAGACAGCCTCAACATCGATTTTAACACCTTCGAAACAGTGCTCTTTCGCTATCAAATGGCGGGTATGTTGGTTGGAGGGATTATTTGGGGAATTTGGGGCGATAAAAAAGGACGAGTGAGCGTACTTTTTGGCAGTATTCTAATCTATTCAGTTGCCAATATTGCCAACGCATTCGTCACCACATTAATCGAATACAAAATGTGGCGTTTTATAGCTGGTTTGGGTTTAGCAGGGGAATTGGGTGCGGCCATCACCCTAGTTTCCGAACTCATGCCCGTTAAAAAACGGGGAATTGGAACCATGATTATTGTAACATTTGGTGCATTAGGCGCCGTTGCCGCATTTTTAGTATCCAGCCAGGGTGAAATAATTGGTACATTTTTGACCAGTATAATCAATCGGCCATTAGCTAACTGGCAGGTGGCATACATAGTAGGTGGAGGAATGGGATTGCTTTTGCTTGCCTTGCGCGCAGGGACATTTGAAAGTGAAATGTTCATGAATATTGATGCGAAATCTGTTAAAAAAGGTAACTTGTTATCACTTTTCAAGAACCGAGAAAACTTTTTAAAATACTTAGCGTGCATTGTAATAGGCTTGCCAGTATGGTTTGTGGTAGGAGTTTTAATTGCGCTTGCACATCGATTTCTTCCAGAAATTACCGGAAATCCAGATATCTTAAATCAAATTCCTACCAAAGAAATGGTGTTGTGGAGTTACGTGGGATTGTCGGCGGGGGATCTTTTCTCGGGAATTCTTTCGCAGTTATTGCAAAGCAGAAAAAAAGTAATTTTACTCAATCTGATTGGTATTATTGCGATTATGTCGTTGTACTTATTCGGACCCGTGGGTTCGGCTAATTATTATCGATTTTTAGCTACTGCTTTGGGATTTGTTACGGGATATTGGGCGTTATTCGTCACCAATGCTTCAGAACAATTTGGCACCAATATTCGATCTACAGTTTCAGCAACAGTGCCTAATTTCGTTCGAGGTGGAGTATTAATCATCACTTCAGGGTACGAATTACTTGAAAAGTACACCCCAACTCATACCATGGCGGCAGTTATTGTAGGATTAATTTGCATTGCTGTTGCTATTTGGGGAACTTTGCATGTAGAAGAGTCCTTCCACAAGGATTTAGATTATTACGAAAAATAAGAATTTTGAAACAACCAAAAAAACTCTCATTCATTGAGAAGATAGTATTAAGCATCATAGAAGATCAACCCAAGGGAACCATGAATACCCAAAGGGTGTATGCAAGAATACCTAAAGATTCAAGCATTCAAAAGGATGCTGTGTACCAAGCATTATTGTCTCTGACTCATAAACAACTCATTGATCAACCCAGTAAAGGGAACTTTGCAAAAAGACTACCTGAAATGCTGTTTAGAGCGCGGGTAATCGTCAATTTTGCTGGAGAACTTCTTCTAAAAGACGATGAAAAAAATGAAATAATCCGCATTCCTCAAGTGGCATTTCGTGGATTATTGCCTGAAGACGTAGTTGAAATCGGATTTCAACGAAAAGGAAAGCGACAAGAAATTTCACGATTAAAATTAGTAAAACGCGAACCTAGAAAAGTAATTGGATATTTAGATGTATTCAACGATAACGGATATTTACTTACCGGAAAAAGTGGTTACAATGATATTTACATCGATGAACCAGTCGATTCAAAATACGATGGTCTAAAAGCCGTAGTAGAGGTTTACGACTATCCCGAAAATAGCAAATACCCCTTAGGTAAATTAATTCAAGTATTGGGTAAAGCCGGTGAACATGAAACCGAAATGCACGCCATCGTAGCCGAATTTGGATTTAGTTCGGAATTTCCTGCAGATGTATTTCTAGAATCTGAGGCCATCAGCGAAACCATCCCCCAAGAAGAAATTAAGAACAGAAAGGATTTCCGAAACATAACCACGTTCACGATCGATCCGGTGGATGCCAAGGATTTTGACGATGCCATTTCATTGGAAAAACTTGAAAACAATCGATATAAAATCGGTATTCACATTGCCGATGTGTCGCATTATGTAAAACCTGGAACGGCTTTAGAAAGGGAAGCAATCAATCGGGCAACTTCAGTGTATCTGGTTGACAGAACTATCCCCATGCTTCCCGAAAAACTGAGTAACAACCTGTGTAGCTTAAGACCCCATGAGGATCGATTGTGCTTTTCGGTAGAATTGGAACTCGATGAAAATTGGAATGTGTGCGGCACGTGGATTGGAAAGGGAATTATCCATTCTGACCGTCGATTTTCTTATGAGGAAGCGCAAGAACGAATTGTAAATAAAGCGGGCGATTTCTTTGAAGAATTGGTTTTATTGAATCAAATTGCGCTTAAATACGAAGAAATTCGATTCAAAAATGGAGCATTGCGTTTTGAATCCAAGGAACTAAAGTTTCAGCTTGACGAAAACAATCTTCCTACCAAAGTCATTGAAAAAGAGCGATTTGAAGCCCATAAATTAATTGAAACCTATATGCTGCTGGCCAATCAAGCGGTAGCAACCTATGTATTCAACCTGAAAAAGCCCAATCCTCCGTTTATTTACAGAACTCACGATGAACCACCCAAAGATAAGTTATTGGAATTCGCAAAATTCTGTAAACTAATTGGTTACCCCATCCAAATTGACAACGAAAAGCAATTACGTCAATCGTTGAATGGGTTGTTGGAACGAACTGCTGGAAAACCCGAAGAAGAACTTTTGCAACAAATGTCTATTCGTACCATGGCAAAAGCGGTGTACACTTCCCAGAAAACCAGTCATTTTGGTTTGGCATTTGATTTTTATGCCCATTTCACCTCGCCCATTCGTCGTTATCCCGACTTGTTAGCGCATAGAATTTTATTTGAATATTTAAATCAGCGTGAATCACCTTACAGTGAGTCTCAAATTGAGGAATTGGCCAAACATTCTTCCAATATGGAACAAAAGGCAAGCGAGGCAGAACGCGCAAGTATCAAATACAAGCTAGCAGAATTGATGAAGCTCCATGAAGGTGAAATCTTTGAAGCTCGAATTACCGGTGTTACAGATTGGGGAATTTATGCGACAATTCTTGACTATCATGCTGAGGGATTAATTCGATTAACAGATATTCGATTCGATCATTTTTACTTTGTTGAATCAGAGAGAAAAGTGGTCGGCAAACGAAGCAAACGGACTTATCAGCTAGGCGATATTATCTCCGTCAGAGTTAAGAAAGCCAACGTAGCTTCTAGAACCATAGACCTGGTATTAATGAATTAATTCCAACAGATAAAACCAATTAACGTCTAAATCGTTTGTTTAATTATTCGCATCCATCAACACCAAACTCCATAATGAATTTAACCATAGAAACACTACAAGAAGCCTATTCAGAATATTTAGGGAAACACCCATTTGTTGGAAAACCTGACAATTTGTATGATCCCATGAATTATATAATGTCGCTTGGTGGAAAACGTATTCGTCCAGTTTTGGCTCTAATGGGAAATCAAATTGGAAACGGTAACTTAGAACATGCATTGCCTATTGGGCATGTTATGGAAGTGTTTCATAATTTCAGTTTGGTGCATGATGATATTATGGATCGAGCGAATATTCGCCGCGGAAAACCAACCGTGCACAAAAAGTGGGATGAACCCACCGCTATTTTAGCTGGCGACAATATGTTAGTTAAGTGTTTTGAGATTTTATTGAACTATTCTGGGCCAAATAAATCCGAAATCACCGCTGCATTCGCTAAAACTGCCACCGAAGTTTGTGAAGGTCAACAAAATGACATGGATTTCGGTTTATCCACAGAAGTCGTTTCCGAACAGGCCTATTTCCATATGATTGAACAAAAAACCGCTGTTTTATTGGGTTGCAGCATTCAATGTGGTTTTTTGAGTTCCGGGGGAAGTCCTTTCATTGCTGAAAAATTGAGAGAATTTGCCATCGACATGGGATTAGCGTTTCAATTGCGCGATGATTATTTAGATTCTTTTGGAAGTGAAGCTGAAATTGGCAAGAAACAAGGTGGCGATATTTTGGAAAAGAAAAATACGTGGTTATATATTGAATCCATGAATTTGGTACCCAACAAAACCATTGAAGCGTTTCAATTAGAGGGAAATGAAAGAATTTCCGCAGTTTTAACCTTATGGAAAGAAATAGGCTTAGACCAGTTAATGCTCGGAAAAATTCAAGAGTACCATGTTAAAAGTGAACTGCTTTTAAAAGAAATTGAAAATCACGGATACAATGTGGAGCTTTTGGATTCCATGTCCAAATGGTTGCTGCAAAGAAATTCCTAAATTGATTTAATGAATCACCAAAACGGTTCCCGTTTTTCTGTACCATTTGTCGTCCCAACCCTCGAAATCCAATAACCAAGAATAAATACCATCCTGCACTTGTTTTTGGTCAAAAAAGCCATTCCACTGCTCTTTTTTGTTGGTGGTTTCCCAGATTTTTTGTCCCCAGCGATTGTAAACCTTCAATGAATAGTTACGTACAAAAATGGGCATGGTTCCCCAAACATCATTCAGTTGATCATCATTCACGGTGAATGCATCAGGCATCCACACTTCCGGCGGTTGGAATAAATACACCCAGTTACTCTCTGTGTAAGCATTGTAATCCTTTCCTGAACTTGGTTGTGGCTCACGGGCAAATACTCGATACCAATAACCACCCCAATCATAATCCAATTGATCATCTTTAAAATATCGATTGTTATTTGAGGTTACAAAAACAGGACTAAAAATAGGATTGCCACCATATTTTCTTTCTAATGTCCATACTTCGGGTTCATTGCGCCACCCTTCGTAATTCATCCAATTTAATTCAAAAAAGGCATTTGGGAAATTACTGGTTTTTCCCGATAAAACGACATTACAACCCTTATTTGAAGGCTTACTTACATGCCCGCATTGATCAATTACAACAATTTCATAACAGTATGATTCTGCATCCACATTAAAACTAGAATCTGAAAAACTGGTGTCTTGGGTAATAAATAAAGGGTTTTGGTAACTTGGAGTAGAATTTCTTTTATGTTTATATACTTCGAACTCTTTAAAATCGGGTTCTTGACTCATTTCCCATCTGAGATTGACTTTTTTATCTTCAAAAACAGTGGCTTCAATCATGTGAACGCTTTCTATAGGTGTATTCAATTCACGAATGGTGCAGTACTTATTTATCGGGAAGGTCTTCTTATCACAAATATTCACTCCAATTAATTGATAGCAATAATTTTGGACATTGGGATTAACCACTTGTAAATCCATATAGAAGCCTTCGTTGGAATTTCTGATGGTATCAATAATTGATTTTTGATTCGCAGGATCTGTTTTCTCTAACAAATAATATTTAAAAAATTCATTATTCGGATTCGTGGCCGGCCAAGCGATTTTCATTTGCTTTGTGGTTCTATCGTAACTCATACAAATTGCTTCGGGTGGTATG
>JACCDQ011987932.1_pt1 | contig 23281 bp, 19 predicted proteins | sample 7446031 | NCBI WGS metagenome assembly JACCDQ01 (sample SAMN15323442, study PRJNA562643) | freshwater metagenome | isolation source: river surface water | place: USA:Blue River Watershed | collected 2017-08-17 | reverse complement strand
CGGATAAATTGACATTGGATTTCTTTGGGAATTATGACCAAATTAAAAACGCCTATGATGGTGGTTTTGATAATACTGGAACTAGCGATACCAACTTAAATACAACAAGTTCGAAACAGTTTCGTCTTGGATTTTCTCCTAAATTCAAATACGATAAAGGCGAATTCGTTTTAAATTCGAGTTTTAATAAACTCGTTCGTACTTATGACGAGTTGGATACCTATTCAAATTCGGTAGGTTTTGCAGAATACGAATCAAGAAGTGTCAACGTGGATGGCTTTAATAAATATGAAGTAGCTCCTTCTTTCTTTTTAGTTTCGGGGGTGCAATACCAATTTCACGATGCCAATAGTGTTACTCCTTATGGAAATATTGCCAAAGAAAGCACCAAATTCAATATGATTGATCCGTATGTAACAGGAGTGTATACCTCTAATGTGGGTTTCAATTTGAATGCAGGTGCAAGATGGAATAGTCATAGTGCGTATGGTAATCAATTGGTCTATAATATCAATCCATCGTTTGATTTTCAATCACTTCCTTTAAAAATAATAAGCTCGTACAGTACTGCTTTTGTTACGCCAAGTTTGTACCAATTGTATTCTCAATATGGTAATTCAAAATTGACTCCAGAAAAAAACAGTACAGCTGAGGTGGGTTTTGAAACACAATTAGGGAATAAAAAAATACGATGGAATGTAGTCGGTTTTTACCGAGAACAAACCAATTTTATCGGGTTTTATTACAACCCAACTACCTATGCTTCTAATTATGTCAATATTGATGGCTTGAATAAAGCTAAAGGAATTGAAACAGAAATCCAATTTGCCTTGAGCGATAAACTAAAATGGAATTCCAATTATACTTTTACTCAAGTTGATGAAGCTTTGAACCGATTGATTCCAAAACATAAAATCAATTCTTCATTGGATTATAAAGTTTCTGACAGCTTCTTTTGGAATGTCAATTATCAATACATAGACGCTAGAAAAGATGCTTTTTTTGATGGAAATACCTATGCCACTACACAAGTGAAATTAGGATCGTATCAAGTAGTAAATACCTTGGTTCGATACGAAATTAGTAAAAACAAGTTATCTGTTTTTGGTTCCGTACATAATATTTTTAATGTAGATTTTGTAGAAAATATTGGATATAGCACCTTGGGACGCAACTTTAAATTGGGGTTGACGATTAATTTGTAATTTAATGTATTCCAATAAAAAAAAAGGCTTTCTAATTTAGAAAGCCTTTTTGATTGTATTGAGATTAATTGAAAGCGTGTTGCAATCCTTTAGGTGCTTTCTCCAAATACATTTGATTTCCAAATCGGGAAGCTGATTTCGAATCTGTAAAGAAATCAAATTGTTTACCAGTGGTTTGTTGAATCACTTTTCCAGTTCCTGTAATTTTTCCAATTGCAGCTTTCAATAACGGTTCGTTGATGTCGCCTAAAACTCCAAAAGTACTGATGGTTTCTTTCAATTCATAAGTAGGTGTTAATCCATTGAAATAATCGCCAAAACCATCTGAATTCACGATTTTTAATACTATAGGTTGCATAGCGTATTTATGATTTGGATTACGATTGGTAGCAGAAAAATCAGGAGAATCATATAAGGTAACTGACCCTACATTTTTTCCAACAGTAACATCACCAATTTGAACTACATTGATGTGAGGTTTTAAACCATTTATAATCAACTCACTTGCAGATGCGGTGCTTTTGGAAGTTAAAATATAGACTTTTGTCATATTCACACTATTGATAGGAGTAGTTCCAATTTTATCTGTATAGAAGTTACGCAAACCATTAGGGTCGTTGGCTTCGAAATAGGAATTAATTTTAGTATTCCATTGTTGTTTTGCAAAAACTTTACCAGTAAATTGTCCCGTAATCATACTGGCTAAATAAGTCGCAGTTCTTACAGATCCTCCTCCGTTATAACGTAAATCCAATACTAAATCAGTAATATTTTGTGACTTAAATTCACCAAAAGCAGTATTCAATTGGGTATCGAAATCAGCATAGAATCCATTGTACATTAAATAACCAATCTTTTTAGTTCCAGTAGTAATTACATTTTTAATTAAAATTGGATTTTCTGTAAGTATTGTTTTAGTCAAAGCAACTGTTTTTCCATTAGATGTAATAGAGGTTCCATTATAGTCTGCCATATTTAAAGTATAGCTGTCATTGGAGCCAAATAATAAACTTTCGTAATTATTTACTGTAAGTTGGGTTCCATTTACAGCAGTAAATAGCTCTCCGCGACGAATATCTTTAGAAGCTGCATCTGAACCTGGAATAATGTACCGCACATAGCCAAATACCTCAGTAGTACTGTTGGGTTTATAACTCAAACCAAATTCAACGCCGTTATTTTTCGATGTGCCCTGTAACGATTGTTCTAAGGTAACATAATCATCAACCATCCAGCTAAAACGGTCGATAGTTGAACTTACGCGTAAAGCATCAAATAAATCTTTTGGGACTTTATAATTGACCAAGAAAGCATCTAGTGCCGTCTGATTTGCAAATCTATTGTCAGCTAGATTAGGTACATCTGTTTGCCATAAATAGTATTGATTGAGTCCTTTCCAAATAAAGTTTTGAACCTCTAAATTGACAGTCGGGTTAACTGGATCTACTATTGCATCATCTGTGTCTTTTTGACAACCTTGTAGACAAATAAAAGTTATAAATACTGCTGTTAAAAATGGAATAATTTTTTTCATAAATTTTGAAATTTAGATTTGGGTTTAAAAAGTAAAAATACAAACTTTTGTTGTAATACATCAAAAAAATAACGGCATACTTTTTGAAAATCTCAAGATAATATTTATATATTTATTAAATTAAATATTAATTGAAAACTATCATGAAAAAAATCCTCTTTTTATTTATATTAATTTCCAATTCATTTTTTGCACAATCTATTTTTGACCAATTTGAAGGTATTGCAGGAGTAAATGCAGTTGTGGTCAATAAGAAAATGTTTGATTTAATGAGTAAGGTAAAATTAGACACTTCTGATAAAGAAACGCAGCAATACTTAAACTTAATTAAGAAAATAGACAATCTTAAAGTATACCGAACTCAAAACGATCGCATTGCTATGCAAATGCGTTTAACAGCTGAAAAATATGCAAAAACGGCAGGCTTAGAAGAGTTAATGACTACGAATGAAGGCGGTAAAAAAGTCCAAATTTTGGGCAAACAAGGTGCTGGCGAAACCCAATTAAAAGAATTGTTACTCTTTATTGAGGGTGCTAAGGCAGAAGATACTGTTTTGATGTCGATAACGGGTGACTTTGACTTGAACGAAGTCCCTGCTCTAACCGATAAAATGAAAATTCCGGGAAGTGCTGAATTGAGAAAAGCGGGGAAGAAGTAATAATTTATGAATGGATTGACTTCATTCTTGCTTCAAAGTTCCGCTTTGAAAAACAAAACCCTAAAAGAATAATTTCAAGTAATATGGATTGACTTCGTCTTTCCCTACAAAGCTCCGCTTTGAAAAAAGAAACACTTACAAAATAATCAAGCTTGCTTGAAATTATTTTGTAAGTGTTTCTTTTTATTCGTGACCATGGAGGGGTCTACACCCATGTAATTATTTAAATTGCATTAAACCTAAATCAACGATTATTCCAACAATAACAAGGAAATATATTTTGTTAAATTCATTTAGATTCATTTGAATACATTTTTTGTTGACTAAATGTTGACTAATATAGAATATATATTCTATATTTGATTATCAAATTCAAAAAAATGGCTACTGTTAAGTATTTACTCCAAAGCTCAAGTGTTAATTCAAATATCTATGTTCGATTTTCTATCAGTAGACAGACCGTTCTTAAAAGAAAAACTGGCCTTGTTATCAATTCATCCGATTGGAGTTCTGAGAGGTCTCTACCCAAAATGAGTAGAGAAGACCTAAAGAGCATTAAATCAAAATTAGATTACTTAGCACTATTCATTCAAGATGCATATAATACAGATGTAAGTAGAGGAGTCGAATTTAATGGTGATTGGCTTCAATGTGTTATAGATCAGTTTAATCATAAAACACCAGTTATTCATTTAGATGTATTGACAAACTATATTGAAAAATACATAGATGAAGCACCATTTAAAACCAATTCTAAAGGTGGTACAGGACTGAGTGCTGGTAGAGTTAGTAACATTAAACTTTTTAAAAGTACAATTTTAAGATACGAAATAGAGGAACTAAACTCTCAAAAAATTCTAATTAAAAATATTGATATTCAATTTGCAGAATATTTCAAGATTTGGTTATCTAAACAAGGGTATTCTATTAGTTATATCGGAAAGAATATTGCAAACCTTAACACGATGTGCAATGATGCTTTTAAAAATGGCATAGAAACCAATAAACAGATAAAGAATATAAAAGTGATTTCTGAAAAACGTAAACCAGAAGATATTGTTTATTTGAGTATTGAAGAGCAACAAAAGATAAAAGATATTGAATTAACAAGTGTGGCGTTAATTAACTCAAGAAAATGGCTTTTATTAGGTTGTTTAATTGGTCAAAGAGGCAGTGATTTACTTAGTCTTACATTAGAGAATATAAAAGAAAGCCACGGACACAAAATAATAGAGTTGGTCCAACAAAAAACAGGTAAACTAGTTGCTATTCCTGTTAGTAATAAAGCTCTAGAATATATTGAAAATGATTTTCCCTACAAAATATCTTTAGCAAGGTTCAATGAATATATTAAAAAGATATGTGAAAAGGCCGAGATCGATAAACCTACAATTGGTCTTATAAAAGAGGAAGGGAAAAGAGCAAAAGTGAAAACAATACTGCCAAAATGGAGAACTATTAGTTCTCACGTATGTAGAAGATCTTTTGCAACTAATTACTATGCTAAAATCCCAACACCATTATTAATGAATATAACAGCTCATAGTTCCGAAAAGGTCTTTTTGGCTTATATTGGTAAAACCAGTTACGATAATGCTTTTCAGATTTTAGATTATTTTAATAAATTAGATTAGTGAATTTACTTAATTGACATTAATTCAACAACACCAATATACCAATGAAAGAATCAATTTATTATCTTAAATATTATTTTACTAAAAAGGACTTTATTGAAAATTTTAATACTGATTTAACTAGATATTTAAACGAATATGTTGATCTAGAAGTAATTGATTTTTTAGAATTCCAAAAGGAAAGATATATATATGCATTAGATTTTTTAGATTTTATAATTGATACGGATAATTATGAAGAAATACCATTATCGTATGTCGATCTTGATCTATTTTGGAATTTGATGTCTTTTTTTAACATAAATGATCATAATATTGAAAGTTACAAAGATTTTTGGATATGCATAAATGAAAAAAAATTTAAATATAGTTTGGATATATTTTTAAACCCAAATTATAAATATTTGATTATGAGTTGGAATAAAATTCTAAAGTTACTCGAAGTAAATAATGAAGAATTAAATGAAGTAATAAAAAACAATCCTTCTAAAGGCTCTTTAACTTTAGAATCTAAGAAAATATTTGATCCTAACTACTTTAATAGTGCTGGCTATGAACTTTTTTCGTACCTAATAGAAAATTATACAGCAAAAAAAGAACAAAAAATTAAGTATATAAATATATACTATTATATGTTAAATGAAATCCCCAAAAATTCAGTCTTAAGCAGCATTTATACTTTTAACTTTACACAAGATAAATTTAAACAATATATGCTTGAAAATTATTCGATTGAATTAAAAAAAATGGCTACTGCTGAATATGATTTTCAAACACAAATTAGGGTTTTAAATTCTCTTGAAATGGATTTTAGAGGCTTGTATCTCAAAAGTTAATTGTTATACCTAATTTATACCTAATTTAAACCTAATAGGGCTATTTTAATCTCCATTAAAGCAAAAATATCATTGCAATCTAATTTTAAACAATTTCGCAATGATTAAAGAATTATTTTTAAATGGCATTACATTACAAGAGTTTGCCGATGCAATTAACCCACTATTGCAAAAAACATCAAGTGAGTTGGTTTCTGAAAACGAACTTCTTACTAGAGAAGGAGTTTGTAAGTTATTATCATTTAACAAGACAACCTTATGGAAGCATACTAAAAGCGGTAAGTTAAAATCATACGGTATAGGTAATCGGGTGTATTACATGAGGAATGAAGTTTTAGAAGCAGTTAAACCTATTAATCATTAATCAGCATGGGAAATAGTAAAACAACTGAGTCTAAAATCATAATTGATGTTTTAGAACAATGGAAAGAAAATTATGCAAAACGTATTTCATTAACAGGAACTACAAGTAGAAATATTAATAATTCAATTATTAACATGATGTTTCATACAAAAAGAGACGAGTGTTTCATTTTAGTTGAAGAATTTTTGAAAACAAATCCACTAAAGAATAACGATTACGTTAAGTATATGTCTTGTTATATAAGTGAAGGAAAAAAACTAAACATAAAATTTTTTAGGAATGATATATCAAAACTTGAAGAATATTATTCGAAGTACGATGAAGCAAAAAAGAATGGGATAATATTCAATCCATTCAATTGGCTCAACTATAAAAATTATGTTGTATTCATGGTATTGAAATTGAAAGGAGAGTATAATGAAGCAGATGATTTACTTTTTAACGTTCAAACTATTGACCATAGAGAATACAATCCTTTAACAAAAATTCCAAGTGTCTTAAGGGGAGAACTACCTTTTGAGGTGAAGGAATATGACATTGTTAGAGCCTTTCCTTCTTTTATAGATATTGAACTAGGTAAGGAATTTAAGGATCACATTTACGAATCAATAGATAAGAAAACCTTTGCGGTTTTATTGAATTCTAATAAGACTAATTCATTGAATGATCTTAATACTCTAAGAGCAAAACTAAATGTAGTTTATGGAGATTATGCTGAAAAGGTTTTAACTGATAAGAGATTTAATAACAAAGGACAAGCCTTTTTAGATTTTTCGAAGTATGAGAAGGATTATGTAGAGCGTTTTGTAAAAGAAAATAATATTGATAATTATGTAAGGTTACATGACGGCGTTTATGTTTTATCTGATTATGATTGTGATAAACTCAAATTTGAGAACATTGAATTTTCAATCAAAGAATGTATAAAACCAACTATTGAAAATGATATTTGTAATTTTTATGATATCGATGACTCTGGTAAAGTAGTTACTTCTAGGCATAAATATGCTGATTTTTTTATTCAAGAAAAATTTAAAAGAATTTCAACTCAAGATGATAAAATTCAATTGCTTCATGATAGTAATAATGTGATTAGTTTATTTAATCACAAAACTGATACTGTATCCTTTTTAGAAAGCAATATTAATGAACCAACTAAATTCAGAGATATAATTAGAGAATCAATAGCTAAAGAATGCAATACGGCAATCAATAATTCATTTAACTTGATTCCGTCAACTAAACTAGTTTATTATTCTGATAGTAAAACAACTTTTGGTCTCCCTTTTAAAAATGGATTCATTCATTTTGATAGTAATATTGGTTTAAGAAAATTGGAATCAAAAAATTATTCTGAAGTAGAAGGTTTTTTTGCACCCCATAAAATTCAGACTCGAAAATTTACATATACGGATGAGATTGGTATGTTTGAAAAATTTATGACTAGAGTAGCAATTGGTAGAGAAATCGCTGATAGTCCTGATTCCATAAACATTACTAAAGAGTTTCAAAAGATGTTTGGCTACTTGTGTCATAGTTTCAAGGATCAGACAATGTCTCCATGTATAATTTTTACAGATGAAGGTGCTAATGATGAAAATAGAAACGGCGGAAGGGGTAAAACTATGATCACTAAAGCACTAGCTGAGGTTCAAACGGTTATGTTAAAAGGAGGAAAGGAGTTTGATGCGAATTACACACACGTTTTTGCAGACCTTGAGAGAAAACATAATGTTTACATTATTGATGATGTGCCAGCAGCGTTTAATTATGATGATTTATATACAAGTATACTTGGGGGGATTAATTGTCAAAGAAAAGGATCAAAAGCCGAATTGATAGAATTTGAACAAACACCAAAATTTGTAATTACAACTAATTGGGTTGTTCGTTATGATGAAAAAAATAGCTCAACAAATAGGAGGTTTTTAGAGTACAAATTTTCTGATTACTACAATCAATCGAAAACACCTTTGGATGATTTTGGATGTACTTTCTTTCAGGATTGGGATGAAATGGAGTGGAATAGATTCTATTCATTTGTATTTAGATGTGTATCATTATTTTTTGCAGAGGGTTTACAACAAATTCAATATAACAAGAACAAGGATAATTTCTTAGCTTATTTTAACAATATGGCTATGCTTCAAGAATTTGAAAGAATTATTGAGATATTGATAGAAAACAATTCGGAATTTATTGTTAGAGATTTTTTATATATTTACAATGAAAGTCCATTAAGACATGAAAAGTTATTTAGTAGTAGAAATGTAAAGAAATTGATTGATGTATGGCTTATATGGAATCAGTTTGACAATCCTGATATAACTATCAATTATCAACAATCTAGTAGAAAATGGGTAGTTAATAAAAACTAGTTAGAATCTATTATTACACTTGTTACGCTTTATATTGAGTAACTTTAATAATAACAATAATCAATTATTAAAGGAATTTTTAAAAACAACCAATATGATGTGTAATAAGTGTAATAAATGACTAATTTTTCAAAATAATTTTGATCGTTTAGAGATTACAGGTAATGCTATGGATATAAATTATAATTCTAACTTAAATCTATATTGTGTAATCAATAACTATCTATAAATCAATAATTTAAATTTTTTTTTATATAATTTGTTCTTTGTTGCAGAATATTATTCCTTATTAATCGTTTTTGTTATTATTAAATATAAATTATGACCACATACAGATATACCTTGAATCTTAATGATAGCGAAATACATTTAGTTAAATCATCTTTAGATTTAATGACTGAATTTTCAGAAGAAATGAAAAAAAATGGTGAGATGGTACCTTATTATTCCAACATACTAACTTCTAGAGCGCTCAAAGAAAAGTTATATGAAAACAAGATGCTTATGAGTACAAATAACTTTTCAGACAGAAAATTTAAAAGTGATTGGATGGAATGGTTAAGTAGAAAATTAGAATCACTCAAGAGATCTTAAAAGATTCATATAACCCTGAACAATCTCTTTAGTTTTATCATAACCTTCAGATTTTTCATTTGTAGGTTCGTTTAAATACATTCTTCTATTAACTTCCAACATTATTGAGGTAACTCTCGAGTCTTTTTGATAATACTCCATGGGAACAATCGAACCTGAATATGGAGTATCAACTCCTAAAGAATATCCATTTGTTTCAAAATAATTTATAGACTCATCGATGAAATGTTTTGGGGTATGACATGAATCTGTCCCTATATTAAAATCTGGTCTTTTTTCATCTTGTACTAAAGCTCTAGTTAATGGTGTAGATGGAAATGAATGACAATCTAAAATTAAACACGATTTTGTTTGTTCTAAACTCGTTTTTACCGCATTAAGAAACTTGTTATGGTGAATCCAATAATAATTGTTTAAAACGTCTGATTTTAATTCTGGGGTAACTACTCTTAATTGATTTCCATTATCAAATTTTTCATAGAGTACTCCCATCCCGAATTTTGACATCACCTCATGTTCATCATCAGCAAACCTTTCAACATCACAAAAGATTCTTGAAAAAGGTGCGACAATTTTATCGTCCACTTTAGAGTCGAATAAGTCGTCGGTATACCAATCAGTCAGCTTGATAATTTCCTGTTGTATTTCATCATGAGAAGATACATATCCTTCTAGTAATGGGATTTCCATCGAAGAATGTGGTATGTGTAAGACTAGTTTTTTCATTTTAACTAAATTTAATTATATCATTAAATGATTCCGTTCCAGAACTATCATATTCTTTAATAGTTAAACCAAAAAGGTGTCCACTAAGAAAAGATGATTTAATAACTGCAAATTTGAATTTTGGATTTGCAATAAATTTAACAATATCAATATCGGGAGACATCCCATAACTGGTCTCAATAAACAGAGGTATACTTTGATCATCGACTTTAAGAAAATCTTCAGGGGATACGAAACTTACATTTAAGTTTTTCAGATTATCAATAGGATAATTATTGGCTTTGTTTTGTGGAATTTTAAATTCTAGTTTCCCATAAATGTCATGATTTGCTATAGATTGAATCCAAAAATAATTATTGTTTTTCATGATTGATATTTTGTAATTTATAATTATATTTTTTTTTAAATAAATGGGATATAATAATGATTAGGTTCTATAAAAAGTTTTGGATAAGTCAATTTATTAAAAAAATTATCTGCCTTATTATCTTATGAGACTATTTTCTGTTTTGTCCAAATCGTTAATTTAAACTAAAACTACTTCGATCTAATACTTATGAATTTACCAATAGACTTTGTGTTACGTAATTTATCGTAAACTGTATTACTTTTTTTATGAATCGATTTTGTCTTTTTTTTAAGTTTTAATTTTGGCTTTACAATAGTCTCTTTTTTAGGGCAATTTGATAAAAAAGTGTTGTAATCTTCTTGAATTAATTTAAATTCAGCATCATTAAGTTCATAAGATATTCGTCCTTTATAGATCCCTACCTTCCTGAGTAAATCCAAAAACAATTTTTTGATATTTTCATCTGTCAATTGATTAAGTAAATAATGAATAGATTTACTTTTATTAATTGTAGTTCTGTTTTTTTTTATAGTTTTTGTTGTCTTCTTTGGTGTAATAAGAAAGTTCATTTTTTCTGAATTACATTTTTTGTTAGTGTTGTAATTCAAACATTGGAGTTTAAAAATTGACTTTGCTAATTGAAGTGATTTAAAATCAATATAGGTTGATTCTAATTCTTTTTCAAAATCTAATAAATCAGTTTGAGATAAATTTCTTTTTTCGAAGAATTCTGAAATTTCTTTAAATTCTTTTTTCATACAAATAATTGAATAATGATTGAACATCTGTTATTTGTATTTCGCGATAAGGTGTCTATGAAAACTAACGTTTATTTTGACCAGACAGTCCGTATTGTTTTACCACCGTGGAGACTACTCTCGGTTGGTACCCATAATGGGTTCGAAATACAATGCAAATATATGTATGTTTGATTAAATATTTTGACCTTTGACTGTTATTGACAAAAATATTTTACATTTTTGTTTAAAATAATTGAAATGAATTTAAAGGAATTAATTCTAGAAATCTTAAAAAGAGGAGGGAAGTATAAATCTAAAGAAATAGCCAGAAGAGCTTCTATACTTGATAATGGAATTCCATACACAAAGGAAGATATAAAAAATACTATTTTCAAAGAGTTAAACCAAATAGTCAAATATGACAAATTAACCTTTGAATATTATATAATAAATCAATCCCCTAAAACAATTCCATTAGAAAAAAAAGACCTAATATTAGAGACTTTAAAAATAAAAAATGAACCTATGTCTATTATTGAAATTGCTAATTTCATTAAACTTAATTATAAAAAAAACATAGGTTTAGACGATATATTATTATTAATTTTAAAAGATTTAAGATATGAAGTTGCAATAGAAGAAGGGAAATTAATTAAATATTATTTGCGTTAATATTTAATTTTAAATTTAGATGATAACCTAAGTAATAACTCATGTGCTTTTCTCATATTAATTTCTCTAATGTTTTTATCTTTTTTTCTTATTTGATTAGATATGTGCTTAAGATTTGAAATTTCTAAGTAATCGGCTGATTTTGTTTGTTCTGCTAAAGCTATAAATCTATCCCAATCTGATTTAGGAAGTATATCAAGCCTATCGTAAATTATTTTTAAAGATTCCATTTGAACACTTTCTAAATTTGAAAGAGTTTTAATTTTATTTATGTCAATAGAGTTTTCATTTATTATCTTTAAAACTTTCTTTGCAATAATTAGATCCTTGTTGTTAAGGTTTTTAAATTTTATGATTTTATTAGATAAGTCCCAAATATCAATGTCAATATCTTTAAAAAGAATATTGTCTTTTGAGAATAATTTTAATCCATCCCAAAAATTTATCCCATAAGATATTACGCTGTCTTTTAATATTAAATCATCATCAATATTGTAAACATCTTTTGTAATAATTTCATTTTCTCTGACTTCTTTTTCACTTAAACTGATTAAAAATGGTTCTATTTTTTTAATATCAATATTGAAATTATTTTGTTCTAACAGTTTTTTCCAAGTAGATTCTCTTTTACAATATTCAGATATTAAAGAATTAGAGGAAGAGGATATTAAAAAGTTATATACTAAAATTAAGATTTCTTTTAATAGTATTGTAATTTCTTCTGGAACACTTTGCTCATCATATATTTTCCATAAATCTAATCTATTTTCAATTTTATAGAAGAAATAGGATAATGAATATGCTATAGTAAAAGATTTTAAATTCGTATCACCAATTGCATCTACATTTTTTCTTCCAAATAATTTATTCACATTATTATAAAGTATTGCATTAGCAATTAATTTTTTATAAAAATTTTCACCTGGTAATTTATTCTTTTTAACTAATTCGTTTATTTTTTTAGTGTAATGGATGAAATTTTTCTGAGCTCCTTGTGAAACAATATATGGTTCTAATTCCCAAATATTTATAAATTTTGCTATATCCGATTTTATAAACTTTTGATGTGTTGGATTTTGTTCTTTGAATTTTTTCTCTTGAGAATCTGTTTTTAATTTATTTAAAGATTCTTTGTATTGCCCATTTACACGTTCAAAATACCATAAAGTAGATTGGTTTCTGTTGTTAGGATTTACAACATATTTTTTTCTTGATATAGATTCAATTTGTACAAAATATGGATTATTCGATGACAAGTCTAATTCAGAAACTTTATTTTGACTATTTGCATAACGAGCAATGTTAGGTACTTCAATATTTTTCTGTTCGACATCTTTAATCACAGTTAATTTCATTTGAACAAATACATTACTTAGATCTACGTCTTTAAATTTCTTTTGAGTATGAAATAAAGATGCAGTTGTTTGTCCACCATTTACAATTTGAAAATCCAATAATTTTGTTAAATACAATTGATTATCAATTAATAATGTTTCTACATTTTCGGCAGTTGCCGTTATACCATTGTTGTAAGGAAGAAACATTTGTGGCTTTTCTCTAATAGTATCTCTAATACCTTTGTTAAACTTACCAGTTTGTCCTAAGAAAGCCCTAACATTACTTTCAAGTAATTCATTAGAATATTCGTTATATAACTTTGATAAAACTTCTCCAGGTAAAATTGCTAAATAGCATTCATATAATTCATTTATATTGGGCATTTTCAAACATTGAATACCATTTTGATTATTATCTATAAGTTTATTAAATTCTATTTCGATTGGTTCTCTGTTGCTTGAGGACTCACTTAATTTATAAAATCTTTGAATATCCCATACATGAATAAAAACTTCCAAATCATCAAATCCATTTATTTTCAATTTCTCAACACCATATTTTGAATTTCCGTTGATCAATATGAAGATATTAATTCTCTCAAAATCATTTCTTTGCCTTTTTATTATATTTAATAATTGATTTAATTCTGTTTTAGAAGGATCGATATCTTCAATCGAACCTTTAAGTGCGGAATTAATAAATCTTTTAATTTGATTTAATACTTTATCAAAATCTGGCTTTGTTATATTGTAATCATAAGTTAAATGATTAAAGTGTGTTATAAAAACATCAAGGGTTTCAAAATATACTTTCTTTTTTTCATCATCTTTGAATTCGTCTTTTAGACAATATCCATTAATTTTCCAATCGATTCTTCCTTGAGAATCAGGATTTATATATGATAATACTCTAGCACCCTCTGATTTACCTATATTATCTAATATTTCGATACAATGTTCTGTAAATTTATCTTCAAAACTAGCTCCTTCACCATCTGAATACACCAATGCTGCTACATCAGACTGAATTGATTCAATATAATTCTTTAAACCTCTTTCCATTACTTTATTAATTCAAGTATTGATTCATTATTTACTAAAAATTGTTCTATCGCTGATAATTCAATATTATATTTTGTGTCAAACAAACCAATAGGTAAATCTGAAGCAACTAATCTTGGGAAATCATTATTAACCTCATAAATTTTTCTCTTTTTAAAGGCATATTGACAATTATAATTTTCAATATCGTCGTCAAAATAACCAACTAATAAAAGTCTTTCGTTGAAAAATTTTAATGCATTCTGATTGTTATTAATTTTAATTCTTATTTGCTCTATTATTGCATTTAGCGAAAATCCTTTATCCTTAACTTCTTCGACTACATATAACACTAGATATAACTTTGTTAGATTCTCATTATCTAGCTGTCTTTCACTTGATATCTTAACTTTTGGAACTTTTGATGATGTTAACTTTACTTCAATGCCACATGAACCAAAACGAAAGTCTTTATCATTAAAATCTGGACCCGTCCAACTTTCTAATAATGCATCAATTGAATATTCCTCATCTAGCATGGAATTGAATAATAGAAGTTCCCCAATTAATCCTTTTTGTCTTTCAATCGAAAGACCTTGGAAATTTATCTTATCAAATAATTTTTTCCATTTTAAAACAACATTAGAAGTTTCAATTAATGCTTCATTTTCAGTGACACTTTTTGAAATTTCTTCAACAATATTTTCAATAAACAAACTAAAAATATCTTTTAATTGATTATCTAAAAGATAAATATGTAACTCTTTTGAATCATCAAATTCAAATATTTCAATGAATAATCCCTTGAATTTAAAATTTTTAAATTCTGGAAATTTAGCATTTTTTGAAGTTTCAAATATGTATAGATGATTACTTGTAATATGATTTGTAGCAGCAAAACATTTAAACGGCTTAACGTGTTCAAGTTGCGTTTTTATAATAATTTCATCATTGGGAATGTGACTTTCCCAAATAGATTTAATACTTACCATAATTATTCGTTTTCAGAATTATCATCATCTTCCATTGGTTCTATGTCTAATTCATCTTTTATTGTTGCTGAATAAGAAACTTGAACTTCATTTTGAATTTTAGGAAAATGCAAACTATACCCTACGATTGGAATTCCGTTATCAACATTTGTTGTTCCTCTTTCATCTAAAGCATAAATAAGAAGCAAACCTTTGCCTTCATTAGCTCTTCTTTCTTTAACACTACCATTTCCATTTTCTAATAAATCTACTTGACGGTCTACAACATCATCAATTTGATTTTTAGTTATTTTGTATAATTCAGAATATTCGGTTTGATTCCTTACACTACAAACTAATTCAATTACTTTCCCATCTGCTGATAATGTGTATTGTTGAGTATCGTATTCTGTTCTATTTTCTGGTTTTTTAACTACTCCTTCATCATATAATAATGCTTTTTCACTAGTATTGGAAACAATACAGATATTCCATTCTTTAATATTTTTATTTAATTCTTGGTTTTTTATGTAATCAGAAATAACTTGATTATTGATTGATGGAATATTTATTTTATAATTCTCAATGAAGTCTGTTAACAATTCTATTTGAACATTTCTGTATAATAAATATCTAACTTTATTTCTCTTAGTAATTATATTTTCATCTTTTGGGAAACCTAATCTTTCAAATAAATTTTTAAGATTATTGAAATTACTAAAAATTGTTTTTTGGTCTTTAAGCAGTAAATATGTTTGAGGATTTGAACCAGAGAAAGACATTGAAATATTTTGTGCCCAAAAAAGTTTTGCAACACTTGTAATGGCTAACAATCCATGATGATTTCTAACTTTTAAAGTAAAATCTTTAGGTTTTAAATTCCGAGTTGTCATTTCATCAAAATCATGTCTCATTTCTTCAGTTGCCATAGTAATATGATTAAACCATTCGTAGATAGTTTCTGTTGTATATAATCTACACAAATCAACATAACCTGGTCTATAACCAAACCATCTACCCATCTGCATCAACGAATCATACATTCTAGTTGTTCTTAAGTAATAACTCGTTGATAAACCTTCTAAAGTTATTCCTCTGGCTAATCTACCACCACCAACAGCTATTACAGACAAACCATCTTCATACCTTGAGTAATCAATTTCATCAATATTATGATACTCTAAATTTGTTGTAGAACGAGTTCCATGAACAGCACGAACATCAATTTTTGAAGCTGCTTTTTTTAATTCTGCTTTAATGCTATCCCAATCATGTAGCTGTATTCTACTGTCTTTGTAGTCAATATTTTCAATTACATTTTCGGTTGTAGGCAAAAAATCATTAGTATATAATTTTTTTAATTCGTTTAAAAATTGAGAATCATTAGCACTAATGTAATTTTTAAAATCTTTCATTCTTTCGTTAACCAATAAAGCAACTCTATCGATCCATTTAACATAAAGAGCAACATGAACCAACATAGAATTATGTTTCTTCTCATGTCCTCTTAATCTTCTAATAGCACAAGTAAGAATAAATGATTTTATTGCCGTCTCAAGACTTTCTGGCAAATATTCAGGCAAATCATCCTTATTGTTTTTATTAATTGTCTTAAAAAATGGTGGGTCATAGTCATCAATTACTCTAAACACATTCAATGGTTCATGGCTTACTCCCGTAATTGGATTTTCTAAACCAAATATTTTTGCTGCACCAATATAATTTTTTGGAGCTATTATATTAATAATAAAATCTTTAGGAAATAAATCTTCACCTATAAAGTATGTTTTGCCTTTTACAATAGTAGTTAATTCATCATTGTAATCTTGTGGAATAAATAAGTTCGCATAGGGTGTTGCAGTATAACCTACAAATGTGTTTTGGTCAAAAACATTTAATAAAGTTCTTATTAACTTATTTATCGTTTTAATATCATTAATATCTTTAGTAGCATTTACTGAAGCTGCGTCTGCTTCATCATCAATTATCAATGCTGGTACATCAAACAGCTTCGGTTGACCATTTACATACTTAATATTTGTATCATTAGATAACCAATGAATTAAATTTTCAAGTATTGTTTTGTTCTTTTTAATGACAAATACTACAGGATTCTTACCTATTGGAATATTTGAATTTTTAGCAATTTTTATGCTAAAATCTCCTTCATCATTTTTTATATAATTAGAAGATGTTAATGGATATATATCTGTAGCAACCGTATATTTTCCAACACCTCTTATTCTATTTTCTGCTTTATTTAATAAAAATGCAGAACTACTTCTACCAACATAGCCTTCATCAATACGTTCTTGTGTTTGTCTTCTCAAAGAACTTATTGTTCCTGCAATAACAATTATTACTTTATATCCTGCGTCAGTTGCTTTATTTATTAAACCAACATAATTTGATGTTTTACCAGATTGCACATGTCCTACAACCATACCTCGTCTGTCCCATGAACCTTTTTGAAGTGGATTAACACATTTATCAAGTATTTTATCAGTAAAATCATCCAAATCATTTATCGGAAAAGAAGGATCTTTTTCATACATGTATGATTTATATCTACTCCATAATTCCCAATTAATATCATCTTTTCGTGAATATAGCCATGGTGTTATTTCTCCATTCATTTCTGTTATTGAACCTTTTCCAATACTAAAATCAGCTACTAATACTTCAAAAAGTTCTCTTTTATCAATCGCTTCTCCAACAGATGCCATTGTTGCCTCAACTCTATCAATAATATTTAAAATTATCCCATCTGTAATTTCTTCATTTTGCTTTGCATGAGACAGTAGAGTATGGGCTATTAACCTAGCAGAGTTATTTATATTACTCATATTAAATAGTCATTTATTAATGGAAATAGATTGAATGGAGTAGAATTCATTATTTGCTGTTTAGCTAGATTTTTCGGTATTCCTTGAAGAATATAAATTTTATATAGTTCTATTGCTAATTGGATTAAATCGTCACTTGGAATTTCAGGGATACTTTCTAATTCATGAAAAGATGGATTCTCATTTTGATTGTACAAAATTAATTCTAACGGAATATTCTCTTCAATTAGTTTTAAAGCTTTTGAAAAAAGCTTATTTTCTTTTTCAGAATCAAGCAATTGTTTTATAATTGGATGCTTCTTATTTATTTTATATTTTTTTATCCCTTCTCTGTTTGTTTCGTCTTTCCATAAACTTTCAAAAGATTGACTATTATATTCTGATGATACAGTTTTTTGACCTCTCCAATTATATATTTTTGCCGACTTCATAACGGCAATTTTTGCAATTCTGGATAATTCTTTTCGTATTTCTATCGGAGGAGTTGCAGTTGATTTTTTTATATCTAGGTTCCAATCAAAGTCATTCGCATTAGGAAAATTAATAGCTATTCTAGCTAATTTTGAATATTCTCTTTTTTTCTCAATCCCTAACCAATCACTAGAAACTAATAATCTATCTCCACGATATATATAAAACCCTTGTTGCTGATACCAACCTAATGGACCTCCTGATTTTTCATAATCTTCATTGCTGATTTTTGACATGTGAGGTAAAATAAAATATGTTACTTCAACATTGTTTATTAGCACTTCTAATTGTCCCATTTCAGGCTTTGGATTCAAGTTTAAGAGGAAAGGATTCCATGGCTCAATTTCATAATTATTTGCAAAAATTTTAATTTTTTTGCTTTCAATAAATCGATGAAAAACTAAACTTAAATGCTCTTTTACAGTATTCATTTCTTGATAAAAAGCATTTTTAACAGCTTCATTATCTAATTTACAATCACCAACGATTCTATCTAATAATTCCCAGACAATAAAAGTTCCGCTTTTTAAATTATTTACTTTGTCTAAATATATTTCATCAGAAACATAATCTAACAATGTCCATTCTTTTTCATTGTTTATAAAGTCAATATCCCAACAACGTTTAAATGTGTCACAATCAGCTTTCTTAGTAATAACGGTAAGCCTTTTGCATTGTGAAAATGAAGCAGTTTTTAATCCCATTCCAAATCTACCCAAGTCTTTCTCATCTCTAGTATCTTCTGGATCTTTACTTCCAGGAGTCATTGCTACAATTAATTCCTCTAAATTCATTCCTTTTCCATTATCAAGAATTGAGATAACTGAATCTTTTCCATTCCATAAGAAATCAATTTCAATAGTATCAGAGTTAGCAGAAATACTGTTATCTATAATATCTGCTATTGCAGTAGAAAGATTATAACCAAAACTACGATATGAGTTTATCGTTGATTTTGGATTTGGTTTGGCATTTTCGGCTCTATATTGTTCCATTTTGATAAAAATTAATATCCAATTATTAAAATACCTTTCAATGGTAAGATTAATCTTTGGGAAGCATATAATGTTTCGAAAAAAGTAATTACACTTTGAAAATCTTTATTTGATCTATATGTATTTCGAACTGCTATTACTAAAAAATCTACTTCATACATCATACAAGCTTGGAAGAGATCTTTTAAAAATTGATAATTTGCAACAGCTCTTCCAGCCTCTACCTCAATTACTGTTTTTAATTCTTCATTGTATGCGTCTGCATCAAAATATTTTTCGAGTTTCCCATTCAATCCAAAAAGAACAGGGACTTTAATTTTATCAATAGCTTTTTTTGAAATTTCAACTTGATAATTTAATTCTAATAGATTTAAAGAAATCTTCTCTAAGACATTGTTACTGTCTAATTTATAATCATCTGAAGAAATGATACTTTGATTTAATACAAAAATATCAACTATGTCTTTCAAATGAGTTGGTAATTCTTTTCTTTTGGGATAATATTGCCAATTTATCATTTAATTATTTCTTTTATTTTATTTGCAATTCCTTCAGCCATTAGAACAGGAACGGCATTTCCAATCTGCTTAAATGCAGTTGTTCTACTTTTTTCAAAAAAATAATCGTCAGGGAAAGATTGGATTCTTGCTGCTTCTCTTACAGTTATTGATCTATTTTGATTTATATCAGGATGTATATAATAATGTCCATCTGCACATATGTGAGCCACAACAGTATGTGAAACTCCCAAATGATTTACCACCTGAAATCTATTTTTGAAAGTCTTAGTATTACTATGTTTAATAAGTCTTTCTGGTAATTCGTCATAGTTTAATCTTTTCTTTTCATTAACCCATTTATTTACAGCTATTTTATAAATTTCAAGATCGTTTTGATTATTTGGTCTTGCAATATGTTGAGAAGTAAAAGCTACTCCATTTCTTATTGAATATTTATCTAAATAAGAATTTGTTCCTTTGGTATATTTAACAATACCCCATTCACCTTGTCCATTTTTAATTTTTGGTAAATCTGAAAAAAGATCTTTCAATACCTCAAACTGCGGCTCTTTCTCTTCGAAATGAGGATATTTAAATTTTAAATTTTTCTTCCAACCTATAATAATTACCCTTTTTCGATCTTGTAATACTCCAAAATGTTTAGCGTTTAAAACTCTTTTATCTAATTCATAACCTGCATCTCTAACTGCTTTAAATATTAAATCTAAGTATCCTCCATTGTTAGCAGACAATATGCCTGGAACGTTTTCAAAAACAAACATTTTAGGTTTGTACCTTTTTAAAAATTCTACGTAATATTTATACAAATGGTTTCTTGGATCATCTGACATTCCATTTGGATCTCTTGCCCTGCCAGCAACTGAGTAAGCCTGGCATGGCGGCCCACCAATAACTAGATCAACTTTTTGTTTTCCAAGTTGAGTGTCAATTTTTTTAAAAATAGTTGGTAAAGTATCTTGAGATATTTCAGAATTAATTACAGATTTAATCAAATCTTCAGGAATTTTTGACCATAATTTTTCCCGAGAAAATTCCCCTTTCAGATAGTCATAATATTCTTCTATCCTGTTTTCGTTTTTTAGATAGTGGAATGCTGTTCTGGTTCTGAGTGTATCACAAGCATCTTTATTCATTTCAACATGTGCAATGGGTTCAAAGCCAGCTCGAATAAAACCCTCTGATAATCCTCCAGCCCCAGCAAACAAATCTATATAGTTCATTTAGTATAATTTTAAAATGTAAATTTAATTGATAATAATAAAATTTATATGAATTTAATTATTTATATGCTTAATAAATGATTCAGAACCTAAAACTTCAATTTCATCTTTCAATCCATTAATAAAACGAATAATAGGTTTTGGATTGTTTACCTCTACATTTAGAAGGTACTTTTCCGAATTTGTATCTTTTTTAATAAATTTTTTGATTTTAGGATACTCCTCTTTTAGAAGGACATATGATCGAAATGAAATTCGTAACTCAACTTTATATCTCTTTCCATTATTTTCTGAAAAACCAAAAGCATCCAATTCGTCTAATGTGTGGAATTCATTATATTCTCGCGATTCATCCAAAATTATAACCTCATTAATTCGTTCTAAATTATAATATTTATTCAATTTAGTTTCCACTTCAAAACCACAAACAGAATTATAATTTTCAGTTAAACTAATAGGTTCTATTATTCTATCGGAGATAACTTGTGTGTTTATAGAATGATATCCTTTTAAAATAATTTTTTTATTCTCAATAATTGAAGAATTAATTTTTTCAATCATTCTGCCTAAGTTAGCTTTAAGGACGTGATTTCCTTGAATTGCTAATTCAGATTGGAGATATATTTTTTGAAGTAAAGAATCTTTAAGTTTACAGTCCTTACCAGTAGATAAGACTAAATCTCTTAGTAATGAAACTTCTTCATTCGAGAATGAAATGGATGGATATTCATCCTCTCCAATTATTTGAAACTTATTATTATGATCTTTTTGAAGTTCAAACCCTAGCTCTTTGACTAAGTCCAGATACCGGTATACTGTTCTGTCAGTACTTTCTATGATACCTGCTAAAAAACGGATTGACTTCGCTGGTTGTTTCTTTAATAGGGTAATTAGTTGAAGTACCCTTAATATCTTATTTTGATTGTGCATAGTCCCGATTTATCTTACAAATTAGGTTAAATTAATTGATTAATACAAATGTTTGACCTTAATTGTCAAAAAGGTTAAGGACTTTTGAAAAGTTATTTAAAAAAAGGGAAATGAAAAAAATATTATTATTATCAATTTTTGCATTGATTTCAAGTTGTCATCAATTTGAAAATAAAGGAGAAGTGAGAATCGGAGATCAAATTTGGTCATCTAAAAATCTAGATGTGGAAAAGTTTAACAATGGAGATGAAATTCCTGAAGCAAAAACAAATGAAGAATGGAATTTAGCAAGTATAAATAAAACACCAGCTTGGTGTTACTATGATAATGATAGAAAAAATGGTCAAAAATATGGCAAATTGTATAATTTTTATGCTGTTAAAGATCCAAGAGGATTAGCTCCAAAAGGCTGGCATATTCCAAGTAAGGAAGAATGGATAGTTTTGTCAAATTATTTGGGAGGGGAAAAGGAAGCGGGAGATAAAATGAAATCACGAACAGGTTGGGATGTTTCAGGAAATGGAAATGATGAAAGTAAATTTACAGGGCTCCCAGGCGGATTTAGATTTGACAAAGGGGAGTTTTATACTTGGCTAGGAACTTTTTGGTCAACTACTGAATCTCCTATTTCGAATATTGAGGTTTTAGTTTTAGATGATGGAACATCTACCACATCTTTTACACCGTTTGAAAGAGGTTTTGGAATGTCTATAAGATGTGTAAAAAACAATTAAAACTGAGTTGCATACCTAGTTTTTTTGATATTAATAAGTTCTTGATCGTTAATTGATTAAAGAAACTGACATGATTACTTAACTGATTTGTAGAAGTAGTATTAATTATAAATTTCAAAAACTAATCTTATTAATCTTTTTAGATTCGTTGAGGATTTATGTTATATACCCATTTTGCAATCACTGTTAAAAATAGAAAACGATTCTAATTTAACCACCGGGGTATGAAAAATTAGAAATAATTTCAGCTTTTTTAGCTTTTTTGAAATATTAATTAAAAAAGGTTTTAATCAAACGTATTTAGTGTTGTTGACTAAATGTTGACTAAAACCTTTGTTATACCTTATAAAATAATAATTATCGTGACCATGGAGGGATTTGAACCCTCACGCCCTTGCGAGCACCACCCCCTCAAGATGGCGAGTCTACCGTTTCTCCACATGGCCTTAAAAAAGAAAAGGTCATTCGCATAACGAACAACCTTTTGTGACCCGACTGGGGCTCGAACCCAGGACCCCATCATT
>JACCDQ010506291.1_pt1 | contig 23283 bp, 18 predicted proteins | sample 7446031 | NCBI WGS metagenome assembly JACCDQ01 (sample SAMN15323442, study PRJNA562643) | freshwater metagenome | isolation source: river surface water | place: USA:Blue River Watershed | collected 2017-08-17 | reverse complement strand
CCATGGTTTCACCACCATGGGCCGTGCCATTCCCGATGCCCTGAAAGCCCACGCCGATGCGGGTCGGGCTTTGAAACACGCTTTTGAAAGTTGAACCCATGAAACGCCAGGATTTTCGTTTTTCTCACCGCATGCGCGTGCGCTGGGTGGAGGTGGACATGCAACAGATCGTCTTCAACGGTCACTACCTCATGTACTTCGACACCGCCGTGACCGACTACTGGCGCCGCCTGGCCATGCCTTACGCCGACACCATGCACCAGCTGGGTGGCGACCTGTACGTCAAAAAAGCCAGCGTCGAGTACCACGCCAGCGCCGAGATGGACGACTACCTCGACGTGTGCATGCGCTGCGACCGCATTGGCAACTCGTCCATGACCTTTGCGGGCGCGATCTTCCGGGGCGATGAGCTGTTGATCACCAGCGAGCTGGTCTATGTGTACGCCGACCCGGTCGCCAAAAAGAGTCAGCCCATCCCGCCGCAGTTGCGCGAGATGCTCGAAGGCTTTGAGCGCGGCGAAGACATGGTGCAACTGCACCTGGGCTCTTGGCACGATTTCCAAAAACTGGCCGCGCCACTGCGCACCGAAGTGTTTGTGCAAGAACAACAAGTGCCCGCCGACATGGAGTGGGACCACGACGATGACACCGCCTTGCACTGCGTGGCCTTCAACCGCATGGGCATGGTGCTGGCCACGGGCCGCCTGCTCCAACACGCACCGGGCGTGGCACGCGTGGGCCGCATGGCCGTCAAAAAACAGATGCGCGGCAGCGATTTGGGGCATCGCGTCTTGCTTTCACTGATGGACGCCGCCCGAGCGCGGGGCGACACGCAAGTGGTTCTGCATGCCCAGTGCAGCGCCGAAGGCTTTTACCAACGCTTGGGTTTTGCACCCCATGGGGCGATTTTTGAAGAAGCCGGGATCGCGCACATCGAGATGGTGCGCACTTTGTAGGAGCGGTGCCCTCGCCGCGAAAGGACCTTGGTGTACCGCTATCTATCGCCCTGGGGGCGGGGCTCCTACCGGTTAAATGTCTTCGAGCAAGGCGTAGGGCAGGGGCATCCGCTCCAGTGCTGCGCCATCGGCCTGGCCCAGGCGCCAGCCGGTTTGCATGCTCTCCAGTGTGCCGCTGACCAGCGCATCAAAACCCTGGCCGTCCGGCCGGGCAGCGCTTTGCACCACGGTGGCACAAGGCTGTTCGGGATCGCTGGGGGTGAACAGGTCTTGTCCTGCGGTCAAGGCGACCGGGCTGTGGACCAGCGCCGTGCGCCGCTTCAAGGTGCCGCGAAACTGGCTGCGCGCCACGACTTCCTGGCCGGGGTAGCAGCCTTTTTTGAAGTTGACGCCCCCCACCGATTCGTAATTGAGCATTTGCGGCACAAAGGCTTCGAACACAGGCAGGCTCACCAGCGCCACGCCACTCATCACGTCGGACCACTGCCAAACTTCAGGCGGCAGCTCAGGGCCTGAGGGCAGGGCTTGCCCTGCCGGAGCCAGCCACAAAGCACGGGGCACCGCCACATCGCCAAGCACGGCGGGGTACAGCGCCACCGCATGAGCACCATCCATGGTCACTGTTTTCCAGGGTGTGACTTCGCCCAGCAGGACCTTGGCGCTGTTGCCCAACAAGCCGCGCAGTTGCCATTGAGCCGAAACATCGCTCATCTTGACCTTGGCGCGCAGCACAAACATCGACAAGCGCCTGAGCGTCTGGGCCAGCAAATCCTGACGCATGACCAGCAGCACCGTGTCGGGTGCGGTCTTGATGACCACAAAGCTGGCCTGCATGCGGCCCTTGGCCGAGCAAAAGGCCGCCAAACGCGACTGGCCCACCGGCAGCAGCAAGACATCGTTGGTCAGCTGGTTGTGCAGAAAATTGGCCGCGTCTTCGCCCTGCGCCTGGATCATGCCCAGATGGGGCAAAGGGGCCTGTCCGTCGAGTGTGGCGGCCAAGGAGGCATCCGTGGGTAAGAAAATTGGATTGGGCATGGTGAATTCTTGAGGCCCCTCATGGGGGGCGATGCCTGAATTATGATCAAGCCTCGATTTTGCCGGGCTGACCTGGCCATTTTCACGGGCATTTGCAGAAGGCTTCGGGTGATCAAAAGTTTGTTCAAAGGGTTGTTGGGTCTGCTGGTACTCGCGGGCGCCTTGGCTGTAGCCGCCTACCTTTGGTTGCACCACCCCATGGGCTCGCGTGTGAGCCATGCACCTGCGGATGCCGTGTTCGATTTATCGATTGAGCCCGGCACCTCGCCCAAAACCATGGCCCAGATGGTGGTGGACGCAGGTGCCGATGTGCCCCCCATGGCTTTGTACGCCTGGTTTCGCCTGTCGGGCCAGTCACGCCAGATGCGGGCCGGCAGTTACGAGTTCAACGCCCAGACCACGCCTGTCCGCCTTTTGTCGATGCTGGTGAGGGGCGAGGAAAGCCTGCGCACCCTGACCTTGGTGGAAGGCTGGAACATGCGCCAGCTGCGCCAGGCCCTGGCCAAGGCCGACCAGCTTCAGGCTGACAGCCCAAACCTGGACGATGCGGCCTTGATGGCCCAACTGGGCCGCCCTGGCGTGCATCCCGAAGGCCGGTTTTTCCCGGACACCTACAGTTACGCCAAAGGCTCCAGCGATCTGGCCGTCCTGAAACGGGCGATGAAGGCCATGGACAAGCAGCTGGAGAAAATCTGGCAAACCCGCTCGCCGCACACTGCGGTCAAGTCGCCCGAAGAGGCGCTGATTTTGGCCAGCATTGTGGAAAAAGAAACCGGCAAGGCATCCGACCGCCCCCAGATTGCAGGGGTGTTCAACAACCGATTGCGCATGGGCATGTTGTTGCAAACCGACCCGACCGTGATTTATGGCCTGGGCGCCTCTTTTGACGGCAATTTGCGCCGCAGCGATCTGCGCCGCGACACCCCTTACAACACCTACACCCGCGCAGGCTTGCCGCCCACGCCGATTGCCATGCCGGGCAAAGCGTCCATACTGGCCGCTGTGCGGCCAGCCGATACGCCTGCCGTGTATTTCGTGGCCAAGGGTGACGGCAGCAGCCACTTCAGCACCACGCTGGACGAACACAACCGGGCGGTCAACCGTTACCAGCGGGGGCAGTGATCGGGGCCATGTGCCCGTCCAGAGTGATGGCAACATGGTTCGGCGACAATGGGCAATTCAATCCAGAACTTTATGACACGCGGCACATTCATCAGTTTTGAAGGCATCGACGGCGCGGGCAAATCCACGCACATTGACAGCGTGGCCGCGCTGTTTCACCAGGCGGGCAGGGCGGTCGTGTTGACCCGTGAGCCCGGTGGCACGGCCTTGTCTGAAAAGCTGCGCGAGCTGGTGCTGCACGAGCCCATGGACGCGCTGACCGAGGCGCTGTTGATGTTTGCTGCCCGACGCGAACACCTGGTACAGGTGATCGAGCCTGCACTGGCGCGCGGCGATGTGGTCTTGTGTGACCGCTTCACCGACGCCACCTTTGCATACCAGGGCGGTGGACGGGGCTTTGACTGGCAAGTGCTGGCCCAATTGGAGCGCATGGTGCAAGCTTTGCCCGATGGCGCTTTGCGTCAACCCGAGCTGACCGTCTGGTTTGATCTGGACCCGGCCATTGCCGCCGAACGCTTGGCCTCAGCGCGCGTTCCCGACAAATTTGAATCTCAACCGACCGCATTTTTTGCAGCGGTGCGTGCAGGCTATGCGAAGCGACAGACCGAAATGCCCGAACGCTTTGCCCGCATTGACGCGGCCCAGACCCGCGAAGCCGTGGGCGCTGATGTTGCGCGTGTGGTGGCCCCCTGGTTGAAAGGTCGTGCTGCATGAGCGCGGTTCTTCACGCCCCCTGGATTGCCCGCCAGGCGACCAGTCTGCTGGCGCAGCGCGGGCATGCCTGGTTGCTGCAAGGTCCTTCGGGTCTGGGGCAATACGATCTGGCCTTGGCCTTGGCCTCGGCCTGGCTTTGCGAAAAACCTGACGCGCACGGCGCTTGCGGTGACTGCCCAAGCTGCCACGCCATTGCCGTGCGCACCCATGCTGACTTGGCCGTGCTGATGCCCGAGACGCAGATGGTGGAGCTGGGCTGGCCCTTGTCGGAGAAGGCTCAAGCCGAGATCGACGACAAAAAACGCAAACCCAGCAAAGAAATTCGGGTCGAGGCGATGCGCGACGCGGTGGAGTTTTCGCAGCGCACCGATGCGCGCGGCCGTGGCAAGGTGGTGCTGGTGTTTCCGGCCGAACGCATGAACACCGTGACGGCCAATGCCCTGCTCAAAACACTGGAAGAGCCGCCAGGCGATGTGCGCTTTGTGCTGGCCACCGAGGCCAGCCACATGCTGCTGCCCACCATCCGCAGCCGTTGCTTGGCCCACACCATGGCATGGCCCCAAGACGATGAAGCCATGCCCTGGCTGACCGGGCAGGGCGTACCTGCCGCAGTGGCGCAAGCGTTGCTGCGCAGCGCCGGTGGTCGCCCCACAGATGTGTTGCGCCAGACCGAAGCCGGCTTGTCACCCGAGTGGTGGGCGGCTTTGCCCAAAGCCATGCACCAGGGCGATGTGCGGCATTTGTCCGAACTGAGCCCGGCACAAGCCATTGATGCATTGCAAAAACTTTGCCACGATCTGGTGTTGCGGCAAACGAGGTCGGCCCCACGTTTTTTTGAATTGGCGCAATTGCCAGCCAGCCGGGCTTCGGTCTTGACCTTGACCGATTGGTTCAAACGCCTGATGCAGTCAGCCCGCACGGCTGAGCACCCTTTCAATGCGGGACTGATGCTGGAAGCCCTGACCGCCGATGCCCAACAAACCTTGCATGCGCAGGGCTGACCCATGTACACCGATTCCCATTGCCATTTGACTTTCCCCGAACTGCAAAGCCAGTTCGATCACATCCGCGCAGCCATGCAGGCCGCCCAAGTGACCCGCGCCCTGTGCATTTGCACCACCATGGAAGAGTTTGACACCGTGCACGGCTTGTCCATGGCGTACGACAACATCTGGTCCACCGTGGGCGTGCACCCTGACAACGAAGGCGTGCACGAACCCAGCTTGCAAGAACTGCTCGATGGCGCTGCCCGCCCCAAAGTGGTGGCGATCGGCGAGACTGGACTGGATTACTACCAGATGGACGAGCGCAAGGGCGGACGCACAGTAGCCGACCTGGAGTGGCAGCGTGAGCGTTTTCGCACACACATCCGGGCCGGCCGTCAAACCGGCTTGCCTTTGGTCATCCACACCCGCCAAGCATCGGACGACACCATCGCGATCCTGAAGGAAGAGGGCGAAACGGGCGGGGCAGGGTCTGCCGGTGGGGTGTTTCATTGCTTCACCGAGTCGCAGCAGGTGGCTCGCGCGGCACTGGATCTGGGCTACTACATTTCGTTTTCTGGCATCCTGACTTTCAAAACCGCCAGCGATTTGCGCGAGGTGGCCAAGTGGGTGCCTGATGACCGGCTGCTGATCGAAACCGACAGCCCTTATTTGGCACCGGTGCCTTTCCGCGGCAAGACCAATAACCCGTCATATGTGCCTTTTGTGGCCCAGCAATTGGCGCAATTGCGTGGCACAACACCCGAAGCCATTGGGGCATTGACCAGCACCAATTTCGATCGGCTCTTCTCACGTATTTTGATTTCTTAATGTGATGTATCGCTTTGACTTTTCAAAAAAGTCCCTTGTTTTAATTGGACTTTTTTTATATTCATCTTTCGCATTTTCTGGTTCATACGATGACTTTTTCAAAGCCATCAGAATCGACGACGGCCCGGCCATTCAGCGCTTGCTGGTGCGTGGCTTTGATCCCAACACGCTGGATGAGCATGGCCGCCCAGCTTTGTTGCTGGCATTGCAGGTGCCGTCACCCAAGGCTGCAGAAGTGCTGGTCCGTTCGCCACAAATCCGGGTCGAGCAACGCAACGACAAGGATGAAAGCCCGCTGATGCTGGCGGCCTTGCGTGGTCAAAAGGCCCTGGTTGAACTGCTCATCGAACGAGATGCCGATGTCAACAAAACCGGCTGGACGCCTTTGCATTACGCCGCCAGCGGCGGCCATGCCGCCATTGCCCAGATCTTGCTGGATCACAGCGCGTACATCGATGCCGAATCGCCCAACGGGACCACGCCCTTGATGATGGCAGCGATGTACGGCAGCCCAGATGTCGTCAAACTTTTGTTGGCACAAGGTGCGGACCGTGATCTTAAAAACCAATTGGGCATGACCGCCTTGGACTTTGCCAAACAAGGCAGTCGCAAAGATGCGATCGAGCTGTTGCAATCTGCTGTCGTGCTTCCTGCACCCGCCGTCAACACGCCAACCAAAGCGGCAGGACGCTGGTGACCATGGCATTCATTCAAGCGGGGTCGGCCAGCTTGGATGCCCAAGAAGGCTGAAATGCTGGGCATGATTGAATTTCCATTCCATGAATAAACTTCGCACGATGTATATTATGTTAAGTAATAGACTCAGTAACAGACAAATCTTGTGAGCATGTGTTTCCAATGCGTGTGAACGTACTGACAGATCCATTACAAAAGCCTACCCTTTGGACAATATGGAAACGATCCGATCCATACCATTCGAAGGAGATCTGAAATGAAAAGCACATCCACCATCATCGCCACACTGCTGGCGGTCACGCAAGCTTGCTGGATGCTGGAATCTGCCCATGCGCAGCCAGGCGATCACGGCAAACCAGAAAAGTCCCAAAAGTACAAAAAGCACGAGCAACGACACGAAATGCGTGAGGAGCACCAGCCCGGTCGATCCAAAGGGCCCGCAACAGACAGACAGCGCATGCACTCACGCGAACCAGCACGGGTAACGGACTACAACGGCGCCATCCAAATTGGGGGCTATTTCCGGGAGCCGCAACGAGAAGCGGCACGCGATTACTACGATCGCCCGGAAAACCGGGGCTTTTGCCCGCCCGGCTTGGCCAAAAAAGGCAATGGCTGCCTGCCCCCGGGACAAGCCAAGAAATGGCGTCGAGGCTACCCATTGCCCGCAGGTGTGGTGTATTACGAAGTTCCGCGCTCAGTGGTCCTGACCTTGGGTGTACCACCTGCAGGTTATCGCTATGTGCGTGTGGCTTCCGATATCTTGCTGATTGCCGTGGGCACGAGCATGGTGATCGACGCGATCCAGGACTTGGTGCACTGACCTGGCTTCAGATGTGACCCCAAACCATCAGGGCATCACGCCCTTCGGTGGCCAGATCCACTTTAGCGCCGACAGGCAGCAGCACCTTGGTCGCTACATGGCCAAAAGGCAAGCCGGTCAATACAGGTGCTTTGATCTGGCTGCGCAGCCAGTCGACCACGGTGGTCAGTTTGAAGCCCTTGTCGTGCGCAGGGACCAACTTGTAACTGGTGAACTGGCCAAACAACACGGCCTTTTGCTGTGCAAAAACCCCTGAGTGCAGCAGTTGGGTGAGCATGCGCTCAATGCGATAAGGGTGCTCACCCACGTCTTCAAGGAACAGCACGCCACCCTTGATTTGCGGGAAAAACGGCGTGCCCAGAAGGGAGGTCAGCACCGTGAGATTGCCGCCCCACAAAGGCGCGTCTTTCACCAACACGCGTTGCTGCGCCTGTGTTTTGGGCAACTGCCAACCGGTGCCCTCGCCCTGCTCCATCAGCAAGTCATCAAAGCATGCCTGCATGATGTCATCTGGCTCATCGGCGGTCCCAAAGTCTTCGCCCAGCGCAGGCCCCTGCCAGGTTATACGCCCTGTTTTTGCGAGCACCGCCTGATTGAAGGCGGTGAAATCACTCAAGCCCATGAATTGCGTCCCGGCATCGATGGCTTTCGCAATTGCTTTGTAGGGCAAAGCTGGAAGGATGCGGGTAAGGCCATAGCCTCCGCGCGAAATCAGCACGACGTCCGCACCGCTGGCCGCTGCGCGACCAATGGCGGCAATGCGCGTGGCGTCATCACCCGCAAAGCGCATGTGGCTGCTCAGTGCTGCCTCATCGACTTCGACCTCATGGCCCTGGGCTTTCAGGCGCTTGAAACCACGGCGAAAAGCGGCTTTGTCGCGCACCGCACTGGAGGGAGAAAAAATGTAAATATGGGCCATGAAGTCTTCGTCAAAATCAAACACCGTACTGCCCAGAAGCATCAATAGTCCACCGCGGACAGCACAACAGCAACGGATCAAGGTATGAAGTGTCGCACAGCTGCCTCAGCAATCGCCCTGCCCTGTTCCTGCACAAAATGGCCTGCGTCTGGCAAAAGCATCGGCTCTGGGCACCCCCTGATCTGACGCTGCAAACGGCGCATCACCGGCTCGCCCAACACCGGGTCTTGTTGGCCAATGGCCATGAAACTCTGGCCTTGCCAATCATGTCGCCAAAAAGCCTCTGCTTGCTTCGACATGGCGGCCCCTGGCGAATCCTGGAACTCCGGCACCATCAGCGGAAAGGCACGCAGTGCCGCCCGATAGCCTTTGTCCGGGAAAGGGGCGTTGTAGGCTGCGGTTTCTTCCGCACTCATCGTGCAGTTACCCCGCGCAAAGAGCTTGCCCACATTGAACAGCGGCTGGCTCTGACACCAGTCGCGCCAGGCAATAAAGCCCTCACTCAGAGGGACATCGCCCGTGGCCAGCGTGGTGTTCATGAGCAGCAAACCCTTGTAACGCTCAGGAGCAGCCATCGGTAGAGTGAGCCCCAAAATACCACCCCAGTCCTGAACCACCAGCACCACGCGCTGAAGATCCAGTCGCTCAATGAATTCCAATAAATATTGACGGTGCCCTTCAAAACTGTGAAAACTGTCCCTTTTCGGTTTGTCGCTCTTGCCAAAGCCAATCAGGTCCGGCGCCACCACCCGGTGCCCTGCCGCCAGCCAGACTGGAATCATTTTGCGATACAAATAACTCCAGGCCGGGTTCCCATGCAGGCACAGCCAAGTCAATGGAGCATTCACCTCACCCTCGTCCAGGTAATGCATGCGCAGCCCAGCGACACTGGGCAGGTCGCTCACATAGCGGGGCGACCAGGGGTAATCTGGCAAGTTGGCGAAAGCCACCTCGGGTGTACGCAAAGCGTCTTCACGTAACGGGGCTGCATTCACTCGCCTCGGTTTGAAAAAATCTTTCAGCAATTGGCTGCACTCATCGGCCAGCACCCCACCAGTCACCTGCGTCTGGTGGTTCAGCTGCGCGAGGCCAAACAGGTTGAGAACAGACCCCGCAACGCCCGTGCGCGGGTCGTGCGCTCCAAAAACGACGCGGTCCACCCGCGCATGCAGCATGGCCCCGCTGCACATGGCACACGGCTCCAGAGTCACATACAAGGTGCAACCCTCAAGCCGATAGTTGCCCAGCATGCGCGCGGCGTCTCGCAAAGCCAGCACCTCTGCATGCGCCGTCGGGTCGTGGCTGGCTATGGGATTGTTGCGCCCGGTGGCGATCACTTGGCCATCTTTGACCACGATCGCGCCAACGGGCACTTCGCCCGCGGCCGCAGCATTGCGGGCTTGTCCCAAGGCCAGACGCATCCCTTGCTCATCCGTCCACGCGTTCATTCGTCAGCGCCCTCCTCAATGTGAAAGCGGTGCAGGAAACGGTGCAGTACAGGCGCGCCCAACACCCCGACGCAGACGAGCGCGACAAAGCCGCTGTACAGGGCATAAGCCCCTGCAAACAACTTGCCATTCAAGGTATGTGGTTCACCGACAGGCCCCATGCCCGACAGAATCATCGATGCACTGAGGTAAGCATCAATCCAGGGCATGTCTTCCAGCCAGTGGTAGCCCAGTATGCCCACGCCCAATGAGGCGGTTATCAACAACAAGGCCAAACCGGCTGCCCCGATCAAACGGCGGTGGTAAGCCGATTTGGTGATGAGGGGTTTTTTTTGATGCTCAAACATCTGCCAAGCCCCGCTTGCCGGTTGGGACACGCCCCATGTCGTCCATTCCACGCGAGAGTGCTTGCCTGCACATTAGAGCAGGACGAAGGATACGAAAACCGTCCACATCGACCGACACCACAGAGATCCGTGTGTGCTCATGCATGACGGATTGGGCAACGCATGGATCGGTATTTCGAAACTGTTGTAACAGGTACATATTGGAAGGAATTTACCAAATCAAAAGCTCAGGGTTTCTCGGCTACATTGTGAATGGGGTTGGCCGTTCGTGAAAATGGCAAAAACTGGGATGGCCGCCCATCGGAAAGCGAACGCGCGTTGCCTTCGAGACTGACTTATTGAAAACAGGAGCTCATTGATGACCCAACCGTTGCCAGACCTTTTTGGCGTCTTGGAAAAGCTCAACCACATTGGTGTCTCTTTGTCGTCGGAGGCGAATCTGGACAAGCTGCTCGAATCCATCTTGATCAACACTCAAGAGATCGTCAATGCTGATGGGGGCACTCTTTTTGTCGTAACCGATCGTAAAACCCTTCGATTTTCCATCGTGATCAACAAGACACTGGGCATCCATTGGGATGGACTTGGCAGTGCGCCGATCCCATTTCCCGAGTTACCGCTGGAGGTGGACGGCCAGCCCAATCACAACGCGATTGCGGCACATTGTGCAATCGACAAAAAATCCATCCATATTCGCGATGCTTATCTGGAGACGGGTTTTGACTTTTCGGGTGCCAAGGCCTTTGATGAAAAAATGGGCTACCGCACCCAGTCTGTGCTGGCCATTCCACTCATCAATCATCAAAACAAAGTTCTTGCTGTCCTGCAACTCGTGAATGCGAAAAACGCCCAAGGGCAGACCATCGAATTTGGTGACTTTCTGCAAAAACTCGCCGAATCACTCGCCTCACAAGCCAGCATTGCCATGCAAAACCGGCTGCTCATCAATCAGCTGGAGCAACTGTTTGAGGGGCTGACTCAGCTCATCAGCACCGCCATCGATCAGAAATCGCCGCACACCGCTGGCCATTGCTTGCGGGTGCCGGAGCTCACACTCATGTTGGCCGAAGCCGCCCACAGGGAGACCGAAGGCCCGCTGGCAGACTTCTTGATGACAGAGAAAGACCGGTACGAGCTCAAGATTGCCAGCATGTTGCACGACTGCGGAAAAATCACCACCCCCGTGCATGTAGTGGACAAAGCGACGAAGCTGGAAACCATTTTTGACCGCATTGAGCTCGTTGAAGCCCGCTTTGAGAACGCACATCAAGCCATCGACCGACAAGCGATGTCAGAACAATTGACAGCCCCTCATGACGCTCAGGTCATCAAGGATCGCGCCCTCAAAGCGCATGAAACCCTGAAAAATGACCTGAGCTTTTTGAAAATAGCCAACATCGGTAGCGAGAGGATGCGGTCTGAGGACATTGAACGCATCAAAAATATCGCAACAAGGACCTGGACACATTCCAGCGGAGAGGAACGGCCCTTGTTGACCAAGAACGAAGTCGCCAATCTGACGATCGTCGCAGGGACTTTGACGGATGACGAGCGGCAGATCATCAATCACCACATTGTCTCGACCATCACCTTGCTCAAGCAATTGCCATGGCCCGACCATTTGCTGCAGGTGACAGAGTTCGCCGGTGGGCATCATGAACACATGGACGGCAAGGGATACCCCAACGGCCTGACGAAAGAACAAATGTCGGTACAAGCCCGTGTGATGGGGATTGCAGACATCTTTGAGGCGCTCACAGCATCGGATCGACCTTATAAAAAAGCGATGCCCTTGTCCCAAGGAATTGCCATCATGCAGCGCATGAAGGAAACACAGCACATCGATCCTGATTTGTTTGATGTTTTCATCAAACATGGCATCCACAAAGAATACGCTCGAAAATACCTCTCGCCCGAGCAGATCGACGTGGATTGAACAGCTGATCAGCTGTCCATTTAGACATTTAAACAACAGAAATGTTAATAATTTAAAAATTTGATAGGTTTGCTGTTTTCAAAGTAGCTGTCCAAGCGTACATTCGAGTTGTCCAAATGACTGATTGACTCGAAGATGCTCACCAGCAGAACGTTACTAGAGACCACGGGAATCTCCCGCGCGACCCTTAACAACTACATTGCCATGGGCTTGCTGCCCAGGCCCGAAGTGCGACGTCAGCCGCCCGCGCCTGGTGAGCCAGCAGCAACGCTGGGATACTTTCCTGAATGGGCATTGGCCCGCATCGAACAAATCCAAAGCCTCAAAAAATCAGGGATTGCTTTAGAGGATATCCGTCAACAACTGACTGGACAGCTGGACAGCTCCAGAATTAAACAGCTGGACAACACCACAGCTGTCCAATTGGACAGTAGAAAAGATGTTCAGGAGATGGGAGCACCGCAGGCTCGATCACAGGACAGTGATCGACGCATGGCAACACCCGGCCCAGCCCCGGTGTTGAGTCGCGAATCCGTTCAGGTCTCGATCGACCACATTCCTTACGCAGCCTATATGGTCAATTACGAATTTCAGCTGGTCTGGCTCAACAACCAGGCACAAGAGGAATTCTTTGGGAGGGAAGCCATCCCGGAGCGTGCAGAAGATCGCTCCATGTTGCGCACATTGGTCAGTTGGGCATCGGAATTACCGCAGCAAGATCAAGTCGAGTTGATGAAATCCCATCTGGGTCTCATCAAACACCGCCTGCCACGTCAGGCCTTTGCGCGCCATATGAGCCATTTGCCCGAGCAGGATCGGCAGCGCTTGCTGGACTGCTATGACCAATGCCCTGAAGTCCAGTCACGCTGGACGCAAACCACCCGCATTCAACACCCTGCCCCGGAAAATGGCGCATGCAATGTGGTCACCTTGAGCTTTCGCGAAGGCGTTTTGGTGGTTTATGTTCCTGAACAAGCCAGTGTGGACGAGCTTGTGGGATGGCTTGCTCAGCGTGACAGTGTGATCCGAACCCTATTGGGTCAGCGCTTACCTGTGCTGACACCCTTGGCCGTGCTGGTGGGTGATTTGCAAAACTCGGTGCGCATTTGCTCTGAATTGCCCCCGGAGGAGTATTTCGAACTCATCAACCAAATCTGGGCGTCGCTGGATCCTATTTTCCGCAAGTATTACGGTGCCTACGGGAAACACACGGGCGACGGCATGCTGTACTACTTTTTCCCCCAGCCCGATCGCAACTATCTGCTGAACGCCATGCAGTGTGCGCTGAAAATTCGGGAAACCATGCGCCGAATCAGTCAGGAATGGCAATTGCGCAAAGGTTGGACCAACCAGCTTTACATGAACATCGGTCTCAACGAAGGTGAAGAATGGTTGGGCACGTTCAAGACAAATACCAGTTATGAGTTGGTGGTTTTGGGCGAGACCATCAACACCTGCGCCCGTCTCTCAGACTTTGCACGTTTTGGGAAGGTCTGGGCGACCAAGAGCCTGATCAGCAAACTTTCAGTCGATGAGCGCGAAAGCATTCGTTACGGCGTGGAGCGCACCTCTGACGAGGGACAGGTGTTCGTGAAAAACACCTACGCGCAATTGTCCAGCCTGCTCAATATGAGTGAACCCAAGCACGCCAAACTGGCTGACATCGCCAGTTTGGCCGTGGCGGAAGTGCAATCAATATAAATCTTAGGTGTGCAATTCTTCTTCAACTCAACTTATGTGAGGAAATCATCATGATTCACCATGCTCCATCTACAGTATCTCGAGACACCCTTTTCAAACCATTGTCCCCCGCCTATCGGGCCGCCCCGCTTCCAGCGGGTCTGCCTGAAGAATTGCTGCCATTCACCGTCAGGTTGGTTCGCAATGAAGCTGATTTGAGCAAAGCCGTGCAAATTCGCCATGCTGCCTATGCACGTCATCTGCCCTTGTTTGCAGAGACACTCAAGACCGCTGAATCCGATGATGCGGAGAATGGTGTCGTGGTCCTGCTGGCTGAATCAAAAGTCGACGGCTCTCCGTTGGGCACCATGCGTATTCAGACCAACGAGTACAGGCCACTGAGCCTTGAAGAGTCGATTGAATTGCCACAATGGCTTCGTTCACGCTCACTGGCAGAAGCCACACGTCTGGGCGTGACCAATGCAACTGGCGGGCGACTCGTCACCACCGTGCTCTTTAAAGCCTTCTATCTCTACTGTCACCAAATTGGTTCAGACTGGATGGTCATCACCGCACGAGCGCCCGTTGACCGTACTTACGACCGCCTGCTGTTTACCGATGTATTTCCGGGAGCGGGATACATTCCAATTCACCATGTGGGCAATCTGCCTCACCGCGTGATGTCCTCCGAGGTCGAGACCGCTGAAGAACGTTGGGCTGCGGCCAAACACCCCTTGTTCAATTTCGCATTTCGCACGCATCATCCAGACATCCAACTCGATATAGCCAACCGGCACTAGGTTCAGTTGTTGGATTTGCCAGCACAAGCTACATCAAACAACGCTTGTCAGCCAAACCAAGGGCTCGGTCACTTGCTGAGATCAGCAAAAACCGGCCCTTTTCTCATTCTTCCTAGACTGCATCCGAAACAGCGGGCTCAGGCTTATCATGCAAGGGTTGGAATTCAGATTCAAAGCAATGCACCAAATGCCTAAACAATCCGCGTTTTTCAAAAAAAGGATTGATCAACTCAACCGGGGACTGGATCTGCTGCTGTATGGATTTTCGACATACGCCCTTCCCCTGGTCATTGCGTTGCTGCTTTTGTTGGCCCTGGCAACGTGGAGAGCAGAATTCCCTGACCCCGAGCCTCAGACCTTGCCCATTCAGGTTGCGCAAGAATCCAGCGACATCCAAACGCCTGCTCAAGCACTGACGCAGTTGCGCGATCGTCCCTTCAGCCGATTCCACGACACCCAACGTTCAGAATCACCGGTCTGGTTTTCCTTTGTCGTTCCCAAAGACGCAGACGACGCGCCTCAAATGATCGAATTTCCATCCCGGCACGCCATGGATGTGAGCTGCTGGGATGCCAAAAGCCTGAGCGCACTTGGCAACGCCGATCGGCTCAGCGCAAACCGTGCCATGTCGACGGTCAAGGCTGGTTTTGCGTTGGAACTGGCTCCCGCAGTGGCTGATAGATCCATGGTGTGTCGCAGCAGTGCTGTAGGGCCAGCGCGCATGACCGTGCTCAAGTGGCGCGCGTCTGACTTGAAAAGCTCTGCGCTCGAATTTCATAAAAACTCTGGTTTACTGGACGGTGGCATTTTGGTGCTGGCGGGTTTTATGTTGATCACGGCCTTGATCAACCGGAACGCCCTGTACTTGTTGTTTGCAGCTTGGTTGGTCGTGAATTTGCGCATGGCTTCGCTGTCTGCCGGCTGGGATACCCAGTGGTGGGGTTACGCCGTCCCTGTGGATTGGGTGCCACGCATGCGGGCCATGACATTGGCTGCGTATTACGTGTCGTCGCTTGCCTTGTTCAAAGCACTCTTTCGTGACCCGCTGGAAAAGATCGGCTCATTGCTGGTCTTCAAAATTGTGCAATGGACATGCGTGCCCCTGTTGCTGCTGTCGATGTTCGCGAGTTATCGATCATTCTTGCCGTTCTTGTGGCTATCAACAGGTCTGAGCATCGGCGTGATGGTGTATTTCTTGGTCCGTATTCTTCACAAAACAAAGTCCAGCGTCGCCATGTGGTATGGCTCAGCCGTCAGTATTGCCATGATCGCAAGTCTCTACGAAGTCTTGGCGGCCGCCTTGGGAATCAAAGGATGGATTGGCTCGATCAACAGTGTCACGGCAGCACTGGCCTCCAGCATGCTGACAGCATTGGCCATTGCGGAACACATGAAGCAAGAGCATGAAGAGCGAATGCAGGTTCAGGCTGAACTGACGCACACTTTTGAGGCCATGCCTATCGGCTTGTTCAGTCTGGACCTGCAGGGTCGATTGCTGAGTGCCAACCCAGCCCTGATCGAGATGCTGGGGCCCAATGTTCAAAAAGATGAGGGGTATGGGTGGCAAGAGTATTTCGCAGAAGGGGCCTGGTCCCTCTTGCATCAAATGGTTTTCACTGACACCCAAAGTGAAATGGAGATCGATGGCCGGGCGCTGTCCGGTTCTGCTGATCAGAAGCGTTTTTTGGTCAAAGCAGCGATGGCGCGCGACCGGATCGAGGGCTCATTGCAGGACATCACCGAAAAGTCCCGAGCTACCGCAGATCTTTATTTCCTGGCCAACCACGACTCATTGACCAAGGCACTCAATCGACGGGGCATCGAGAAGGCGCTCAACGATGCCATTGCAAGGCTGCCCCAGGACAAGACACTCGCCCTCGCCTATCTTGACTTGGATCGTTTCAAACTCATCAATGACCTGTTTGGTCATGGCACGGGCAACGAAGTGCTGCAACAAGTGTGCGATCGTGTGTCTGCGATGTTGTCGAGCGAGTTCCATCTTGGCCGAGTGGGCGGTGATGAGTTTGTCATCATTTTTCCCGCCACACCGATTGCCATGGCCACATTGCTCTGCCGAGGAATACTTGACAGCATTGGCAATCAACCCTTCCGGGTTGGCGACAATGCCTTCAGTGTGCGCTGCTCCATCGGGTTGATCGAAATCCGACCCGGCATGAAGTTCAACGATGCCATGTCCACAGCCGACCGCGCTTGTCGTGAAGCCAAGACCGGCAATTCAGGTGGCCTGGTGGTGTACGAGAAAAACGCAGCCGCTTTTGCTCAGCATGAAGCAGAGCTGAAATTGATAGCCTTGCTCGCAACCCCATCGGCCACAGACGGCCTGTACATTGAAATGCAACCCATCATGTCGCTCGTGTCGCCTCATGATTCACTCAATTTTGAAGTTCTGCTGAGGATGCGCGACCCGCAGGGCAATCGTGTCAACACCGAGCATTTGATTCAGGCAGGTGAAGCAAGTGGCCGCATGGGCATGATCGATCGCTGGGTTCTCACGACCACGTTGGACTGGCTCAATGCGCATCTGCAAGAAATGAAACACACCAATTTTGTGTGCATGAATTTCAGCGGCGCCTCACTCAACGACGAGGAATTTCTCAGCGGCGTGTACGGCATGCTTGAGAAAAACATGCACTTGATGCGCTACCTCTGTCTTGAAATCACCGAGAGTGTGGCCTTGCATGATCTCGACAACACGCGTCGCTTTGTGAACAAGGTACGAGGTTATGGCGCCAAGGTAGCACTCGATGACTTCGGTGCAGGCTACACCTCCTTCTCGTATTTGAAGGAGTTCAAGGCAGACCTGCTGAAAATTGATGGGAAATTCATCGTTGACATGAATCAGCACCCAGCCAACATTGCCATCGTCGAAGCCATCGTCAGTCTGGCCAAAAATTTGGGCATGAAAGTGATAGCGGAATGGGCAGAAGACAATGCCACTGTAGAAACACTGACCGAAATTGGTGTTGACTACGTACAAGGGTATGCTGTGGCGCGACCACAGCAACCAGACAAATTGCTGTCAGCGGTCTCCTCGGCCAGCTTCATTGAGGACAAGGCACTGGCTGATTATGTGACCCTGATCAGCAGGCGCAATCAGCAACAGCCAATCGTCGATTTATTCTCCGATCTGCCTCACAACGTCCATTGATTTTCAGTGCGGTGTTGTCGATGACTGCGCGATGCAACAACGGTTACGTCCCTGCTGTTTTGCCTCGTACATCGCGTCGTCTGCTCGGCGCATCCAGGCGTGCAAACTCTCGTGTGGGCAGCGGGCCGCGATGCCGATCGATACCGTGATCTTCGCCTCACGAATCAACTGATTATTCTCGACATCGGAACGCAAGCGTTCCGCCAATGCCTGTGCCTTGGCCGCACTGCCCTTGATCAGAAGCACAAACTCCTCCCCACCATAGCGGAACAATTTTTCAGAGGGGTGCAACTCGCTCATCAGCAATTGAGCCAGCCGATACAAACAACGATCGCCAATGGCATGACCGTAGCGGTCATTGACGACTTTGAAATGGTCTATGTCGAGCATCAGCAAAGACATGTCTTCCTGATTGGCATCCTGCAACAGCTCCGCCAACACATCGTCGAAAAGACGTCGATTACCTGCACCTGTCAGACTGTCGATGGTGCTGTCCAGATATAGGCGGCGATTGTCTTGGCGCAAACGTGTGGTGAACACGTGAATGAAAATACAAACCAACAAACTGGTGGCAGCGAATGTGCCCAGCTCTATCCCCCAGCCTTGCCGTGCTGCCAGCGACACATGCGCGATCAAGCCCAACCCAGCCAACCATAAAGCTTCATTGGCCCGCACCACAAAAAAACCGGCAACGATGGCTGGAAAAAACCAATAGTGGCCCAGTGGCCCGAATTTGTAGGCGACAAACAAACTGGCCAAGACATAAATGCTGGCCACAGCAAAGCCAATCTGGCGCAACAGTTGCCCTTTCAGGCACAAATAGGCCAAAGCCAGCAACACCATGACCAACGCTAAATCGAAGAAGCCCTGACCCCAATCTCCACGGCTGAGCCGCCAAACACTGAATGGGGTAATGGCCAAGGCCGCCAATGTGCTCTGAAATACCAGCAAAGCTTGCTCAGGCCGAATCTCATTCAGCCTTTTCCAATAAATTTCAAGAAATTTCAATGGCGAATGCTTTCCAGAAAGTGACACTTGGATTGTCGAAACTTGATTTGATTATGCTGTAAGAGCCATACCTTTTACCCACCGTCATTTGACCTATTGAAATTAAGGGAAGGTCCGCTCCACACCCCAATCAAAAATGCACTATAAATATGTGAAAATATGTTTATATTTTTTCAAACGATAACGAGAAAACAGTTGTCCATTTGCCCTGCTCATTTCCTGTCGCGCTCAGCGTTGCTGGTTTTACTGGCCATCGTGCCAAAAGCTTTTGCGCAAAACACCGCACAAGCAGCGGTGACCTATCAGTTTGCGCCAGTTGCACAACACAGCCTGCAACTGACCGCTGCCTACTGGAATCCGATCCTCGACCATGTCTCAACCAAGAGCGGCGTTCGCCTGAGCTTGCGCCTGGCACGCACCAGCGCTGAAACCACTGCCACTGTGATGGCCGGCGAGGCCGATTTTGCTTTCACCAACCACTTGTTCAACCCCGAGCGCGCCAGCCTGGGCTGGAAGGTGTTCGCCCGCAGGCAAGCACCCAGGGTATCGGGACAGATCATCGTACCGGCTGAATCGCCCGTGCGTTCACTTTCTGAACTTGCAGGCAAGGAGGTGGCCTTTCCCGGCCCCGAGGCTCTGGTGGCCTACAAGGTCACCTACGCTCAATTGCTCGAAAAACAAATCCCTGTCACACCGGTGTTTGCCGGCAACTTGGACGGCGCTTTCAGTCTGATGCTTTCAGGCCGCGCTGCGGCTATGGGCTCAAATTCACAGATGGTCACCGAGTACGCCGCTCGCGAAAATCGAAAATTCCGCGTGCTCTGGAGCTCTCCCCCGTTCAACGATCTGGCACTGATGGTCTCACCGCGCGTACCGACGGTCGCCGTGCAAGCGGTAGAAAAGGCCTTTACCACCATGCACAAGGACCCTGTTGGAAGGCTAATCTTGGAAGGCGCTGCCAAACTCGTACAGGCCCGTGACCCAGTCATCTTTGTCGATGCCAGCGATGCCGACTACGCCGCCTACCGAGAGTTCTACAGAACAGTGCCGGCAAGCCTGCGTTGATCACACACACATGACCTCTTCCCCGATCCGTCACCTGCCACGGGCCAGTTGGCTACCGCAAACCTTTGCAGCCCGGGTGTTCCTGGTCTTTGCGCTGACCACTTTCTTGGGAACCGTCGTGGGTCTGGTTTTGCTCAATTACCAGCAGTTCAGCCGCCATGTGCAGGAGACACGTGCGTCCATCGGCAAGTTGGCAGAGGTCTCTTTGCAACCCATCACCGACAGCGCAGTCGTCAGCGACTACGACGCCATTGCTCGCCTCTTGCGTCGGATCGTGCCCGACTCACCATTGCGCGAAGCGGTGTTCACTGATGCAGCGGGAGGCACCATCAGAGCCAGCAACGACACCCAATCTGACGCGCCTGCCTGGTTGGCCAGTTTGGTCGCCAATTCGGTGCCAGACTTGCAACACGACATCGCTATTGGTGGACGCCGTTATGGCGAACTTGTGCTGCGCTACAACCCAGGTATTGTTGCCAGCGATTTGTGGGATCTGCTGCTCAAGACAATCTTCCTTGCGACGGTGGGCCTCGCCTTGAGTCTGGTGGTCATGCGCTATGCGATGCGTCGATGGCTTCGCACCTTGGATGGCCTGCATGCGGTGGAAGCTGAGGTGCTCGCCGGCACGCTGGATGCGCAGGTAACGCTGACGGATGATGCGCCATTGGAAATTCGCAAGGCCATCGAGGTTGTCAACCGCACGGCTGGCAGTCTGCGCGCGCAGTTCGGGCAGCGCATCGACACATTGATGCACTCGCTGATCCAGCACAAAAACGCCATGGATGTGGCGGCCATCGTTTGCGAGCTGGACCTGCAGGGGCGCCTGATCTCAGCCAACGAGGGTTTCCTCAATGCAGTCGGCCTGCCACTGTACCGCCTGCAAGACCAGTTGCTGCAGGACATCGGCAGGCCGCAAGTTGGGACAGACCTGCTGCAAGCCGCAGAGGGCCTGCATGACGCACACAAGCGTTGGCAACCGTCCCGTGACATTTGGCACGGCGAAGTGCAAGTGGTTGATGTGTCTGGCACAGCCCATGTCCACCGCCGCAGCGTGGTGCCCATCTTCAACTCGGCTGGTGAAGTTGAAAAGTACATCTGCATTGACTTTGACATCACTGTACAAAAAGCCTCCGAACTGGCGCTGATCGATCAGGTGCATCGGCAAAACATCATCACCACTTTTGGCCATCAGGCCTTGGAAGAAGATGACCTGCAGCGTCTGATGCACCAGGCGGTGCAATGGGTGTGTGCTGGTCTGAGCGTGCGTCATGCGGCCTTGCTGATGCAAGAAGGTGTCACATCCAAGCCGCAGATCCAGGTCGGACTGGGTTGGGTTGCTGGCTGGGTGGGACGACCTGCGCTGCAGCTGCCGGGCCACTTGTCTGGTGAAGTGCATCTGGCGATGCCCAACGAAATGCTGCTCGCACATGGCATCAGCAGCATGCTGGCCGTCCCCTCGGAAACAGGCACGGATCAAGTCTTCTCGTTGGTGGCAGCCACGCCCGACAATCGATTGTTCAGCGATGCCGATCAGGACTTTTTACGGAGCCTGGCCCATGTGCTTTCGGCCGCACTGGAGCGTCATCGCGCGCGCGAACGCCTGACTTATCTGGCCCGCTTTGATGGCCTGACCGGCCTGCCCAATCGGGGTTTGCTGTTTGAAAGGCTTGAGCGTGCGCTGGAATGTGCGCGGAGCCAGGGGACACGCGTGGCCCTGTTGTACCTGGATTTGGACCGTTTCAAATTGGTCAACGACACGCTGGGCCACGAGGCAGGCGACCACCTACTGGTTCAGGCCGCCCACCGCATAGGCGCTTGCCTGCGCGCCAGTGACACGGTGGCTCGCTTGGCAGGTGATGAATTCGCTGTGCTGCTGCCAGGCTTGGACGAGCACGCCGATGCCGAGAGTGTCGGACGCAAGGTGCTGACACAACTGGCGCTGCCGTTCAAACTCAATGGCCATGAAGTATTCATTTCTGCCAGCATTGGTGCGGTGATTTATCCAGACAACGGGCTGGATCCAGCCTCCTTGGTACGTTGCGCTGACCAAGCCATGTACAACGCCAAAAATGCTGGCCGCAACGAGTTGCGTTTTTACAGTGAAGAGATGAACGCGCGTGAGGTCGACCGGCTGGAAATAGGCACCCGCTTGCGCGCAGCGCTGGAGCACCAGGAATTCACGCTGGCCTACCAGCCACGGGTGGATTTGGGCACAGGCCGCATCAGCGGGATGGAAGCGCTGCTGCGGTGGACACATCCAGAGCGTGGGCCCATCAGCCCTGAGGATTTCGTGCCGGTGCTCGAAGACACTGGCCTGATCATCGGCGTGGGCGAGTGGGTGTTACGCGAAGTGGCGCAACAGGTGGTGCGTTGGCAGGCCCTGGGTCTGACGGTGCCCAATGTCGCGGTCAACCTGTCAGCGCGTCAGTTCGCATCGCCTGAGTTCGACGCACAAGTGCACACCGTGCTGACCGAGACCGGCGTTGATCCTTCCATGCTGGAGTTTGAGCTGACCGAATCCATGTTGATGCATGACCCCGCACAAGCGGTGACCACGCTGGAACATTTCCGCACTTATGGATTGCGACTGTCTGTGGACGATTTCGGCACCGGCTACTCCAGCCTGTCCTACCTGCGCCGCTTTCCGCTGGATGCACTCAAAGTAGACCGTGCCTTCGTACGGGATTTGGCGACAGATGCAGACGACATGGCCATTGCCCTGGCCATCATCAGCATGGCACACAGCCTCAAGCTCAAAGTCGTGGCCGAAGGCGTGGAGACCACCGAGCAACTGGATCTGCTGGCAGATGCAGGCTGCGATGAAATCCAGGGCTTCTACTTCTCTCAACCGGTATCTGCACAGGAAATTGAACAGATGCTGCGCGAAGGCACGGCGATGCAATGGCAAGCCGCCGCCGCCTCACACAAACAAGGTCACTGGCGCATGCTGCCCCAAAAATCATCATCCCTGGCCGCCTGAGTACACCTCTTTCAGTGTAAGACGTCACGTGCACATGCCCGACCAGCCGCCTGCGCACGCATGAAAATCCTGTACAGCGGCCTGCTCGGTACGTTGTCAGTGCAGCTTGTCCAGTGACCATCGGCCCCGCCGTCTGTCTTTAAACAGCGGATACCAATTCTGAATCACTCCCACTCAATCGTCGCTGGCGGTTTGCTCGAAACGTCATAGGTGACCCGGTTGATGCCGCGCACCTCGTTGATGATGCGGCCCGACACTTTCTTGAGCAGCGCATAAGGCAGCTCGGCCCAGTCGGCGGTCATGAAATCGCTGGTTTGCACGGCGCGCAGGGCCACCACGTAATCATAAGTGCGGCCATCGCCCATCACGCCAACGCTCTTGACGGGCAGGAACACGGTGAAGGCCTGGCTGGTCAGGTCGTACCAGGTCTTGCCGTTATCGCCCGTGAAGTTGCGCAGCTCTTCGATGAAGATCGCATCGGCACGGCGCAGCAAGTCGGCGTATTCCTTTTTCACTTCGCCCAGAATCCGCACGCCCAGGCCGGGGCCGGGGAAGGGGTGGCGGTAGACCATTTCACGTGGCAAGCCCAGTGCAACACCCAGTTCACGCACTTCGTCTTTGAACAGTTCGCGCAAAGGCTCTAACAATTTCAAGCCCAGTTGTTCGGGCAAGCCGCCCACATTGTGGTGGCTCTTGATGGTGGCCTTCTTGGTGTGCGTGCCACCCGACTTGACCACATCAGGGTAGATCGTGCCTTGCGCCAGCCACTTG